>Ga0265330_10001876_pt1 | contig 11696 bp, 9 predicted proteins | sample 41919metaG_FD_202083 | JGI IMG/M metagenome (GOLD analysis project Ga0265330, IMG submission 202083) | Rhizosphere microbial communities from Carex aquatilis grown in University of Washington, Seatle, WA, United States - 4-19-19 metaG | ecosystem: Host-associated > Plants > Roots > Rhizosphere >... | reverse complement strand
AATGAAGCTATGCCCCATGCCCTACTATTGTCTCCGGACGACCAGGCGGTGAGCGCAATTACTGGCGTTTTGGAAGAAATGTCAGTGAAGTGCGAACGTCCCATGGACGGGTTATCGGCTGCGCAAAAACTCAATTCGAACAGCTACGATCTGGTGCTGGTTGATTGCGAAAATCTGCCCGCGGCCAAGCTGATCTTTGACGTTTGCCGCCGCGGAAAAAACGGTCACTACCCGGTCCCGATCGCCATTGTCGATGGCCGCGCCGGATTGCCAACCGCATTTCGCCTGGGCGCGGAATTGATCCTGACCAAGCCGGTCGCGAAAGACCAGGCCCGTAGCACGATTCGCACCGCCGTCAGCCGCGTGCGCAAAGAAATCCCGGTAATTGAAAATATTCCGGCACACACCGTAAGCGCGGTCATGCTCGGCGCGGTCACGAAAGAAGAACGGGCTCCGGTAGCGGCTGCCGCCGCCGTTTCGTCGCAACCGCCAAGTGTCCCGAGGCCCTTTCCGAACTCTGTTTCAAGCGCCATTCCGGCGGCTGCTGCCAGCGCGACGACCTCCGCGCCAATCGCGCCGCCCACGACGGAGATGCATTCCGCCATCAGCGAACTCGATGCCAGCCCTGCTGCTGAAAAAATGAATCCGCAGCCCGTGCCGGCTTACCCATCGTCCTTGCTGGATTTACCGGAACCGTCACCGTCGAAAACGCCGACTTCGAAACCGGTATTCGAACAAGCCGCAGCGCAAACCGCTTCCGCGTCTGGGAAATCCACGCACCCGTCGATGACTGGTGATAATCCGATGTTTGAGGGGCTGGAGACAAAAGATCTGGAAGAATCGCATCCGAAGAGTTCGACTAGGGAGAGAACGGCACCGCATCGGCCGGAAGCAGAGAATGACGCTCCGGTTTTTTCGGCGTATCAGAAAAGCCATCGCAAGAAACGCAGTCCGCTAGTCGCACTGCTAATTCTGGCGCTCGCCGCTGGTGGTTTCTATGCCGCTTGGGTGTATGAGCCCGGGTTTCGAGACATCGTTAAGCCGCAGATTGATCGTGTGCGGGCCCTGGCCAATATGGCGATCGCACCGAAGAGCAAGCCGCCGGCTCCGGCGCCAACTCCAGCGAAGCCTTCGGCTCAAATAGCTCCGTCCCCAGTCCCCGCGACAGCGCTGGAACCGTCCGCCGACCCGAATAAGAAAGCATCGGCGGTCCCAGATTCCGCAACCGTTCCCGCAGCGACACCAGCCAAGGCGGTCATGTCCGACGCGGCCTCGACCAGCGCCCCATTGCCCGGGGAAGACAGCGTGATTATTCTCTCTTCCCATGGTGCACAGAGGCGCTTGGCGCACAGCGTTCCACCGATATATCCTGCCGATGCACACTTGGGGGAGGCCGAAGGAACGGTGGTTCTCAAGGCTGTTGTGGATGAGGAAGGTAAGGTTAGAGGCCTGCGGCTGATCGAGGGTAATGCCGCTCTGGCCAACGCCGCCATGCAAGCTGTGAAGCAGTGGCGGTATCGTCCATATGTGAGGGAAGGAAAGGCCCTGCCTTTCCAAACTGTAGTAATCGTTGACTTTCAGCGGCCTTAGCCGCCAACGAGAACTACTTTTATCAACATTTCATTAGCGTTTATTAACAACGGACCGCGAGTTTGGCTGCGAATCTGACAGCTATAATTACCCTCGTAACTTGCTGGTACCCAACCACATTACTTAGGATGGCGTCATTATGGGTTACCAAGCATTGCTTTTCTGTCCCGATGAAAAAGTCGCTCGTGTGGCCGGCCAGGTGTTCAGCGAACTGGATTTCACCGTGGAGGCGGTATCCGAACCGTTTGTCGCGGTTAAGAAATTGATGGCGCAGCGTTACGACGCCATTGTTGTGGACTGCGAGAACGAACAGAACGCCACCCTGCTGTTTAAGAGCGCAAAAAACTCCAGCTTCAATCGAAGCTCGCTGGCTATCGCTTTGGTCGAAGGACAAGCGGGCGTGGCCAAGGCCTACCGCATCGGCGCCAATCTTCTGCTCACCAAGCCGATCAACGTCGAGCAGGCCAAGGGAACACTGCGGGTCGCGCGCGGACTCCTGCGCAAGAATTCCGATGCCGCCGCCAGTACTGCCAGCGCGGCAATACCGGCAGCACCCGCGAAACCTGCTCCCGCCCCTGCTGTAAGTTCATCCTCACCGGCCAGTGGCCGCGCTGCCGCGCCCAGCCGTCCCGAGTTTACTGAAATCAAAGTTCCGCCGGCAGTAATTCCAGCCGCGACTCCCGCGGCAGCTCCTGCGATGACCGCGTCGGCAAAAGTAGAAGAGAACCCGGCGATTGAGATAATGCCCGTATCGCAAACCCAGATTCCGCTTGCATCCAGGCCGACGATGAAACCACGCCCGCCCGCTTACCAGCGTGCCATCGAAACTGAAGCTGCCCCGCATGAAGCGGTAAAAACTTCAGCCGCGCCCGTACCATCCAAAAGCGCCAGTCCCACCTTCATGTCGTCCATGGGATCGGGTGCAGCGCCGGCTCCGGCAAAAGACTTGGCGGCTCCGTCCGCAAAAGAACTCAGGGAGATTGAAGCGGCGCTCGTCCATCCATCGTCTGCGGCTACGTCATACGACGCCGCTCCAGTTCCAACACCCAGTATAGCTAGCGCCGGCCACGTCCCAACCTTTGCCGCATTGGATAAAGAAGATGCCGGCGGTTCGGGCAGCAAAAAAATTCTGATCGCAGCGGTGGTTGTTCTGGTTCTAGGGGCGGCCGGCTACCTTGGTTATACAAAACTATTCAATAATCGGACAGCTTCAGCTCCGCGGGTTATAAGCGCACCTCAGGACATGGGGCAGCCCGCTTCTGCTCTAGCGTCCGCGACCAACCCAGCAGCGTCAACTTCGACGGGCGCGCCGGGTTCCGCAAATCAGACCTCAGCTTCCAAACCGAATGCAGGAGTATCACCCGACAAGCCGTCGGTTGTTGGCACTTCTCCAGCTACTCGGATCGCCGCAGTCTCCGATCAGGGAGCGAAGAAGCCTACTGCCGCACCCATGGTCGTGAGATCGGGCGGTGCAGGAGCCAGGGGGCAGGGCCAAGGCCAAGGGGATGAATCCGCCCCATCGCTCGCGGTTGGATCCGCAAACGATCGCAACTTGAACGGCTTGATGGCAGGATCGGGAGATGTTGCCAAACCCTCGCTGGTGACCATGAAAATCTCCCAGGGTGTGTCCCAGGGGCTCGTGATTAAGCGAGTGCCGCCAAGGTATCCAAGTGCCGCGCTCGCGTTTCATGCCCAGGGAACAGTTGAGATCGAAGTCACCATCAACAAAGAGGGCAACGTCGTCAATCCGAAAGTGCTCAGTGGATCCAAGATTTTTGTGCAGGCCGCGCTGGACGCTGTCCGACAGTGGAGATACAAACCTTACTATCTCAATGGCGAACCCGTCGAAATCCAAACGCAGATTACGATCCAGTTCAAACCAAACTAAAAATCAGGTCTCAGGTGTCAGAAACCTAACACCTGGGACCTGACATCTATCTCTCTGACACCTGCCTTAATTCAACTGCTCGTCCAAAGGGCGATGCCGCGGACGTCCGGGATGGGCGCTGATGCTGCGGAATTTGTGGTAGAGCCCGTGCAAGTCTTCGCTCAAGAGCCTCACCACCTGAGTGCTGAAATCGCCGTGTTCGCGCAAAAATTCCAGGAATTGCTCGCGCGGAATGAATGCGACCGTGGTTTCGCCGACTGCTTCCGCGGTGACCCGGTACTTGCTCCCACTCATGGTCTCGCTCAGCCCGAGCAGGGTCCCAGGATCGACTACCTCCAGCAGTTGATTTTGGCTCTGCCCGGCTGACAGCAGAACGCGGACCGCGCCACTCTCCACCAGGTGAACACCCAATACCTCGGAGCCCTGCTGAAACAGCGTGGCGCCCTTGTGGAATTGCCGGCTTGAACTGATTCCATGCAGGGCCTGCAACAAATCGGGACTCAATTTGCCGGGCGTAGGCTGCGGCGACATCATGCACTCCCTCGTGCCTTAATTTATAACGAATCCAGAATTGCAGGGGCCTGAGACAACTACCGAGTCGCTCTACTCCGCCAATCCAACACCGGGTTTGACTACGCCCCCGATGCGCTCGGATTGGGACTGCCGAGAGCGGTTGTTCCTACGCGAACAGGATACCGCAATCGTCGCGATCCCGCTCCTACTCTGCGGCGGATTGCCGGACCATTCCCAATAAAGTTTCAGTCGATCGGATATGCGGCGCTTGGCGCCAAGGATTTATACGAAGCATGCTGGAAGGGAAATCCGTCGCCGCGCCGGAATTGCGATCGGGGAGCGCCGAATCCCTTCCTATTGCCGTTCAAGAATTTCGTCGATTAAAACCTTGCCGCCTTGGCCCACGTTGACCACTTTATGGATCGGCTTGAAACCAGTCATCGTGACATCCACAATGTAGTTCCCGGGCCCCAATACGACGTTGACGGGCGACATCTTGTCGAGGATGCGTTGGTTGATGGCGATCTGCGCGCCTTTCGGCTTGGTTTGAACGCTAATGGAACCCATGCCCGCCGCACTGTCTCCGCCATGTCCAAAGAACTTGTTTAACTTGCCGACAGTCCGTATGTCGTCGGCATTGCCCAACGCTCTGAGCACAGGTGAGTACTGAAAATTCTGGCCGGGACCAAGATCGGTAGTGGTCGTCTCTTCGAGGTATCCCTGCTTGCGCACGAGGACCGTATGGCTTCCTTTTTCCACCGCAAACTGTATAGGAGTCACCCGCCCGGTCGGCCGTCCGTCGATGACAACTTCGGCCCCGGGGGGAGTGCTGTTCACTCCCAACAGCGCGTTGATCGGCGATAGAGAAAGCACCAGAGACGATTTGCTGCCGGCATAAACTTCGACCGACCGTATCTCGGATGAATAGCCGGATTTATTTGCGGATATGATGTGCTTGCCAGGACTTAGATTCGCCAACGTAAACGGAGTCACCCACGATGGATCGCTTCTTCCATCCACCTGAAACTGCGCGCCTTGCGGATTGGAATCGATCAGCGCCATGCCTGGCATTACCACCGGCGCCGTAGCTGGAGCGGACGCCCGCCGGCCGTGGTTGGCGCCGTGCTTGTCGACCTGGCGCACCGTCAGGTCGGGTTCAGTGTCAGTAATGGGCTCAACCGATGCAGCCGGCGCTGCGGCTTGCGTTGTCCCAGATGTCTGCGTGTCCGGCTGGTTGGAATTTGAGTTTTCGGATTTCACTGGACGCGGAGCGGCGGTTGATCCATCGTCTTCCGAGTGCACGTGGAAATATAGCGCGATCGCAATTACGAGAATCAGTCCCACCGCGCCCAGGATCGAATACAGCATCAGACGCGGCGGTACGCTCGAGATTTCTTTGTAGGCCTTGGCCGCGACTTCCCGCGGCTGGATCTTCGGTTTCTCTTCCTCTCGAGGAATAATCTGCTTCACGGGGTGCGAGGGTTCAAGCGGCTCCTCGGGTGGAGGGGGCGGCGCGAAAACGGGTTCCTTGAGCGGAGGCATTTCCGCAAGATCGGAAAAACTTAGGCCGGATGAGCCCGCAGCCGGCTCAGACATTATGGGATCGACGGCCCCGCGCGGAGCTTGCTGCTCGGTTTCCTCGTCCAACACCGCCGCCGATAATACCGGTCCAGGCGCAGCCTCGGATGCAGAAGCGCTCGCGTCGGATTCACCTATAACTCGCGCACCAGTGTTTAAGTTCGAGCCGGTCTTTAAACCAGATCTGGAGCCATACTTCGATCCATAGTTCGAACCGGAGTTCACATTCGTGAAGGGCGATGCGCTTCCCCCGGGTGCAGCGACCGCAGCGGCCATGGAATCGCCCGCCGCCGGATCGGTCTGTGTAAATTTCGGCGCTTCGATTACAGGCATCACCGGTCTCGGTGAAACCGGTCGAGGAGCCGGCGCGGGCTTGGCCGCGCTTGTGGCGGTGGAGAGGAACTTGCTGGCCGCCGCTGCGCGCGCCGCGGAACTGACCGCAATATTCGGTAGCGGGGCCTTCTTCTTGGTTTCCGTAACGGTTTTCTTGCCGGTTTCTTTGCACCGCTCCAGATCTTCCAAAAGCTCGTGCGCGTTCTGATAACGCTCCCCAGGATCTTTCGCCAGGGCCTTCATGATCAACGCGCTCACCGCCGGATTAATCTTGGCATTCTCCGAAGCTGGGCTGGGCGGCATGTCATTCTCAATCTGGCTTAACAGCGCAACTGGGTCCTCGGCTTCGAAAGCCTTATGGCCAGCCACCATCTCATAGAGGATCGCGCCCAAACTAAACAGGTTCGAGCGTAGGTCGATGGCCTCTCCGCGAATTTGTTCGGGAGAGCAATAGGGCATGATCTGCCCCAGTCCTTTTCCCGATTCAGCATCGATGAGGCTCATGTTGGAGATGCCATAGCCGAGGATCTTGACCATCCCATCCCACTGCACCATGACTTTGGCGGGCTCCAGCGAACAGTGGGTCACGTTCTTAGCGGACGCGCATTCCAGGCCGGCACAAACCTGCCGCGTAATGTCGAGCAGGTCCCAGATGGAGAAGCCTTCTTTGCGCGCAATCATCGTGGCAATGCTGTTGCCCTGGATGTACTCCATCGCCGCGCAGAACTGGCCGTCGATCTCGCCTGCGCCGTAGAGCAGGACGATGTTCTGGCCCGCGAGATCGCGCGTGCTCTCGCCTTCGGCGAGCAGGGTTTCCACAAACGCTGCCGCACGGTCGCCCAGCGGCTCCAGACTCTGTGTCTTGAGCGCCACGACCTGGTTGGTTTCCGTGTCCATCGCCTTATAAATCAAGGCGGTTTCCGACTTGGAAAGTTGACTCTGAATCTCGAAACGGCCAAACATTGTCGCCATTACCATCGCCTCGCGGTGACATCCCGCACTACAATCTGAATGTAATACCGAGGAACAGAGGGAGAACCGAATTCAGAATACCGCCTACCCCTGCCCGATAGAGAGTTACGAAAGTACTGAAAATCCCGTCGAAAGACCAACGCGTGGTTCTGATACTGAAGTCAGAGTAAGTCTTCCTGAACCGACCGTACCGGCTGGGGTATTCGCACAAACTCCCCAGGGGCTCCTCTCTGGATATTGACATTCGCCATCCGTTCGCCTATGCTGCGCGCATGGCAATCACTCGGCGTCAACACGAGCTGTACGACTTCATTTCGCGCTTTGTGGCGGAGAAGCAGTACTCCCCTTCATTTGAAGAAATCAAGGAAGGCATGGGACTGAGTTCCCTGGCTACTGTACACAAGCACGTCACCAACCTGGAGAAAAAAGGACTGCTAACTCGGGGCTACAACCGCAGCCGTTCGATCGATCTGCTGCCGCCCAAGGGGAAGTTGAAGCAGTCGATGGCGGTCAACACTGCGGTTGTGCTGCCGCTAGTGGGCAGGATTGCGGCGGGGAGCCCGATTGAGGCGATCCAGAATAACGAGACCATTTCGCTGGCGGATTTTGTGCGCTCGAAAGAAGTGTTCGTACTCGAAGTGCGCGGCGAATCCATGCAGGACGAAGCCATCCTCGACGGCGATTACGTTCTAGTCGAGAAGACGAAGACAGCGCACAACGGCGACATTGTGGTGGCGCTGATCGAATCGACCGATGCCACGCTGAAACGCTTCTTTCGCGAGGGAGAGAACATCCGTTTGCAGCCGTCGAATGCCACCATGAAGCCGATCATAGTTCCTGCAGCATCGGTAGAGGTTCAGGGGCGCGTGATTGGCGTGTTGAGGAAGTACTGAAGAGCAGTTGCCGGTGGCCAGTGGTCAGTTGCCAGTCTTGGACAAAAAAGCCCGGGTAAAAATCCGGGCTTTTCATCGCTATAAAAAAGCGTGTTTTGTTTTTGCTGGCAACCGACCACCGACCACTGGCCACTTAAACCAGGTGGCGATCCAACGCCTTCTGAATGTCGTCTTTCGAGCGGTAGCCCACCAGTTGTTCCACCACCTGTCCGTTCTTAAAGACGAGCAGCGTGGGGATGCCGGTGACTTTGTAGCGCATGGGCGTAGCGGCGTTGCGGTCAACGTCCATTTTCCCGATCTTGACTTTGCCCTGATATACGCCGGCCAGTTCTTCGACGATCGGAGCGATTGCGCGGCAGGGGCCACACCACGCTGCCCAGAAATCGATCAGCACGGGCTTATCGGACTTCAATACATCGGAATCGAAATTGGCGTCGGTGACTTCGACGATGCCATTGCTTGCCATTCTTCCTCCAGAATTCCCGGCTAGCTGCCAGTTCCCGCTAGATAACCGTGTGGTCTCCTCGGGGTGGAAGTTCTATCCTAGCACTGTTGATTGGATGTCCCACAAGCGTGGAAGTCGCAAGAGTCGCACGAACTGTTGGGCGGGAGCGGGCAGGTTGGGGTAGCGCACCGTAGAATAGCCATTTTGGGATTAATCGTTGTAGAATCGGGGCTCTCGGGCCTGATTTTTCGAATTTGATTATCAAAATTATGCCTGAACATCTCGACAATCTTCGCGTGGTGCTCGTTGCCGCGCGGAATCCGTTGAACATTGGAGCGGCGGCGCGGGCCATGAGCAATTTTGGCGTCGAGCGGTTGCGTGTGGTGAATCCCTATGAAGTAGCGTTTCGCGAGGCGCGCTCGGCGGTGGGAGCGTCCGGATTGCTGGCCAAGGCGGAGCAGTACGAAACCGTGGCCGAGGCAGTCGCGGATTGCCGACTGGTGGTGGGAACTACGGCGGCCGGGCATCGAGAATTGCTGCATCGGTTGCAGCCTCTGGATGAGGGAGGGCGGGCGATCCAACGGCAGCTAAAGACAGGGCCGGTGGCGTTGCTGTTTGGCTCGGAAAGATACGGCCTCTCGAACCAGGAACTGAGCTACTGCCACTGGGCGATGCGGATTCCAACGCGAGAAGAACATGGTTCGATGAATCTGGGGCAGGCCGTGGCCGTATGCCTGTACGAACTGGTGCGCGGACGAAAGAAGGCGCTGTCGAAGAAGTTACTTGCAAAGACCTCGACCGGAAAATCCAAATCCGGGAAAAAAGAAAAGATCTCCGCCGCGTCGGGCGACGTGGAACGGATGACCCAGCTTTTATTCAGTGTTCTAGGCGCTAGCGGATACGTGCATCCACGAATTGCGGCCGGGACAGAAGAAAAGTTGCGGCGCCTGGTCCGCCGCATGAATCTCAACGTCAATGACACGGTGATGTGGTTGGGAATGCTGCGTCAGATGGCGTGGAAGCTGGGCGTGAAAGATGAAGACCGCGAATAATCTGAAATACTTTCCTGTAGAGACGCGAATTGCCCCGTCTCTATTGAGACCCGCGTTCCAGCGCGGTCGTAAACGCATCGAGCGAGAGCGATCGTAGCAGGTTGCGGCGCAGTCCCCGCTCGACTTCTGCGAGACCGTCCGCCGCGCGCTGCACCCAGGCGAAATCGGCGGCTTCCGACATTTTCTTCAGTTCGCCCAGAATGTCCGTATTGCGCACCAGCTGCCCGGCCCCCGATTGCAAAAACATTAAATCTTCCAGCAACGAGTAGAAGGTGCGAAGAAGATTGTCGATCTTCTCGCGTCCATCGGCGCCAGCGCGGTAGCTCTCGGTAACTTTGAACAATTCGGTATGTTCGTTTTCGCGGCCACCGTTGTTGCCACCGAGCGCGGATCTCAGCATCACAAGCGCGTGGTTGCGTGCGGCGACATAACCTTCGAGATCGAAGGATAAGGCGCGTCCGATGGCGCCCTCGCTCAAACGGGCGACCAGTGCGCGCTGCCGGGGGTCCCAATTGGGACGAAGCTGGGCGAGCCGCTCCTCGATTTCCGCGAAAGTCAGCGCGCCCAGATTGAACGTCATGGAGCGGGAACGGATCGTGGGTAGCAATTCGCCGGCGTTTTCAGTGAGCAGAAAAATGCTGGCAAACTCGGGCGGTTCTTCCAGAACTTTGAGCAGCGAGTTGGCCGCCTCTTTCATGAAGGCCGAACTGGTAAAAATGTAAACGCGTTCGCGGGCTTCGCCGGGCCGGTAGTAGATGGTGTCGATGACGTGGCGGACCTGATCGACCTTGATCATCATTTGCGGCGGATCGGGCGGAATGATGAGCACGTCGGGGTGGGTCTGGACGAAGAGCCGGGTCTCTTTTTTGTCCGTATCGCGCATATTTTCGCGTGCCTCGACCGCTTCGGCGAAGCGCGCGTCGAGGTCTTCGGATTGCGCGATGCGCGTACAGTTCGAGCAGCGTCCGCAGAAGTCGGGTAATCCGCCGGAGTTAATCGAAGGCTGCTCCAGGCAGTTCATGGCGCAGGCCAGCATCAGGGCCAGCGTGTACTTCCCCGATCCCTGCGCTCCGGAAAGAATGACGGCGTGCGGAAATCGTTGGCGCGCCAGCATCTCGCGCAGGCGATGGATGATTTCCGGGTTGCCGGCGAAATCAGAAAAAGGCATAAAACGCTGTTAGCTTTTGGCTCTTAGCTCTTAGCCAAATGCTTTTAGCCGAAAGCTAAGAGCTAAGAGCCAAAAGCCAAGAGCTAAAAGCTAAAAGCCAAAAGCAGTCCCTCAAATCTTCAGTTTCTTCCGCACTAACTCCATGATAGCCGCATGGGTTTCGCCGGGCGTGCCGCGAGCGTTCACGACTTGGACCCGCTCGGGCTCGCGGGCCGCTATCGCCAGGTACGCGTTGCGGACACGTGCAAAAAAGGCCTGATTTTCCTGCTCAAAACGGTTTTCGTCTTTTATTTTTCCCGGCGTCTCTTTTCCCGAGCGCCCCGCTTTTTGCTCCCGATTTCTGCGCCGCGCCCGTTCAACGCTGAGTGCCGCATCATTATCTAGCAAGACGGTCAGGTCGGGTTGCAAATTACCGCAGAGAATTTCGTGCATCTCCAACACCGGCCTCGATCCCAGCTTGCGCCCTCCACCCTGGTAAGCCTCGGTCGAATCGGTAAAGCGATCGCACAGCACGACGCGCCCTTCAGCGAGAGCGGGCAAAATGACTTCGTGGATGTGCTGGGCGCGGGAAGCGAACATCAACGCCAATTCCGTCAGTGGAGAAAGTCCCGAGGTGCCGGAGTGCAGCAGCACTTCGCGGATCTTTTCGCCCGCGGCGGTGCCTCCCGGTTCGCGAGTGACGGTGACCGATAGGCCGTGGGCGCGCAAGGAGCGCGCCAGTTTCTCGACTTGGGTGCTCTTGCCGCTGCCATCGAGACCTTCGAATGTGATAAATTTTCCGCGCGCAGGCACGTCGAAGATGATAGCAGGTGAGGATGACCTTTGATGATGCCGCGAGTACTTATTCGCCGACAGTCCGCCCCGGCAGGCTGATATATTTACTTTCAGTCCAATTTGGTTGCTGTGAAGCATCTTGTTAATCCGGAGGGAAAATGAGTTCACGTAGCGCGGTGCAGAAGTTTTACTGCCTGGTAATTGTTTTGTTGTTGTCGTTTCCAGCGTTTGCCGGTAGCGCGCCGGTGGTCGCTCCGACCATCATGCTCTCCGTGGACGCGTCGGAAGCGCCGCGTAAAATCATTCACGCGCAATTGCGCATTCCCGCCAGGCCCGGAATGCTCACCCTCTACTATCCCAAGTGGATTCCCGGCGAGCACGGTCCGACCGGGCCGATCACCGATCTGACGGGACTGAAATTTACCGCGAACGGAAAGACCCTGCAATGGCGGCGCGATCTGCAGGAAGGTTATGAGTTTCACGTGGAAGT
>Ga0265330_10001874_pt1 | contig 11701 bp, 5 predicted proteins | sample 41919metaG_FD_202083 | JGI IMG/M metagenome (GOLD analysis project Ga0265330, IMG submission 202083) | Rhizosphere microbial communities from Carex aquatilis grown in University of Washington, Seatle, WA, United States - 4-19-19 metaG | ecosystem: Host-associated > Plants > Roots > Rhizosphere >... | reverse complement strand
AATCCCTCGCCGCTGTCGGCCTGCACGCTGGTGGGAATAAGAATGGCGTATCCCCAGCCCTGAGCAAGAACTTGCTGTTGCCATGTGGGGCCACTACCGTTAAAGGCCGCCAATTGGGCCTCTGAAAAGCGCTTTCTCATCGCTGCCATAAACTCCGGGCTCAGGCCAAACTCCATGATCACTGGCACTGGACCTGCGGCGGCAGCCGGGGTGGTCAGTGTCAATTGAATATCCACATGAATCGCCGGATACGATGAATTGTCCACGTGACCCACAAGTTTCTTGGTGATGACTGCAACGTCACCATCCTTTTCTTCGGTAGTGTTAGTAACTTCCCAATTTACCTTGGGCGTGTTCTTCGGAACCCGGCCATAGATTTCCCTGTCGAAGTCTTCTACGATTTCCGGACGGCGGAGCCCCCACCACATTTTTGCGGTCCCCACCTTCTTGCCGTTCTTCAACACCAGCGGATCGGGAAGGCTGGGATAAAGAACGACCTTGGACTCATCAAAATTAGCTGCATTGGGCGATTTAGGGTCGCCATCCGGACCACGCCGGAGCGTGGTGATATGCAGCAGATCCAATATTCGCTGATGGTCTTGCTCGGCAGTCAAGTGTGCTGCCGGGGGTAGGCTACTTACAGTCTGTTGGGCCTGACCGGTCGCACTTGTCAGAGTGACGATAACTAATGCCAATAGGATCGAGTAACTTGACAACTTCATTCTACAAAAACGGATCATCGTATCCATAATTAACGATTCTCATTTCTATCGTGTCACTGGTCTCATAACTAACGATATAAGGGTTAGTGGCCGTCGCAGCAGCTACGGATTGCGATAACTCTCGGGTGGACCTAGATAACTGGGTTTGACGCCGCCGAAGTCCACCACGAGCTTTTGCAGAACGACACCGGGATCAACCATCCAAAACTTGAGCGTGTGATAGCCGACGTTTTCGACGTTATGTGTCGACTTCACCTTGCGGACACTGTCTTCAACAGTCTGTCCCCAATCGCGAACGGAGTTCCGTGCCAGCGCATCGACGATCTGGGGAGGTTGATCGTCGAAAGAGATTGCATAGCGCAGACCCCGTCCCGGAACAAAGTTCAAAGTGGGAGCGAGGATCGCTTCGACTTCAACCTTGCCCGGATGGAAAACGTACATTTGATATTCGAGGCTGGGAGAGTTCGCGGGCGGCGTCACGCTCTTTGCCGTCACGGGAAAAACCGTCATGGATGAAAGCGTCCGGCCATAGTCGTCGATCATTTCCCACCGCACATTTTCGGCGTCATTCTTCTTTGTATAATGCTCGGCCTCGATCGATACGTAACCATCCGCTTCGACAAATCCGCGCAAGGCGGTTCGCGCCGGGGCACGGGGATTGAACACATGTATGCTGATCTTTGTCGCGCGAGAATCGGAGCCAGTGATCGTGACGGAACCGTCGGCTGCCTCAGGCGGGGCTTGGTCCCAATTAACGCTTACCCAGATGCGCTGATCTTTTTCGACCGTGCCGTGCGCAGGGGTAACCTGAATCCACGGGGCACTTGTGGTCGCTGAGAATTCAAACGGAGTTTTTCCTCGATTGAACACATCCACAAATCGGCGCTGTCGATTGAAAGCGTCGAAGCCAGGAAGTGTCGGCTCATGAAAAACGCCAAGCCACGGCATCCCCGAGCCTTCGATGGCAATCCCCATATCCGCCGGATCAGGCGTCTGGACCTCTTGCACGGCGGGCATTACATTCACCGGTGGCTGGTTCCAAAACGTGTAGCCCATGTGCGTCTGATCCATCATGTGATCCCATTTGCCATGCGCGAGCGTCTGATTGTATGACCGCGCCAACTCCGCATCGGCTTGAAACAGACTGCGAACCTTTACCGCCAGATCGTTCGTGCGAGCGCGGCCCTGAACCGCATATAGCCGGTTCTTCCCAGCGGTGATATAGATCTCCGTCACCAGGGCGGAAGCTTTGGTGGGATAAAGGACCAACTCGTAGAAAGCGTCGCGCATGTTTTCCGGCAGCTTCCCGTAAATTCTCTCCGCTTCGCTGGTAATGGATTGCCACTCGGCAAGAACCCTATCCGCTTCTTGATAGTCCACCAGACTGAACGTAGTTGGTTCGAGTAGCTCCGGCTTCCTCATACCGTTGAGTTTGGTGTATTGAGAAACGATCCCGGCAATCGCGGACGCGTACTCGGTCCCGAATTCACGCTCCGCCCATAGCCGTGTAAACTCGGCGATCCTTTCTTTTGGCCAGCGGTGCGGGTCCCGAGCCAAAGTGAGGAAGAACTCAATCGGAAATTCCATCGGCTTGAGATCGCCTACGTTTACGATCCAAATTCGATCGGCTCCGTACTCGTAGGAAAGGTTCATTTGTTCCCAAACTTTTGTGATCGGATTCGTGTTCAGCCATTTGTAAGAACGCGGGTCTCCAACATAGTCGAAGTGATAATAAATACCGGCGCCGCCACGCCGTTTGCGCTCTTCTTCGGTCGGCAGACGGCGTACGTTCCCCCAGTTATCGTCACACCAGAGCAGAGTTACATCGTCGGGAACGCGCATGCCCTTTTCGTAGTATTCCTGCACTTCCTTGTAGAGCGCCCAGTCTTGAGGGACTGCACTTAGGTCCGGGTTGATGCGGCTAGCGATGATCTTCCGCTGATCGTCGACGATCTTTTCGAGCAACGAGATGTTGGCGGCTTCCGACATGGGCATATCGCCGTCTCCACGCATGCCGATCGTGATGATGCTCTCGTAGTTCTTCTTGCGCTCGATGCCCTCGTCCCAAAACTTATGCAACATGTCGGAATTTCTGGAGTAGTCCCACGGACCCGTACCGTGCCGTTTCCATTCCTGCTGCGCACGCAGCATCGGCTCGTGATGCGACGTTCCCATGACGATGCCGTACTCATCGGCAAGCTTGGGGTTTAGCGGGTCGTCTTCGTTAAACGTGTTATTCCACATCGCGGGCCAAAGATAATTGGCCTTCAGCCGCAGGAGGAGTTCAAAAACCTTTTCATAGAATTGATGGTTGTAGTTTCCGTATTTCTCGTGCACCCAGCCACTGAGTGCAGGGGCTTCATCGTTCAGAAAGATCCCGCGATACTTCACCGCGGGCGGTCCCTCGATGTATACGCCAGCTTTCACAAACAGAGAGTCTTTGTGCAGGACGGGAACGTCCGCCCACCAGTACCAGGGGGAGACTCCGATTTGCTCGGAGACATCGTAGATACCGTAAATGGTTCCGCGCTTATCGCTGCCTGCGATGACCAGACCGCTTGATACACCGGGAAAAGGTTTGGGGACGACCTGAATCAGGAATGATTCCCATTTGCCCGAAATGGAAGACACGTTGATCTTTCCATTACGAACCAATTGGTCAATGAGCGAACTCTTACCAATTGTGCCGATGATGATCGCGTGCGATCCAAGGCCGACTTTGCCGTATGCGATTGCGGGAGTGCTACCAGTAACCAGGGCGATATCGCTCTGTAAATCTTTGGCCGCGCGAACCACTCCCGCATGATCGCTGGAGTCGACATAGATTGGCGCAGTAACAATTGGTGCAGTAACGTTCTGCTGTGCGATTGGGAAACTTCCAGGGCGCGCCACCGTCTCCACGTATCGGTCCTGACCCAATCCGAAACTGCTGGAATGCAGAACAACGAGGTAAAACAAAAAGAGTGGGACGTATTTCCCCAGCCCAGAAAGTTGGCGTAGAAAACGTTGCGTGACGAACGTACTGCGATTGCCTAAAGTCATACGACCGTCCTCTCTCGACAGGATTATAGGCCGGGTTAAGATATATTTCGAGTCTCAAACAAATGCGAACGCCGCTGCTGCTGGCGGCTGCGGCTGCCGACGAATTCCTTCCGACGGAGTGCTTGATGGATTTCATCCACGACAATTTTTGAACTCTGAAACTAGCCACCTTCTTTATCACGGCTATGCCGCAGATGAACCGGGGGCCAATCGCCAACTCTGCAAATTCATCGCCAGTGATGGTTGCCCTTACCAGTCGTGCATGGTCCCGTCGAGCTTGCGGTTGATGGGCAGGTAGGCGCGTTGATACGGATGTTGCGCGGCTAATGATTCATCGATGTCCACTCCCAGTCCCGGCGCGTCCCCCGGATACATTAATCCATTTTCGAAAGAATATGAGTGGGGGAAAACCTTGTCCGTTTCTTCGGTCTGTGGCATGTATTCCTGAATTCCGAAATTGTGGACGCTGATATCGAAATGTAGAGCGGCGGCCATGCATACAGGGCTGAGGTCGGTTGCGCCGTGCGCTCCCGTCCGAACTTGATACATTTCAGCCAGGCTCGCGATTTTTCTCAGATGCGTAATGCCTCCGGCGTGAACCACCGAGGTTCGAATGTAGTCGATCAGCTGTTCTTCAATGAGCTGCTGGCAATCGTAAATGCTGTTGAACACCTCACCCACGGCCAAGGGCGTGGTTGTGTGTTGGCGGATCGTTCGGAACCTTTCCTGCAACTCGGCGGGGGTGGGATCTTCCAGCCAGAAGAGATGATAGGGCTCGAGCTCTTTGCCCAGACGCGCCGCCTCAATCGGAGTCAAGCGATGATGCGCATCGTGCAGCAAGTGAATAGATGGACCGAATTCCTTTCGCAGTCGAGAGAACATCTGGGGCACAAAATTAAGGTAGTGTTCGGTGGACCAGCGATTCTCAGGCGGTGCGCCTTTTTCCGCGGGCTCGTAATGCGTTCCTCCTCGCCCGACTCCGTACGTGCCCGCCAAGCCAGGGATTCCAGACTGCGCTCGAATCGCCTTGTATCCCAACTCGGCGTAGTGGGCCACGGCACGCACAGTGTCGTCCAAATCCGTTCCGGCAGCATGACCATAGACGAGAACCGATTCCCGGGAAGCGCCACCCAGCAGTTGGTAGAGTGGGACGCCCAGGCTCTTGGCTTTCAAATCCCACAAGGCTGTGTCTACCGCCGCAATCGCACTCATGGTGACGGGCCCGCGACGCCAGTACGCCCCTTTATATAAGTAGTGCCAAGTGTCCTCAATGCGACGTGCGTCGCGGCCGATTAGAAGCGGCAGGATGTGTTCGTTGAGATAGGCCGCCACCGCCAACTCGCGGCCGTTCAACGTAGCATCGCCCAAACCGTAAATTCCATCTTCGGTTAGGAGTTTCAGGGTCACGAAGTTTCTTCCCGGGCAACAGACGATCACCTTGGCATCAACGATTTTCATAACGCGCTCCTATGGAAAACTCTGCTTGAAATGCAAATCGATGGCTGAAAAATACAAAAAATGGAATCCGAAATATGGGAGACGAAAAGAAAAATCTTGCTTGACAACGGTGCTGTGGTTTGCATATAGTTCGTGTCGCAAACTTAAGTGTACCCCAGCGATTGATCGAGGTTAGCCTGTCTTTTTCACCCTGGAGCATACCTAAAGTTTTTACAGCATTCACGGCAGGTTTGGCTAGGGAGTTGTAGAAATAGTTTGACACGACAACGAAATGCGGCAAATTGATTTTACCAACACGCAAGTTGCTTCGAGCGAAACCGCACGCGACATTAACCGCGGCGTGGTGCTGAATTTGATCCGGAGACGGCAACCGATCTCGTGTGCGGACCTAGCGCGGGTCTCTGGCCTGCAGCGCAGCACTGTCTCGCTGATTACCGAGCAACTGATCCAGGAGAAGTGGGTTGTGCATGGCCCCACCGGCCGATTACCTCGCGGGCGGCGCCCCACTCTACTGCGCTTGAATGTTACACGCGCGATTTTGGTGGCAGACGTTCGACCGACAGAGATCACAGTCGCAGTTGCTGACGTAAACGGACGTTTCTTGTCCCATGAAGCCATTCCGACTCCCCCGGATCCGCGCAATGCTCTTGTGGACCTGACCGCGAGAATCAAGCATTTACAACAGGTGCATTCCGATCTGACTTTTGAAGGGATCGGGATCAGTGTGTCGGGCCGGTTCGATCCCATTACAGGGCACATCGCCTTTGCCCCCAACTTGAAGTGGCGCGATTTCGATTTGAAGGGACCACTCGAGCGAGCCACTGGCATGCGCGTGGAACTGGAGAATGCGGCGAACGCTTGTGTCCTGGCCGAAGTCTGGTTCGGACACTTGGAAAAAGTTCGCGATCTGGTTGTGGTCGCGGTTTCCGAAGGTTTGGGTACGGGCATTTTCATGAACGGTCAATTGGCCCAGGGGCGGCACGGAATGACCGGTGAGTTCGGACACGTGCCCTTGGATCCGGCTGGCCCACTCTGCAACTGCGGGGGCCGGGGTTGCTGGGAAGTGTATGCCTCCAATCGAGCGGCTCTACGCTACTACAACGAGTCGAGTCCGTCGCCTACCACCAATGGTCCATCGTTTCACGATCTGTTGGCGTTGGCCGATGCCGGAGATACGTTGGCGGTGCGAGCGTTGGAGAAAATGGCCCACGCGATCGGCAGCGGAATGCGAATGATCGTTGCCGGACTGGCTCCAGAAGAAATCGTCATCGTCGGCGAGCTTGCGCAACAGTGGAAACGGCTCGGTCCGATCATTGAAGCGGAAGTTGCCGCGGCTGTGCTGGTAGGAACACCCCCGCGAGTTCGCCCCGCCGACACTGAGCCCAGCATGGCCCGTCTGCGAGGAGCTGTGGCCCTGGTTTTGCAGAAACAGTTTGGTCCGTCCGCGCGTGTAGTAGGACGACCAAGATCTACGGGACGCAAGCGCGCCGCTGCGTTCCGGTAAGAGTAAAAGTAAGCGTAAGAATAAGTTCGGTTGGTCTGATTCAAGCATTCCAGTCCTCGCGGACTGAGACGGAGGATTTCCATGTCGAAAGAGAGAGAACGATTGCTAGGGATATATAGTTCGACACTCAAACTATTGATTGTCGGATTACTCTTCATTTCCATCTTTGGCCTTTCCACTGCGCAAGCGCAAGTGCTCTACGGGTCTCTGACAGGCGATGTCACCGACCCACAGGGTGCGAGAGTTGCTGGCGCTGCCGTGGAGGCTTATGAAGTTAATACAGGCGTGGTGCTGAAGACCAACGCTAATGATAGTGGCATCTACCGTTTTGCCACCCTGCTCCCAGGCACCTACAAGGTGACCATTACAGCCGCAGGTTTCGCGAAACAGGTCTACGAGAAGGTCACGGTGTCTGTGAACACCGTGCAACGCGTGGACGCGCAGCTCACCATGGCCAAGATCAATGAAAGCGTGACGGTCACGGCCGAGGCCCCGCTGCTGCAAACCGACAAGGCAGACGTGCACACGGACTTGACCGCCAGGGAGATCAGCAGCATTCCGATTACTTCGTCGGTGGGTGGCCAGAACTTCCAATCTCTGCTGCGAGTGGTCCCAGGCTTCGGCAATCTGACGGAACAAAACTCGGCGGGCGCAAATCCCCAGCGCGCGATGAGCACCAACGTCAACGGGCAGTCTTTGCAGGGCGTCAACACCCGCATTGACGGAGCTCAGGACGCTTATCCCTGGCTGCCGGGCAACGTCGCTTATGTGCCACCGGCGGACGCAGTTGAAACCGTCAATGTCGTGACCAACTCGTTCGATGCCGAGCAGGGCATGGCGGGTGGCGCGGCGGTGAACGTGCAAATCAAGTCGGGCACCAATCAATTCCACGGCGAAGTTTTTGAGTTTGGCACCGATAACGCGTTGCGGGCGAGAAATTACTTTCAAACCGATACAAGCCCCGACCGCTACCCAAAGAAGCCGAAGAACGTTCAGAACCAGTATGGCGGAATGTTGGGCGGACCGATCGTTAAAGACAAGCTGTTTTTCTTCGGGGATTATCAGAAAACCACGCAGCGAGGCATTGGAACGCCGCAATTGTCCATACCGACTATGGAGATGCGAACCGGCGACTTCTCGGCCTGGCTCCCCCCTTTAACCTCTGGGCAGACCTGCGATACGCCCGGTCTGACGTCCTATAAAGGCTGTATCATCAATCCTCTTACCGGCCTTGCCTTCCCTGGGAACATAATCCCTTCCACTATGATTGACCCGGCGGCGGCAACATTAATGTCAATGCTGCCAACTATACCGGCCAACTCACCCAACACCAACAACTATGTGGTGCACGCAGGGGGTGAGTACAACGTCAGCGATATTGACACCAAAATCAACTACGTTCCGAGCCAAAAGTCCATGGTATTTGGGCGTTACAGCATTTCGCGCAGCCATATTTTCGATCCCCCCACTCTCGGAGCTTTGGATGGCGATGCCAGCAATGGAGGTCAGCTAGGCAATGCCGATTCACGCATTCAGAGCGTCGGCCTGGGCGCCACCTATACATTTACCCCAACGATTCTTTTCGACTGGAACTTTGGCTTCACCCGTCAGCGGCTGGGTGCAACCGCTCCCGACATCGGTTCAGCTTTTGGGCTTGATACTCTAAAAATTCCGGGGACGAATAGTTACGGCACAGTCGGCGATCCGACCCTTTATAACGGGATTCCGGCATTCCAAGTCTCCAGTGGCGCGAACATGGGAAATGCGAATACCGGCAACCCGTTCCTTTTCCGCGACAATCAATTTGTGACCGGCGCGAACCTGAACTGGATGCACGGTAAACATGCCTTCCGCTTCGGCATGGAATTCAATCACACGAACATGAACCACTTCCAGCCGCAGGGCTCCGACGGCAACTTCACCACCGCCCGAGGGTCCTTTAACTTCAACGGTAACCTTACTGCCGTTGCCGCGGCTCCGTATAATCCTGTCAACTCCTTTGCGCAGCTTCTCTTAGGTTTGCCCAATCGCGCGGGCAAGGCCATTTATTCCAACAATCCGAACGCTCTACGTTGGACGCAATGGGCCTGGTATGCTCGCGACCAGTGGGAAGTCATACCCAAGCTGACCCTCTCCTTGGGCCTGCGTTGGGAGTACTATCCTTTCGGTTATTCCAATCACGGTCGCGGTCTTTCGGTGTTTGACCCGGCCACGGGTCTAGTCGAGATCGGCGGGGTCAATGGTGTGTCTAGGGACTCTGGAGTCGACGCGGGAAGCGGCCAGTTCCTGGCACGTCTGGGTTTTGCCTATCGCTTGACACAGAAAACCGTCATCCGTGGCGGCTACGGAATGAGTGCGGATCCCAACAACTACCATTTCTTGCGCAACGCCTACCCAGCTACCATAACCACCGATCCGGTTGGAAGCTCAACTACAACCGCACCCATAATTAGTCTGACGGGTACGAATGCAACCGGTCTCTTTGGTGGCACTACCAACAAAACGCTTCCAGTGGGACTGGTGCCAATCCTAGTGCCGATACCAGACACCAGTTCTGGATCTATTCCACTTCCCGCCGGTGCGGCTACCAGAACTTGGCCGACCAACTTCCGGCGCGGATATATCAACTCGTATAACTTCACGATTCAGCAAGAGGTTGCTGGCTTCGTGGCGGAAGTTGGATTTGTGGGCAACATGGCGGTCCGCCCACTGAGCAGTGTGAATCTCAATCCTGCACAGATCTGTCCAGATCCTCTTCCCAGCGGACTGACCCGGAATTCCGCAAACTGCCTTGCCGGCGGCTATGGACGTATTCTCAACGTCAATGGCCACAATTGGAGCACCATCAGCGCAATGGTGCCGTTCAAGAACAACTACTACGATTCATTGCAGACAAAGTTGACGAGGCGCCTCAAAGGCGGCCAAGTCGGTCTTGTTTATACATTCTCGAAGGCGATCGACTATACCGAGAACGAGGACCTGAGCGGTTTGTTCGAACACACCCCGGCGTACTGGCATAGGGACCACGCACTTGCCGGCTTCGACCGCACCCACAACTTGCAGGGCTACGTGGTATATGACCTGCCATTTGGCCACGGACAGAGGTGGGCGACCGGTAAAGTGGGCAACGCCATCGCCGGAGGCTGGCAGATCAATAGCGTAGTAAGCAAGTTGAGCGGAACGCCTTTCTCGGTCACTGCGAACGCCGGCTCATTGAACCCGGCGGTTTCAGATGGCCTCAACAATACGGCGCAACTAATTCATCCTTACCATGTAGTTAGTGGCAAGCCATGGACGAAAAAAGGAGCCTGCGGTAGTGTGTCTTGTGTCTACTTCGATCCTTCTGCATTTGAGCAGCCGAATTACGGAGTGTTCGGAAATACCGGACGCAACCAGTTCCGCGGCCCTGGAATTTTTGACATGGATTTTAGCGTCTTCCGTAACTTCAAGATTACGGAACGCTTTACCTTCCAGTTCCGGGCCGAGGCCTTTGGTTTGACGAACACGCCGCGCTTCAACAATCCGACCTCAAGTTGTTCAACTGGAGGACCCGGAACCGGCTGCAGTTCGACCACAAACTTTGGCGCCATTACTGCCACCAATGGTGTGAGTGGAAGTGGCGCCAGTACAGACGGAGCACGCACCATCTGGTTTGCCGGGAAGCTCCTTTTCTAGGGCTTCCATCGATAAAACTGGCCGCGAAGTATAGCGGTCAACCGCGATTCGGACGCTGGGTAACCCCCAGCGTCCGAGCCGGTTCCAATTTTTTGTGAATGCTCGTTTCCACTAAGCACGAAGGCCATAATGGCTGATCCGGTAACACCGAGAGCACTGTCATTTTTCCTTGAGTTACATTTACTGTAATATCCAAGTGACAAGCAAAAAATCTGCGACGAGTTACTTCTTTCATGGGACATCCTGCACTGGATCTTGCTGCAAAAACTGCTGTCGTAATCGGCGGAACGTCGGGCATCGGCCTGGCCCTGGCAAAGGGACTCGCTGAGGCGGGAGCGAACGTGGTTCCATCGGGCCGGCGGATGGACCACGTCGAGTGTGCCGCCGAAGCCATCCGCGAACGGGGCCGGCGATCGCTGGCCGTCGCCTGCGACGTTACAGAGCGGGCCAGCCTGCAAACCTTGCATGACGCGGTTTGCGCGGAGTTCGGAACGGTAGACATCCTGGTCAACTGCGCCGGAATTACGAAACGTGAGCCCGCTCTCGAAGTTAGCGAAGACGATTGGAACACCATCCTCGAAACGAACTTGACGGGGACGCTGCGCGCGTGCCAGGTGTTCGGCCGGGCGATGCTTGAGCGCCAATACGGACGCATCATCAACATTGCGTCGCTAACGTCGTTCAACGGCTGGTATGAAGTGGCCGCGTACGGCGCAAGCAAGGCCGCAGTCGCGTCCTTGACTAAATCGCTGGCCGTGGAGTGGGCGACGCGCGGAGTTTGCGTCAACGCCATCGTGCCGGGAGTATTCCGAACGCAACTTAATTCTGAGTTATTGGATGGCACTCCGCGCGGGCAGGAACTCTTGCTGCGAACTCCCATGCGGCGCTTTGGAAAGGTTGACGAACTCGTGGGCGCTGCCGTGTTCCTGGCATCCGATGCCGCCAGCTTCGTCACGGGCCACTTGCTGGTCGTCGATGGCGGATTCATGGCCAGCGGTGTTAATCAGTAGGGGCAGAATTTATTTTCATCTGGGAGAGGCATCCATATTTCTACACTGAATGCAAATTTAACCCCGAAGAAGGCGCTTGGCCAATCCGGCCATCGGCGCTGGATAGTCTGCGCGCTTCTGTTTGTCGCGTCCACCATCAACTACACAGACCGTCAGGTGCTGGGCTTTCTCGCCCCGATGTTGCAGGTGAAAATCGGATGGACCGAGGCGCAGTACGCGTACATCGGGACCTCATTTTTGATTGCGTACGCTCTTGGCCTTCTGTTCATGGGCCCGCTGATCGATCGGGT
>Ga0265330_10001873_pt1 | contig 11704 bp, 8 predicted proteins | sample 41919metaG_FD_202083 | JGI IMG/M metagenome (GOLD analysis project Ga0265330, IMG submission 202083) | Rhizosphere microbial communities from Carex aquatilis grown in University of Washington, Seatle, WA, United States - 4-19-19 metaG | ecosystem: Host-associated > Plants > Roots > Rhizosphere >... | reverse complement strand
TCGTCGCGGGCTCGCGCCGCCTGTTCCGCGAGTTCCGCGAGCGCTTCGCCGCGGCGCTCGACGTGCGCCAGTTCTACGACGCGAAGGCGCTGGAGCAGCAGCAGCGCCATCTCAAGTACCACGACACCGCGTACAACCTCGAGCCGAACCTCAAGGAAAGCCCGGGCGGACTGCGCGACCTCCAGACGGTGCTGTGGATCGCGCTCGCCGCCGGCCTCGGCCGCACCTGGCGCGAAATCGCGAAGGCGGGCCTCATCACGATGGACGAGGCGCGGACGGTGTCGCGCCAGCAGCGCTTCATCGGTGCATTGCGCGTGCGGCTGCACTACCTTGCCGGGCGCCGCGAGGATCGCCTGGTGTTCGACCAGCAGAGCGCGCTCGCGCATGAACTCGGCCTCGTCGACACGCCGGCGCGACGCGCGACCGAGCAGCTGATGCAGCGCTACTACCGCGCGGCGAAGCTCGTGCGCCAGGTCAACGTGATCCTGCTGCAGAACCTGCACGCACGGCTCTTTCCCGTCTCCACGGTCCCCATTCCGATCGAAGGCGATTTCTTCGCCGTCGACGAGCTCCTCGACATCGGCGACGAGGCGCTGTTCGAGCGGCGTCCGGCGGCGATGCTGGACGCGTTCCTGATGCTGCAGCGGCATCCGGAGCTGAAGGGCATGACGGCGCGCACGCTGCGCTCGCTCTGGCGCAACCGCGGCCGCATCGATGCGCGCTTCCGCCAGGACCCTGCGAACAGGACGCGCTTCATCCAGGTGTTCCGTGAGCCGCGCGGCCTCACCCACGAGCTGCGCCGAATGAACCTCTACGGCATCCTCGGGAACTACCTGCCGCCGTTCGGACGCATCGTCGGCCAGATGCAGCACGACCTCTTCCACGTCTACACGGTGGACGAGCACATCCTGATGGTGATCCGCAACCTGCGCCGGTTCACCGAGCAGCAGCATGCCCACGAATACCCGCTCTGCTCGCGGCTCATCAACGACTTCGCGCGCAAGGAAGTGCTCTACCTGGGTGGACTCTTCCATGACATCGCGAAAGGGCGCGGCGGCGATCATTCCGCACTAGGCCAGCGCGACGCGCTGCGCTTCTGCCGCGCGCACGGACTGCCGCGCGAGGACTGCGAGCTCGTCGCCTGGCTCGTCGTGCAGCACCTCGCGATGTCCGCCACCGCGCAGAAGCAGGACATCATGGATCCCGAGGTCGTCGCCGCCTTCGCGAAGAAGGTCGGCACCGAGCGCCGGCTGGTCGCGCTCTATCTTCTGACGGTCGCCGACATCCGCGGCACGAGCCCCAAGGTCTGGAACGCGTGGAAGGCGAAGCTCCTCGAGGATCTCTTCCATGCGACGCGGGCACGGCTCGCCGGCACCGAAATGACGATCACACTCGCCGACAGCCTCAACCAGCGGCAGGCGGAAGCGCGGCGGCTGCTGCGGCTCTACGCCGTCCCGGAAGGCGCCGAACAGGAGCTCTGGGCGCGTCTCGACGCCGTCTACTTCCAGCGGCACACGGCCGACGAAATCGCGTGGCACGCGCGCCACCTCTACTGGCGCGTCGAGCGCACCGAGCCCGTGGTGCGCGCACGCCTGTCCCGTGCCGAGGCGGGACTGCAGGTGATGGCCTATCTGCCCGACCAGAAGCATCTCTTTGCGCGGATCTGCGGCTTCCTCGGCCGGCAGGGGCTGTCGATCCTGGAGGCGAAGATCCACACGACGCGCAGCGGCTATGCGCTCGACACCTTCGCGGTGCACGACCCGTCGAACCCGAACGCGTCGTACCGGGACACGATCCAGCTGATCGAGTTCGAGCTCAAACGCGCGCTGGTCGACGCGCCGCCGCTGGAGCCGCCGGTCGCGGGCCGCGTGAGCCGGCACCTGAGGCACTTCCCGCTGACGCCCGAAGTGCGGATCTTCCCCGACGACAAGGGAACGCACTATATCCTGGAGATCGTCGCCGGCGACCGACCCGGGCTTCTCGCGAAGATCGCGTACACGCTCGCGCAGGCCAACGTCAACGTCGCGAGCGCCAAGATCAACACGCTCGGCGAGCGGGCCGAGGACATCTTCCTGATCGACGGCGCGCGCCTCGCCGACGAGCATGCGCTGCTCAGGATGGAAACGGAGCTCTACGACCAGCTGCAGGTCTGAAGGCGCGCTACTCGTCGCCCGGCGGCGCGTCGGGGAACAGCACCTCGGTGTAGCCGAAATTGCGCATGTCGCGCATCCGCATCGGGTAGAGGATGCCGTCGAGGTGATCGCACTCGTGCTGGACGACGCGGGCGTGAAAGCCCGACGCCTCGCGCGCGATCGGCCGTCCCTGCGGATCGAAGCCTTCGTAGCGAATCTGCGTGAGGCGCGCGACCACGCCGCGCAGTCCCGGCACCGACAGGCACCCCTCCCAGCCGTCCTCCTCTTCGGGGGAAACCGGCGTGATCCGGGGATTGACGAGCTCGGTATAGGGCACCGGCTCCGCATCCGGATAGCGCTCGTTCGACTCGAAGCCGAAGATGACGACGCGAAGCCCCACGCCGATCTGCGGCGCGGCAAGTCCGGCGCCGTTCTGCGCGGCCATCGTCTCGCGCATGTCGACCAGCAGCGCGGCAAGCTCGGGCGTCGCGAATGCCTCGACCGGGCGCGAGGGCACGAGGAGCCTTGGGTCACCCATGCGGAGCACGTCGCGGATCATGCGTCGGCTTCCGGCGTCAGCGGCCTCGCAACGGCGACGAGCGGCGCCACGTGATCGAGCAGCGCGCGGACCTTGTCCATCGCCGTCTCCAGCACGCGGGAGATGCCCTCCATCGAAATCTGTCCGGTCGAGTCGCCGCGGCCCGCCGCATGGTTCACGACCACCGCGATGCACGCATACGGAAGGTCGAGCTCGCGGGCGAGCGCCGCTTCCGGCATGCCCGTCATTCCGACAAGCGTCGCGCCGTCGCGCTCGAACCGGTCGATTTCCGCCGCGGTTTCGAGCCTCGGGCCGGACACCGCCGCATACACGCCGCCATCGGCAAGCGCGATGCCGGCCGAGCGTGCCGCGACGAGGCAGCGCTGCCGCAACTCCGGCGCATAGGGATGGGTGAAATCGACGTGCACGACCTTGTTCTCGCCGCCGTCGTAGAACGTCGCCTCGCGGCCCTGCGTGTAGTCGATCAGCTGATGCGGCAGCACCAGCGATCCCGGCGCCGCGCCGCGGATCGCGCCGACCGACGCGACGCCCAGCACGGCGGTCGCGCCACGCGCGCGGAGCGCCCAGAGGTTGGCGCGATAGTTGACGCGATGCGGCGGAATCGTGTGGCCGTGCCCGTGCCGGGCGAGGAACATCGCGGGCCGGCCGGCGATCTCGCCGAACACCATTGCGGCAGACGGTTCGCCGTACGGCGTGCGGACGACTTCGCGATGCGCAACGGCGAGCGTCGACAGCTTGGTCAGCCCGGTACCGCCAATTACCGCAAGCATGAAATTTGCTTAAACAATGACCTGCCCGTGTTGAATCCGGTGGGAACGCTTTCGGGACGAGCGCCGGTGAATCGGCAAACGTCCCGATTTGCCCCGTCCGGATCCGATATTGGCACCCGCCGCGGATTCATGACATTATCATGGAAACCGGACGCCCGCCGGACCGGTCCGGCGCACCGACATTGTAGCCTCGCGAAAACGCCATGTATCTCGACCGACTCTTTCGCCTGATGGCCGACAAGCAGGCCTCGGACCTCTTCATCTCGTGCGGCGCGCCGATCAACATCAAGGTGAACGGCGTCGTCGCGCCGATCTCGACCCAGCCGATGGACGTCGAGACGGTGCGCCGCATCGCCTACGAGCTGATGTCGAAGGAGCAGGCGCGCGAGTTCGAGAACGAGATGGAGATGAACCTCTCCTATCTCGACCGCGCGGTCGGGAACTTCCGGATCAACATCTTCCGCCAGCGCGGAACGATTTCACTCGTCGTGCGCTTCGTGCGCAGCCACATTCCGTCGTTCGACGAGCTGAAGCTCCCGCCGGTGCTGCTCGACATCGTGATGGAGAAGCGCGGGCTCGTGATCATCGCCGGCGCCACCGGCTCCGGCAAGTCGACGACGCTGGCTGCGATGATCGACTACCGCAACACCAACCGGCCGGGCCACATCCTGACGATCGAGGACCCGATCGAGTACCTGTTCGAGCACAAGCGCAGCATCGTCAACCAGCGCGAGCTCCACATCGACACCGGGAGCTACCAGAAGGCGCTCGCCAACGCGCTGCGCGAAGCGCCGGACCTCATCATGATCGGCGAAATCCGCGAGCGCGACACGATGCAGCAGGCGCTGATCCACACGCTGACCGGCCATCTGTGCCTGTCGACGCTGCACGCCAACAACAGCTACCACGCGCTGTCGCGGATCATCAACATGTTCCCGTACGACGCGCGCTCGGGCGTGCTGTCCGACCTTTCGATCGGCCTGCGCGCAATCGTCTCGCAGCGGCTCGTCCTCAACAAGGACGGCGAGCAGCAGCCCGCCACCGAGATCCTGCTCAACACATCGCTCATCGCCGATCTCATCAAGAATGGCGAGATCACGCAGATCAAGGAAGCAATGGAGCAGTCGCTCTATCCGGGGTCGCAGACGTTCGAGCAGGCGCTGTGCCGCCTCTACCTCGACGCCCAGATCAGCTACGACGAGGCGATGGTCGCATCGGACTCGCCCACGAACCTGGCGTGGCTCATCAACCAGAACTCGCCGACGGCGCGGGTCGACATCATGTCGAAGCGCGACGACGAATCGACGCCGCAGGGGCGCCAGCACAGCGACTTCACCGTGATGACCATCGAGCCCGGCATGCTCGACCACGCGAGCTGAACGGATCGCGCCTCACGCCGCGGCGCGCGCCGCGCGATTTGCTACCATTGCGCGCATGGCTTCCGCCGCGCCCGCCGCTCTCGCCTCCGCCGTCGATCCCACGCTTGCGCTCACCCGCGCGCTGATCGAGCGGCGCTCGCTTACGCCGGACGACGCCGGCATCCAGACGATCCTCCTCGAACGGCTCCTGCCGCTCGGGTTCCGTGCGAGCACGCTGACCGTCAACGGCGTCACCAATCTCTGGGCGCGGCGCGGCGATGCGCATCCGCTGGTGTGCCTTGCCGGCCACACCGACGTCGTGCCGACCGGGCCGCGCGAGCGCTGGAATTCCGACCCGTTCGCACCGACCGAGCGCGACGGCTTTCTCTACGGCCGCGGTGCCGCGGACATGAAGGCATCGCTCGCCGCCTTCGTCGTCGCGATAGAGGACTTCGTCGCGGCACGCCCGGGCGCCCCGGGCTCGATCGCCATGCTCCTCACTTCCGACGAGGAAGGCCCGTCGATCGACGGCACGGCGCGTGTCGTCGAACAGCTCAAGGCGGCCGGCGAGCGCATCGATTACTGCATCGTCGGCGAGCCCACGTCGGTGGAACTCCTGGGCGACATGATCAAGAACGGCCGCCGCGGCACGCTGTCGGGGACGCTGACCGTCAAGGGCGTCCAGGGGCACATCGCCTATCCGCAGCTGGCCGACAACCCGATCCATCGGGCGGCACCCGCGCTCGCCGAGCTTGCGGCGACGTCGTGGGACGACGGCAATGCCTATTTCCCGCCGACGACGTGGCAGTGCTCGAACATCCACGCCGGCACGGGCGCGACCAATGTGATTCCGGGCTCGCTCGAAGTCATGTTCAACTTTCGCCATTCGACGGAAAGCACGCAGGCGTCGCTGAAGGAACGATTTCGCGCGATCCTCGACCGCCACGGCCTCGACTACGCGCTCGACTGGACCGGATCGGGCAAGCCCTATCTCACGCCGCGCGGAAGTCTGGTGGATGTCGTCAATGCGGCGGTGCGCGATGCGACGGGCCGCGTGCCGGAGCTCTCCTGCACCGGCGGCACGTCGGATGGACGGTTCATCGCCGACATCTGCGCCGAGATCGTCGAGCTGGGTCCGGTCAGCGCGTCGATCCACAAGATCGACGAGCGCGTGCGCGTCGCCGATCTCGCGCCGCTCGCGGCCATCTACCGCGGTGTGCTCGAACGCCTGCTGCTGCCGGGGGCGCGATGAGCACGGAAGTGCATGACCTTGCGACGCTGCGCGACTGGCTGCGCTACGCGGTGTCGCGCTTCGGCGAGGCGGGGCTCGCCTTCGGCCACGGCAGTGCGAATGCCTACGACGAGGCGGCGTACCTCATCCTGCACGAGCTCCACCTGCCGCTCGACCGGCTCGAGCCCTTTCTCGACGCGACGCTGACGCAGGGAGAGCGCGCCCGCCTCATGGAGCTGCTCGTCCGGCGCATCGACCAGCGCGTGCCGGCAGCGTACCTGACGCACGAAGCATGGCTGGGCGATTTCCGCTTCTACGTCGACGAGCGCGTGGTGATCCCCCGCTCATTCATCGCCGAGCTCCTGCCGGATGGCCTCGCACCCTGGGTGGGCGACGGCGCGGCGGTCACGGCCGCGCTCGACATGTGCACCGGCTCGGGCTGCCTTGCGATAGTGCTGGCGCACGCCTACCCCGATGCCGACATCGACGCCGTCGATCTTTCCGCTGACGCGCTGACGGTGGCGCAGCGCAATGTCGCCGACTACGGGCTCGCCGACCGCATCAACCTCATCCGGTCCGACCTCTTCACGAATCTCTCGGAAAAGACCTACGACCTCATCATCAGCAACCCGCCGTACGTGACGGCCATTGCCATGGCCGAGCTGCCGCCGGAATACCGGCACGAGCCGGCGCTGGCGCTCGCCGGAGGCGAGGACGGCCTCGATGCGGTGCGCACGCTGCTGCGGGAAGCGCCGCGCTTCCTCAATCCGGAGGGCACGCTGGTGGTCGAAGTCGGGCACGGGCGCGCCGCAGTCGAGCTCGCATGGCCGCGGCTGCCGTTCGTATGGATCGCGACGGCGACCGCGCCGGACGGCGTGTTCCTGCTGAAGCGGACGGACCTGGTCGGCGGCCGCTGAGTCGCGCCGGACGAGCGGTATCCGGCTAGGCGTCGATGGCAAAGAATTTCTTGATCCGCCGGACGAGATCGGCCGAGCGGGTCAGCGCGCTGCGTGCGCGCAGGTCGGCGCCCAACCCCTGCAGCGTTGCGTCGTTGGCCATCTGCCGCGCGGCAACGACGCGCGAAAGCGAGTCGACGAGCTCCGGACGTGCCTTGAGGATCGCGTCGAAGCCCGTCCTGTCGAGGCGATAGCAGAGCACCTCGCTCTCGGCGATCACCGTCGCGCCGCGCGCCTGACCGGTCAGGAGGCCCATCTCGCCGAAGACGTTGGGCGCCTCGAGCGTCGCGAGGCGGTCGCGCGCGCCGGTGCCGCCCGCGCTGTCGTCGAAGACGGCGACGCGCCCTCGCGCCAGGATGAACATCGAGTCCGCCGGCTCGCCCTGCCGCGCGATCACGTCGTCAGTGACGTAGGGCCAGTCGGAAAGCCCCTCCGTCAGCGCGCGCCGCTCGGCGTCGGTGAGCGCCGCGAACAGCTCGAGCTTCGCGAGCGTCGCGGAGCGCGCCGCGAGCACGCGCTCGTGGGCCTCGGGCGACCCGTGCGGGCGACCCCGGATCAGCACCCGCTGCGGCAGCGGAATCTCCATGCCGTTGCGGGCGAGCGTCGCCGCGACGTGCAGGCGAATCTCCGAGTCGGTCGGGATCTCGGTTCCGAGCGTCAGCAGTCCGTACCGCACCATGAAATGGATCGCGCTGTCGCCGAACCCCGTGCAGAACACGACAAGGGGAGGCTTTGCCGCGACGTTGCGGATCTCCGCGCGCGCGAGCGCCTCCGCGACGACGGCGACGACCCGCGCCGGCGGCACGTCGTAGGACACCGCGAACTCGACGTCGCGCCGGAACGGGATGCGTTCGTCGCCGCGGCGGCCGAGCACGACTATGCGATTCTTGGTGAGCTGCGAGTTGGGGATGATCACGGTCTCGTTGGTGACGGTCGCGAGCGACAGGTAGCGCCAGCGGATCCCGACGATCTGACCGGTGACGCCGTCGAGGCGGATCCAGTCGCCGATCCGGCAGGTATTGTCGAGCTGCAGCGCGATGCCGCCCCAGAGGTTCTCGAGCGGCTCGCGCAGCGACTGCGCGATGCCGAAGGAGACGATCGCCGACGTGGTGATGATGCTCGCGAGATTCACCCCGACCGCGTTCATCCGGTAGAGGGCAAAGATGATCAGCACGACGACGAACAGCGCGTCGGCAAGGATGCGCGGCACGTTCAGCCGCTTCAGCACGCCCTGGAAGAGGAATACGAGGGCGATGCGGATGAATCCGATCGCGATCAGCAGCAGCATCGCCTCGCGCACGGCGTTCGCCATCGAGCCGGTGACGAGCCCCGATTCCACCCGCTGCAGGACGACGAGGCCCACGAGGCCGACAATCATCGTGCCGCCCATCACCGCCATCGTCTGCGCGAGATCGCGCCGCAGCCAGATGACGATCAACGCGAACAGGAGGCCGACGGTGACCGTCACCGAGGCGTGATAGACGAGTTCTGGCGTGAGCATGGACAGGCGGCGGGTGCGGGTGGCGACGATTATATAGAATGGCGGCTTGCCGGCGGCACCCGGATACCGATCCCATCAGGCCATTCCTTGAATTCCCTGCGCACCGGCGGTGAGATCCTCGTCGCCAATCTCGTCGCCCAAGGCGCGACGCACGCGTTCTGTGTTCCCGGCGAGAGCTATCTCGCGGTGCTCGACGCGCTCTACGACGTACGCGAGCGGCTGCAGCTCGTCGTCTGCCGCCAGGAAGGCGGCGCGGCATTCATGGCGGAGGCCTGCGGCAAGCTGACCGGCCGTCCCGGCATCGCTTTCGTGACACGCGGTCCCGGCGCCTCCAACGCGGCGATCGGCCTGCACACGGCGGCGCAGGATTCGTCGCCGCTGATCCTGTTCGTCGGACAGGTTGGCAGCGATTTCGCCGACCGCGAGGCCTTCCAGGAGATCGACTACCGGCACATGTACGGAAGCATCGCCAAATGGGTGGCGCAGATCGACCGCCCCGAACGTATTCCCGAATACGTGGCCCGCGCGTATCGCACCGCGATGAGCGGGCGGCCGGGTCCCGTTTTGCTGGCGCTGCCCGAGGACATGCTGACCGCGCGAGCGGACACGCAGGATGCGCCGCCCGTTCGCGTCGCGGAGGTGGTCCCGGCAAGCGAGGATGCCGCCGCGGCACGCGCACTTCTCGCCGGCGCCCGCCGGCCGCTCGTTCTCGTCGGCGGACCGCGCTGGAGCACCGCGGCGTGCGCGGAGCTCGCCGCGTTCGCGCAGCGCAATGCGCTGCCCGTCGCTTGCGCATTTCGCAGCCAGGACCTCTTCGACAATCGCGATCCGCTCTACGCAGGCGATGTCGGCATCGGTGTCAACCCGAAGCTCGCCGCGCGCGTGCGCGAGGCCGACGTCCTGCTGGTCGTGGGCGAGCGGCTTGGCGAGATGGTGACGGGCGGCTACACGCTGCTGACGCCGCCCGTCGCGGCGCAAACGCTGATCCACGTGCATCCGGGCGCCGAAGAGATCGGGCGCGTCTACCAGCCCGCGCTCGGCATCGTCGCATCACCGCGTCCCTTCCTTGCGGCGATGAACGCATTGCCGCCGCTCGACACGAAGGCACGCTCCGCGATGGTCGCGACCGCCCATGCCGACTACGATGCGTGGCGCGCCCCGCGTGCGGTGCCGGGCGCGCTCGACCTCTGGCAGATCGTCGCCTGGCTCGACGCGCACCTGCCGGACGACGCGATCCTCACCAACGGCGCAGGCAACTACACCGCCTGGCTGCACCGCATCTTTCGCTACCGGCGCTTTCGCACGCAGCTCGCACCGTACTCGGGCGCGATGGGATACGGCGTGCCCTCCGCGATTGCAGCGAAGGCAATGCATCCGGAGCGCATGGTCGTCTCGTGGAACGGCGACGGGTGCTTCCTGATGAACGGACAGGAGCTCGCCACGGCAGTCCAGCACGGTCTCGCCGTCATCTTTGTCGTCGTCGACAACGGAATGTACGGGACGATCCGGATGCACCAGGAGCGCAACTATCCCGGCCGCGTGTCCGGCACCGAACTCGTCAACCCGGATTTTGCAGCACTGGCGCGCGCCTGCGGCGCGCACGGCGAGACCGTGACCCGCACCGAGGATTTCGCGCCGGCGTTCGAGCGTGCGAAGCACATCGGGCGCGCTGCGCTGCTGCATCTGAAGCTCGACCCGCAGTCACTCTCGCCCGGCGCATCGCTCGACGCGATGCGCGCCCAGGGCGAGGCCGCGCACAGGCACTGAGCCCTCGTCCTCCGCTCGCGTCGACGCGCAGGAAAAAGCCACGCGCGGCCGCGGCGACGACGCTGCAGCGACGCGTGGCTCCGCGATGCGCGGACCCGTGAAGCGGGATTACTTCTTCGCGGCCGGGGCCACGACTTCCATCACGATGGCCTCGGTGTAGGTGACCGCGACCTTGTCGTTCGCCTTGATGCTCGCGAACACGGCCGGGTCCTTGACCTTCACTTCGACGAAGCGGCCGCCGGGACCTTCGAGCAGGACTTCCTGCTTCTTCGCGTCGACGCTCTGCACGTTCGCGACGATCGTCGTCTGCGTCGCCATGCCACCCTTCGGCATCGAGCCGGCGGGGGCCGAGACCGGGCCCGTCGTCGTCGTCGTGGCGCTGCGGCCTTCGACGTTCTTCTCGAGCTTCACCGAAACGGCTTCGGCGTACTTCACAATCAGCTCGTCGCCGGCCTTGACCTGGGCCAGGTTCTTGACCTTGGGGTCGACCTTCAGCGTGACGACCTTGCCCATCGGGCCCTTCAGCGTGACCGTGCGGTTCGCCTGGTCGACGGCCTCGATCTTGACGGTGACCGTCGTGATATCGGCGGCGCCCATGGCATCCATCACGTGGGGCGTCGGCGCGGGGGCCGCTTGCTGCGCGGCGAGCGGGAATGCAACGGCGGCTGCCGCCACGGCGACGGCAATGCTGGACAGCTTGTTCATTGGAACTCCTGCAATCGAGTTTGGGAACGGGAAACGCAAAGCTGATGTGCCGGTTCTTCTTTGTAAGGGGCGGCGATGCGCGGCCGTGATTCTACCCGAAGGGCGTCGCTGCCGCCACTAGCACCAGCATCCGGAAAGGCCGCGCCGCCCCGGCACAACGTCAGCTTCTGCGCTCGTTCTGCAGGAGCCTTCGCGCCCGCGCGAGCTCCGCGCGCTTCTTCGCATCGATCTGCGGGTACGCGAGGTCGAGGCGCTGCATCGCGTCGACGATCGCCGCGGCGACGACAAGGCGCGTGAACCATTTGTTGTCGGCGGGAACCACGTACCAGGGCGCCGCTTCGGTCGCCGTCGCACGAATTGCCTGTTCGTAGGCCTTCATGTAGCGGTCCCAGTACGCACGCTCCGCGACATCCGAAGCCTGGAATTTCCAGTTCTTCTCCGGCAGGTCGAGCCGCTCCATGAACCGGCGCTTCTGCTCCTTGCGCGAGACGTGCAGGAAGAACTTGACCACCTGCGTGCCATTGCGCCCGAGATAGTCCTCGAACCCGGCGATGTCGGCGAGGCGCTGGTCCCAGATCTTTCCGCTGATGCACTTCGCCGGAAGGTGCTGGCGCGCGAGGATCTCCTCGTGCACACGCACGACCAGCACTTCCTCGTAGTACGAACGATTGAAGATCCCGATGCGTCCGCGCTCGGGGAAGTTGCGCGCATAGCGCCACATGTAA
>Ga0265330_10001871_pt1 | contig 11711 bp, 5 predicted proteins | sample 41919metaG_FD_202083 | JGI IMG/M metagenome (GOLD analysis project Ga0265330, IMG submission 202083) | Rhizosphere microbial communities from Carex aquatilis grown in University of Washington, Seatle, WA, United States - 4-19-19 metaG | ecosystem: Host-associated > Plants > Roots > Rhizosphere >... | reverse complement strand
TCGTTTTATCCACAAACAAAAAGACCCTTTCCGGAATCAACGGAAAGGGTCTGAAACAATTTTTTTAGTAATGTTTTTTGTAACAGCCGCACATGCCGCCTTTGAGTTTTGCCAAACCGGCCAAAACAATGATGACGGGCCATGTGATGGCCACCGCATTGGAACTTAAAATGTTAAGCGCGCCGAGGAAGAAAGTCAGACCGAAGAGGACGATCAAAACCGGCATTATTTTGTGGTGCCCGCACGGGCACACGCCCGGCTTGCAGCACTCTTCGACCTTGTTTTCCATATTATTCTCCATATAACACCCCCTTTCAAAAGTCGTATCTGACCCTATTCTAACATTTGCCGCAATAAGCCACCATCGCCCCTTGCCGAGGCGAAGCCTCGGCATAATAAACAGCCCATTTTTGCTATTGTTAATTCAAGCGATCTCCCGCCGAGGCGAAGCCTCGGCAAGGATAAAAAAAGGCCGCACACCGCCTTTACAAGGGGCGATATCGGCCATAAGATTGAAGCATAAGATATTAACCAAGATCATATGGGCTTCATATACAGCTTGAGCGCGCAGAAAGTGGGAAACGTCGAAGAGAACGGCGACGTCTTCAGCATGAGCGGGCAGCATTTGGGAAAAGTGACGCCGGACGGCCATGCCTACAGCCTCTCGGGGCATATCGTCGGCAATATTGACGGGTCGGGTCGCGTCTTTGAGCAAGGCAAGCACGTTGGCACCGTTCACAGCGACGGCGTGATCTACGACCTCGACGGCAAGCGCCTGGGCCACGCCGAAGCGCCGCACGCCGAATTCGGCGGCGCCGCCCTGCTCCTCTTGATCAGATAAAGCGGCCTCGACAACAAAAAATATATTTGCTATATTCACAACGGCGCGAGCAACACCGTTCGCGCCGCAAATACCGGCTTTTGCCGGTATGCCCGTTTCCGGATTACTAACAACTCGTCACTCACAACTAACAGCTCCTAAGGGCCCATAGTAAAGTGGCATTACATCTCCATGGCATGGAGAAGGTCCGGGTCCGATTCCCGGTGGGTCCACCAAAAAACACTCCGTTTAAACGGAGTGTTTTTTGTTAAATAGATAAACCACCAGCGTCAGCTCACGAGTGCGTTTAAAAGCGCAGCTCTTGTTCCCGTCGACCAAACGGCACACGTATCAAAGGCGACAGCAAGATCGAAACATCTAACTTTCCGTCATCCCGGACCATGATCCGGGATCCAATGCGCTAGCTTGGTAGTTCGTAATATTTCCCCTCGCCCCCAGCGGGGAGAGGGTAGGGTGAGGGGTGCTCCGAAGGTTGGATACGACCGGATACCGCCCAATATTGATTGGGCCCCGTGTCGCGGCACGCGGTGACAAAAAAGAAGCGTCGATATTAAAAAGTTGCAATATGCCGACGATCAAGAAAATCGTGCGATGTCCCATATTTGCTTGAAAGCTTAATCCGGCGTTAAGCCGGAAAACCAGAAACTGCCAGCGTTCAGGCTGGCAGTTTTCATTACCATTAAATATCATTTTTTACGTCGAAGCGGGGGGAGGTGATGGGTCGGGGGAATCGGGCGGCGCGGTTTCGGGCGGCGGCGCCTGGACGGCGTCGGATGGCGGAGCCGGTGCGGTCGCATTTTGATCGGTTTGATCCGGGGAAGAGGCGTCGGGCGCCGGCGATGGCGTTTCCGGCATTGGAGCGGCATCGTCCAAAGCGGGGCCGGCTCCCTCATACCCTGCGCGAACGGCGTTGACCGTCCAGTCAAAGGTCGCGTTGCTCGCGCCGCCGCCGGCCTCGTTCACGTCAAAACCGTCGGCGTTCTTATTGGAGACATAAACGCCATTGGCGCCGGCGGTAAGGGTTACGGACGCGTTGTAACGCGCATCGGCCATCAACGCTTTTTGATCGTCGGTAAAATCGATCCGTGTATGGCCGGCTTCCAACCGTCCGCTGCCATAGAATGAGACGGTCGCGTTCTGCGCGGAGGTCGAATAGGTTGCATTGTTTGCGCCGCCGGACGCGGCGATCTGCTTCAATACGCCGTTCTCGTCGATCGTCCAGCGGCCGTTTGCGCCGCTTATCGCCTTAACATCAACGATGGAAAAACCGTTCATCCCAAGGTCGGAAACAACAGCGGGATCAAGAGCCGACAAGGACGCGGCGCTCGCGCCGGAAGCGCCGTTCATTCCAAGATCGTCCCAGCCCGGCTGAATAAAGACCTTGATCTTGCCCGGGACGGCGCTGTTATACGGTTCAAGGGCGAAGCCGATGATGCGGCCGGCTCTTGTCGCCTTAACGCCGACGCCCGGCACGGTTCCCGCGGCGATCGGATCGCCCGCGGCAATGGCGCCGTTCTCATTGGATACAATAACCGGCGCGCGGCCGGCGAGCGCCACGGGCGTTGAATTTACGGTTTCGCTTTCTCCGGTGGCTTCGTCAATACCGCTCAATTTTACTCCCGGAGAAGTTGAAATTACGCCGATGGCCGTTTCGTCGCCGGCAACGGCTTTCTTAATGAACAAGTTCCCGCGAGCGCCGTCGAAAGCGACAAGGTCGCCGGCAACGATGTTATCGGCCGGATCGGCGGAATAATTTTCCGCCACATCGGTCGCGGTCACATTAAAAGCGTAGCCGAAATATTCGAGCGCATTGGGGGCGGCCGCGGTCGGCCCGTTGATGCAGATATGTCCGCGCTGGGTGGCGACATTGCCGCCTTCGAACATCCGAATGCCTTCGGCGTTCCCCGTTCCGCAAGCGTCGGTGCCGGCGTTCCCGGGGATCTGCCACAAGAAAGTGTTTCCGACGGCCGAAGAAAAATCGATCTTGGTCGCGGTCGTGTCAAAAGCAACATTGCCCGAAGCGTCCACTTGGAACTTGTCGCCGTTTCCCACCGTAAGAAGCGCGGCCGGCGTGATATCGCCGATCCCGACATAGCCGCTGCTCATGAGAACGAACGGCAGATCGCTGCCCGCGCCGCTGGAATATATCTGGTAATTATTCGCGCCGACGCCTGACTGATCGTCGATCTGCAAGCCGATATTGTTGGTTACGGTGCCCGTGTTGGTCGCGGTCAAAATAGCCATGCCTTTTAGATTATTCGCCGTTCCGACGCCGTTATTTGCAGCCCAGCCGACCGAACCGAACACCGTGTCCACGGTTCCGGAACCGTTATTTTCGGCGCCGGCCACCAAGCCGGAAACATATGTCCTGATTCCCGAAGAGGTGCTAATGGCTCCCACATTAAGCGAACCCATGTTGTTAACGCTGTTATCCTCCTCGTAGATGCCGTATCCCGCTTTGTCCGCCGTTGCATCGTTTAACGCGACAAGATTATTCGTTACGCCGTCAATATAGCTCTGGGTTTCGCCGGAAAAGCCGCTTTCGGCCGGACCGACATACAAAGCGGAGTTGGCGCCGGAGGCGGTTTGGACGGTGAGGGCGGAGACAAGATTTGCCGTGCCTATTCCCACATTGCCGCCGAAATAATTCCGTCCGCCGTCCGAATACAAGTTCCAGTTGTTGACCCCGGCCGTGTGCGGCTCAATGTAGACGCCGTAATAATTGGTGATCGTGCCGGGAGTGAACGGGGAGCCGTATCCCGAATCGCTTGGCTTTGAATTTTCAGAGTAAAAATCATAAACATTGGCGGCCGTCGCCGTTCCACCGGCAAAAACCACTGCGCTATTGTTTGATCGGACGCCATAGACATTTGTCGCACCGACGCTACTACCCAAACCCGCTAAAATCGTTGTCGAATCGACGCCCCATACCTTTGCTATTGAGCCCGACAGTAACTCCGCTTGGTTGACGCTACCGCCCAAATACTGCCCCGTGCCATTGGTCATTACGGCCTCGTTCCAGCTTCCATAAGTTCTATGCATAACGCCGATCCCGGCTTGTTCGGCCTTGTTCCACGAACCGATCAAAAATTCGCCGGCGTTGCCGCTGCTTTCGTCCTTGACAAAGTTATAGCTGGGAACCAGCTGGATGGTGTTGGTAGGAAATACCGCTGAGTTGGTTGCGGGCACGTTGATGTAATTGTATGTGCCGTAAACGTTACTGTAGGGGTTTGAAACACCCGTCGGATCAAAAACCAAGCTGTTGTTTATTGATTGAAAATTATTATTCCGAATGGTTCCGCCAACGGTTGAGTTCAGGGTAAGCGAGGCAGTATTCCCGCCAGGGGACAGAGCCGTGGTGATCCCCTGCGTTCCGGTTATATCCAGCGTTTTCGCCGGCGAGATATTTCCGATGCCGACGTTGCCGTTTCCCAAGATCGTCATCTTCTCGGACAAGGTTTGGAGCGTGTTGCCGCTCGGAAGCGTCGTGCCGGTTAAGAAAGAGATCGTGCTCGCGCCGGTACCGGTGCCCGCGCCGGAAGAAAGTTTCAAATTGCCGCCGGCGAGGTCAGAGGTGCCGCCGGTGACCGTGCTGCCGGCCTGTATCGTCAATGCCTTGCCGGATACGGTGTTGGCGGTATTTTCAACCCAGATCGTTTGATCTTGAGCATTGCCAAAACTCAAGGCATGGGTCGGAACGGTGGCGCCAATGCCGACGTTGCCGCCAAAGTAGTTTTGTCCGCCGTCCGAATACAAGTTCCAGTTGTTGACGCCGGCCGTGTGCGGCTCAATGTAGACGCCGTAATAATTGGTGATCGTGCCGGCGGAAAAGGGCGGAGAGTTGTATCCGACGGTATGGCCGCTGGAGTTTTGCGCGTAAAAATCATAGACGTTCGTGGCGGTCGCCGTCCCGCCCAGGGTTACCAAGGCGCTGTTCGATCTAACGCCGTAAACATTCGTGGCATTCGCAGTATTGCCACCTATTCCTGAAAGGATATTGACGGCATCCACCCCGATAACCATGCTGATCGATCCTTTGCTCAGCCTTGTTTGGTTTTCACTGCCTTGCAAATACTGGCCGGTGCCGTTGGACATATCCGCTTCGTTCCATGTTCCGTAAGTCCTGTGCATGACGCCGACCCCGGCTTGCTCCGCTTTGTTCCACGAACCGACCAGATATTCGCCTGCGGCGCCGCTGCTTTCGTCCTTGACATAGTTATAGCTGGGGATCAGAGACAACGAATTTGAAACAAAGGACAAAGAATTAACGGCCGGGACATCGATATAGTTATAAGTTCCGTAAACGTTCGTAGTATAACCGCCGCCACCATGGCTGGTCGGATTAAAGATCAAGCTGTTGTTGATCGATTGAAAATTTGTGGATTGCAAATTGTTCGGGATATTTCCGGTAACGGTCGTATTCAATCCCAACGACGCCGTATTGCCGTCCGAAGACAAGTTCGTGGTGATCCCCTGCGTTCCGGTAATGTCCAGTGTTTGGGCCGGAACGATGTTTCCGATGCCGATGCGGTGATTGGTCGAATCGACGAAAAAAGTGTTGGTATCGAAGGTGACGTTCTTGGTGAGGATCAGATTGCCGCCGGCGTCGGTCACCGGCACAAAGGCCGAAGCTCCCCCTGCGGCCGAAGTGCCCAGCTCGTCGAGCAAATTCGAGTTAAAGGCGTAAGCCGCGGAAGAGATGCGCCGGCGCGGAGAAAACGTCTCCCATGTTGAACCGTTAAAGATCCCCACTTCAAGATACCGCGCATCATCGTTGAAAATACCGGCGGGCAGGGCGTTTTGGCCGCCGACCGTCGTATCGCCCAAGGCAACGGAAAAAACGCCGCCGACCGGCGTTACCGAAAGATCGCCGGCGTAAGGCGTGCCGCAACCGTTGCCGCCGCCTCCGCCGAATGCGCTCCAAACGCAAGCGCCGCCGGTCAGGGCGTCGTAAATGACAAAGCGCACGTTCACGGATCCGGCAACCGGCGCGTTGGCCAGATCGGTCAAACGCGCCTGGAAATTGAAAATGGGCGGCGTGCCGGCGGCGGCTTCCGCCTTTTTAACCTTGCCAATGACAAGCGATCCGCCCAGCGCCAAAATAACGAGCAAGGCGGCGGCTATTGTTTGCCGCGCGCGACGGATCTTTTTCGCTTTCTTCGTCATAATTTACAGGGGCATTCTTATGCCCATGATAGCATCTTTGCGACCCGAGGGTTATTCACGATGTGAATATCTTCATCGCTCGGGAATCGCTCCGGCGCGCGGCGCCTCCGGTGCAATTTTAAGCTCGGGCGCGACAATATGCTCGCCTCTTTCTTTGCTAAAATCGAAAACAACGCTTTTGACCGAACCGGCGCCCGGCGCTTCGGCCACGACGTAATATTTGTTGGCTCCGACAAGGAAAGCGAACCGGCCGGAGCCGTCGGTCACGGCCGTTTCCACCAGTTTGTCATAGGTCGTTTCAAAGAGGCGAACGACGGCGCGGACGGGAACGCCCGCGGCGTTCAAAACCCTTCCAACCTTCTTGACGCGCTTTTTAAAAACATGTCGCTCGACGGCCGCGAGGACCGCGAGTTGAAGGATAGAGTTCAGGCCGGTCCATGCGTTCGGCGTAACGGCGAAAGCGAGAAGGCCGATCACGGTCGTTGACGAAGCGATAACGTGTTTGGCGATCGCTACCGACCTGGCGCGAATGGCTTTTTTCGCCGAACGGGCGGCGTTTACCGGTTCGAGGGGAATATTGGGCGAGATCGGCTCGCCGGTCGATCCGACATATCCGCCTTTATAAAATTCGCGGTAGACCGGATCAAAGGACGCGTTTTGCATCGTCGGCGCCGGAAAAGAATAGCCGCTGCGGTTCGCGACGATCGAATATTCCGCGGGCGGGGCGATAAAGAGGATGCGGCCGGTCGCATCTGTTACGCGCGTGCGCACGATCCTGCCGGTCTTGCTATCGATGAGCCGAACGAACGCGAGGTCGAGCGGCAATTTATTAAGCGCGTTGTAGACCGTGCCGGTCGTCCGTGAGCGCCGCCGATCCAAGAGCGCGAGCGGTTGAAGGAAAATGAAATAGAGGAAATAAAGAAGGAAGGAGAGGTCGAGCGAGGTCGCGACAATCGCGGTCGCCGCCGTGGCGACGGGCGCGACGACGGCATTGTCGGCGCGAATGACCCGAGGATTGTCGATCACCTTGTCTTTGAAGAATTTTGCCGCCTTGGTCACGGCGATATTCGCCGAAGCGGGCAAAAAAGAAAGAACGGCCGAGGCGCCGGGCGCGAGCGGCTCGGGTGCGCGCGTCAGATCGACCGCGGCGGAAACAATGCCGTTCGCGGACTTTATCGCAAGCGTCTGCGTCTCATAACCGGTTCTTTCGACCTTGAGCGAATAGTCGCCCGGCGGCGCGAAGAAATAATATGATCCGTCGGCGCCCGTCACCTGCGGATTTTTTTGTCCGCTTGCGCCAGGGTTCCATGGCGCGCCGGCGGCAAGCAAAGTGACGACCGCGTCGGAAAGCGGAACCTTTTTGCCGTTCAGCATTTCATCGACGATCTGCGGCGCGACAAGTTCGGTCGTCCAGCCGGAATAGGCCGTTGTTTTATCGGCGTATTCGACGATAACCGCGCTCGGTTCGGCGCCCGCCCGGTCCGGCGCTTCAACATCGGCCGACCAAACGCCGCCGGCTCCGGGCGCGAAACGGTAGGCAAAGTCGCCAATGCGGAGGTAGGCGTTCGCGATCGATCCGCCCGCGAGCGAAGCCGGCAATTCCGCGCGCAGGACGACATTGGTAACGAGCGAAAGAACGCCGCCGCCGACCGAGACGTTCGCGCCGTTTACGGTGAAGACCATTTCGCCGGCCGAAAATTTCACCGAGTCCTTTGGCGGATTTTCCGGAACGATCGACGACGGGTAAGACGGGTAGACGCTTGATCCCGGCGGCGCAACGGCCGGAGGTTCTTCCGCCGCCGGCGGAGTTTGCTCTGCGCCGGGAGCCGATTCCGTCTCATCCGGCGGCGTTTGAGGCGGTTTTTGCGCCGCTTCGGCGGGTTCGGCGCTCGCGAGCGCGCCGGAAGAATAATTGAGCGATGCGTCAAAACTCCAGATCGTATAATAATAGGTCGCGCCGTTCTTGAGGCCGGCATCGACATAAGCGGTGGCGGCGCCTTCAAATATTTTGGTCCCATCCCCGGGGGTTTTTGGATAATCCGCGCCGCTGCGTTCGATGCGAACGCCGGCAAAATCGGTTCCAACGGGGTTTTGCCAAGCGAGCGACACGGACCCGTCGCCCGGATTCGCGGTAAAGGCGGCCGGATCGGCCGGCGCCGCAATGTCCGCCCCATTGGTCGTAAAGGTCAAGTCGCCGGAGCGGACGACCGTGCCGCGGGCGTCGGTTGAACGCATCTCAAGGTGATACGCCGTGCCCGGCGCGAGACCGGTCATGATCACCTCATGGTCCTCGGTCGGCCTGACATCGCCTTGGGCGCTTCCGTAAGCGGTTGTCGCGCCAAAGGAAACGAAAGAATCGGAAAGAAAATCGGTTTTCCAGCCGGCGCGGGCGCCGGTCGCGGAAATTTGATCGATGACCGGATCGGTAATGACATAATGAACGGAAACGCCTCCGCCGCCTCCGCCGCCGGGCGCGGGCGGAGTTGGAGGCGCCGGAGCGTTAACGCCCGAACAAGGACGGCCTTCGCAAAGGCCGTAAGAGGTCGAGGTTATTCCTTCGCCGACGGCCGGTTCGCCGCCCGACCAATCCAGACCGTAAGACCCCGAAGAACCCGCGCCGCCCGCATTTCCCGGCGAATCGGTTTGCAGCTTATAGGTCGGCGAGACCATTTCGACGGCGCGAACCGAAAACGGCGCGCTCACGATAAGCAGCGCGACGGCGGCAAAAAAAATATATTTGGGAAAATTCATCAGCTTTGCCGTATTTTCACCGAAGATCATGAACTTGATCGAGTTAATAATAACATTTTCCCCGCATAAACAGAAACACCCCCGTGTTGAAATCGAGGGTGTTTTCGGTTCTTCATTATCTTTATCGCGAACTCGGCAGGGCGGTGGGCGGCGTCGGCGCTTCGCCGGGCGCGGGCGGCGTACCGGGGGCGACCGGGCCGGCGGCGCCGGGCGGGACGGAGGCGATCTTGCCCGACTTTTCATCTTGCAATGTCTGCAAACGATCCTTGACCGTCTGATTGTCCGGCGCGGTCTTCAGGATGGCCTGAACCTGAATGATCGCGTCATCCCACTTTGAATGTTCTTCATAAATGGTTGCGAGCAGCCAGCGCGCGTTGGCAAAGGCCGGAGTTTGCGCCACCAAATATTCAAGCACGGATTGCGCCTTGTCCTTTTGCCCGTCTCGGTAATAGAGCATCGCGAGTTCAAGGCCGACGCCGGTGTCGTTCGGATAATCCTGGAGGACCGGAAGCAGGGCGGTTATCGCGTCCTTGGTCTTGCCTTGCGCGTCAAGAACCAGCGCTTTTTGGTAGATGGCCGGGGCGTAGTCGGACTTGAGCGCGAGCGCTTTGTCGAGCGCGGCGGCGGCGCTCGCGAGCGAGGCGTCGATCTGCCGCTGCGCGGCGGTTTTGGCGGCATCGTCCTTGGCGGATGCGAGGTCGGACGAGGCCTTGGCGGCGATGCCGAGGTAGACGCGGCCCAAAGAAGTCGGGTGCACCGGCGAGGTCGGATCAAGCGCGGCGGCGCGGGTATAGGCCGTTATCGCCTGGTCGGACGCTCCGTTCACATACGGCATGATCGCTTCATAAATGGCGCCGAGCTGAACCCAGTTCTGAAGATTATCGGGCGACAGCGTTGTTGCGGCTTGGCCGGCTTTGACCGCGGCCGCGGTCAAATTCTGCACTTGCGCGGCGCGGGTCGCCGTATCGAGCTTGGGGTCGTTGATCACCTGTTGAATTTTAAGGAGATACGCCTGCGAGAGGTTGCGGGCGATCGAATCGGATTGCGGATTCATCTGCGCGGCGGTCTCGAGGTTGGCAATGACCGCGTCAATTTGCGTATCGGTGCTCTTCCCCACGGCGCTTACGAAATTCACGTCGGCGTAAAGACGGGTGCCTTCGACGAACCAGCCGGCGAGCGAGAGGACGATAAGGATGACGAAGGCGAAGGTCAGGACCAAACCGGAACGCGGCGACGATTCAAAACCGACCTCGACCTCCTCGGAGGAGGTGGCGCGAATGAGAAAAGAGAAAAGCAGCCAGAAGAGAAAAAGCGAAGCGAGAGAGGCGCCGTAAAGCGCGAGTCCGGCGGAAGCCGCGAGAAACGCGGCGAAGAGCGCGAGGACCGCGATCCATGAACCATCGTTCTTGGCGCGCGTCGAGACGAGAAAAGCGACGGGTTTCCAAATTCCGACGATAAGAAGCGCGAGCCAAGCGACCAGCCCGGCAAAGCCGAGCGTGGCGGCGGCGGTGGTGAGGTACGAGGAGCCGCGGTCGAACTGCGCATACCATAAGGGGCTCTTGTTGAGGTTAACAGCGCGGTGCAAGGCGAAATCCTCGCCAAAAGTGCCGGGGCCGCTGCCAAAAATGGGATGATTGAAAAGCGAATCGCGGGCCACGGTGAAGGATTGCGAAAACGAAGGGAAAACCTCGGCCGGCGCGCGAACGGGCAAAATGATGTTAACGGCCAAAAACAGCACGGTGATGACGAGCGCGATCATCGGAACGGCCAGCCAGTTGAGGCGGCGGATGGCCTGGGGGCGCACAATGGCGAAAATAAGAACGGTCAAAAGGCCGATCGCGATCGCCGTCCAGATGGGCCAAAAATTGATGATCGCGACAATGACCAGCGCGCAGGCGCCGAAAAAGCCGGAGACGATCCGGCGCGCCGGCATGAATTTGTCATCCGCGCCTTCGGTCAAGAACGAGGTTGCGGCGAGAACCGTGACGGTTGCGGCGTACAATCCCAAGGCGACGGTCGAGCCGATCAGGTTGAAGGTCGACGATGTGACGCCGGGAATGAGGTGCGCGCCGCTGAACTGCAGAATGGAAAAAAGCGAAACAAGACCGCCCGCGACGATCGAGACGAGGATCGCGCGCGGCACGAACCGGCTTTTGCGGTTCATGTTCACGACCGCAAAGAACAGCGCGCCGAAAAGCAACGTGGTGAGAAGCGACTGATACTCCTGCCCGCCGTCGCCGACAATGCCCACGTACCTGGCCGTGGAAAAGAGCGCGGAGACGAGCACGACCGCCGTCAGGATGAGCACGATGGGGTTCGCCACGGTGCGGCGGATCGACAGCGTTTTCTCGACGAGCATCGAACCGATCCAGCAAAGAACGCAGAGGCTCACCAGCGCGAGAAGGACGATCTGCTTGGGAAACTCCAGCGACTGGCTGGTGTTAACCAGGAAAAAAAGCGGCACGAGCGCCACGGCCGCGAGCGCCAAACCCTCGGAAACGGCCGCGAGCGCCGCGCTTAATTTTTTTTTCGGAAACAGATGCGGCTCTTTGGCGGGCGTAAGACCGGCCGATGAAAGAAAGTCGGTGGACATAGTTCTGTTAAATTATGATATCGATAGTATAGCACGATTTTATGAACAATGGACGATGAACAATGAACGACAAAAATCGGCCAGGGTGGTCTTGGTTTAACTGTTTTGTGGGGCCGGTATTTTTCGAGGCGCGGTATGAGGCGAGACCTCGGTTCCAAATTTGGAGAGGTCTCACCTCGAATTTCGCTTGCCCCGCACTGAACTTTGTTCTAGTGCGGGACCGTCGGGCCGAGGCGCGTTCGCATTGCACGCGTCATGCGTCCATTCAGCAAGCCCCGATTCGCTGAACAGACCGACACGTTAGCGTAACTTCACGCGCTCGGCCCGACGGCTTTGTTGCGGACTGCGGCGGCGCCGCCC
>Ga0265330_10001868_pt1 | contig 11727 bp, 9 predicted proteins | sample 41919metaG_FD_202083 | JGI IMG/M metagenome (GOLD analysis project Ga0265330, IMG submission 202083) | Rhizosphere microbial communities from Carex aquatilis grown in University of Washington, Seatle, WA, United States - 4-19-19 metaG | ecosystem: Host-associated > Plants > Roots > Rhizosphere >... | reverse complement strand
TTGCAAATGATGTGAGGGAGACGCGGCAAGCCGCGTCTCTACAGATCGGGGATTGAAAATGGAAGCCCACTACAACGTTTTGTTCCTGTGCACGGGAAACTCGGCGCGTTCCATCATGGCGGAAGCGATCCTTAACCACAAAGGAAAGCCCGCCTTCACGGCTTACAGCGCGGGGAGCCATCCTTCGGGAGCGGTACGGCCGGAAGCGCTGAAGCAGCTTGCGGGGGCGCGCATAGCCACTACTGGCCTGCGCAGTAAGAGCTGGGATGAATTCGGGAGACCGGGCGCTCCCGCGATGGATTTCGTTTTCACGGTTTGTGACAATGCCGCGAAGGAAACTTGCCCGTTCTGGCCGGGACAGCCGATGACGGCACACTGGGGAATTCCCGATCCTGCCGCCGTGCAGGGAGACTCCGCGGAAATTGAACGCGCGTTTCGCGATGCGTTCTTCATCCTTGACCGGCGCATCGGTCTTTTTCTCTCCCTGCCTCTGGCGGCGCTTGATCGTCTCGCGCTCAAGAAAGAAGTGGATCGCATTGGGCGGGAATGAATCGGAAATTAAAGTGACCATGACAACGACGAAGTGCGCCCATCGTCTCGGCTTTCTCGACCGTTATCTCACCGCATGGATCTTCGCCGCCATGGTCATTGGGGTCGTCCTGGGTTGGCGGATGACGGGAATTGTGCCGTTCCTCAATCGTTTCAGCATCGGCACAACATCGATTCCGATTGCGGTGGGACTGATCGTAATGATGTACCCGCCTTTTACCAAGGTGAGATACGAAAAACTGCACGAGGTTTTTCGCAACAAGCACGTGCTCGGCCTTTCGCTCATCCAGAACTGGGTGGTGGGCCCGATTCTGATGTTCGGTTTGGCAGTGATCTTTTTGCGAAGCTATCCCGAGTACATGGCCGGACTCATCATGATCGGCCTGGCTCGCTGTATTGCGATGGTCATCGTCTGGAACGAACTGGCCCGAGGCGATACCGACTATGCCGCCGGCCTGGTGGCCTTCAATTCCCTGTTCCAAGTGTTCTTCTACTCGCCCTATGCCTGGCTTTTCATCACGGTGCTTCCCGCGAAATTCGGACTCCACGGTGCTATCGTCCATGTCTCGATCGCGGAAATCGCAAAAAGCGTATTTATTTATCTTGGCATTCCTTTTCTGGCTGGGTTCGTAACCCGCACGGTGCTGCTGCGGATGCGAGGGCGCGATTGGTACGAGAGTAAGTTCGTTCCCCGGGTCAGCCCGCTCACGCTGATCGCTCTGCTGTTCACGATTGTGGTGATGTTCTCGCTCAAGGGCGCTACCATCGTTCGGCTACCGCTCGATGTGCTGCGGATCGCGGCGCCATTGTTGATCTATTTCGTGGTGATGTTTCTGGTGTCGTTTTACATGGGGAAGAAACTTGGCGCCGACTATTCGAAGACGGCCACGCTATCATTCACCGCAGCCTCGAACAATTTTGAACTCGCGATTGCCGTCGCGGTTTCCGTATTCGGCATTAACTCGGGGGCTGCATTTGCCGCCGTTATCGGGCCCCTGGTCGAAGTTCCGGTCATGATTGCGCTGGTCAATGTCGCGCTTTATTTTCAGCGACGTTATTTCAGCGATGCCCTTGTTTGACGAACTACCCAGCCTCTCGCAGAACTTGATCGACTTGCACACAAGAAGGGCGAAAATTCGTAAGCGGCGCCAGTCTATAATGTTTACGCCGCTATGTCCGCAAACAAGCACACTGTTCCGCCACAAGCCCGGCCCAAAGGGAGCATCCACCAATTTTGGCATCGAGTAAGCGAGGGGCAGGCTCTGGACCAACTCTGGTCGCAGTTTGCAAAAGACGCGCGGGCGAGCTACCGGTTCTATTCGGCGGGGCTGGAAGATCTGCGGGATGAGCCTTCTCGATTCCAGCGGTTCTGGAAAGGCGTGAAAGCGCTGTTCTGGGCGATCTTCGAGAAGCTGACTCCAGCACGGCGCGTGTTGCTGCTGCTGGCGCTGGTTATACTGTTTTTCCCTGCCGTTGGCCCCAACAACAACAATAACAACCATGGCGTTGTGATCATTGGACCGGACTTGCGTTTGTGGGGCGGGCTGCTGATGTTCGTCGTTTTGCTGCTGGAGCTGGCGGACCGCGTGGTGATGAAACGCGACCTAGAGATTGCCAAGGACATTCAGGCTTGGTTGTTGCCGGGTGCGCCGCTGCAGATTCCCGGATACCAGATCGCTTATGCAACGCGTCCGGCAAACACGGTGGCGGGCGATTACTACGATGTGATTCTGCGACCGGGCCGCACGTTGGCATGACTTATTTGCTGCTGAAACGATCCTGAGATTTATCCGTCTGACACCGACCAGACGCCGAAGAAAGTCAAAGACTTTACCACAGGGAACACAAAGGCACGCAGGGAAAATCTAAAGCTTGAAACGGCGGCTAGCATTTCTACAGCGGCTTCACTCCTACTAGGGAGAGCAGTTGTGCCGCCGCAGCTTGAGCCTGGTTGAAATCTTCTGGTGAGATCTTCTGGGCTTGCGCCCAGGCAGCATCGGCCTCTGCAGTCCTCCCGGACCGGCGCAAAGCTTGAGATAAAATAATTTCATATACAGCGCTCGGATCGACACTCATGCCATGGGCTAACTGGGTGGCTGCAAAGTCGAACTGGCCCTGACGTAACGCCAGGAGACCGGTTCCAATCAGCGCCTCGCTGTCCTCCGGATTCAAGCGCAGCGAATTGTGGTAGCCCTCGGCAGCCTGATCGTATTGGCGCAACTGCAAGTGCCCTTGACCGAGTTCGCTCCACGCGGCCGCTTGGATCTTAGGATCGGTGGACTCGCGCAATACCGCACTACATTGTTCGATCGCTTCTTGGGGATGCCCGACGCGCAATTCGTAGTAAGCGAGTAAGAGAGTTTGGCTGGGCGGATATTTGTGCAATGCCGTGGCCGCCTGAAATTGAACGATCGCTTCGTCGTGCCGGCCCTGCCGGGCCAAAGCGAGCGAGAGATTATCGTGGGCGGTGTAATTGTGCTCGGTTACGGTCAGTGTATAACGCCAAAGGGTTTCAGCGTCTCGCCAGCGGCCGAGTTGACGGTGGGTGATGCAACCCAGAATTAAGACGACGAGAAGGGCGGCAACTGCGCGCCAAGCGCTGGGGATGCGATACTTGGAGGCCGTAGCGTCCAGCGTCCACACGACCGCGACATACAAGCCGATGAACGGGATATAGGCGTAACGGTCGGCCATCGCTTGTTCGCCGACGGTGATGATCCCGATCATGGGGACCAAAGTTCCCAGAAACCAAAACCAGCCAACAGGCAAATAGCGGCGATCGCGCCAGCGCAAAACCAGCGCGGTGACCAATAGTAGTAGCGCTGCCGCTCCCACTACCTGCCAACCGGGCATCGGACTATCAAAACGTGGATACATGGGAGCGAGATGGGATGGCCAAAACGCTTTTCCCAGATAACGCGTGTACGAAACCAGGGCATTCTCCAACCGCATCGATACCGGCACTTCCACGACCGTCCGTATGGCAAAACCAGCATGCTGCGCAACCACGGTTACAACTGAATCCGCGGCGGCAAGAACGAATAGGGGAAATTTTTCCCAAACGAGAAAGCGAAACGAGCGTGGCACGGAAGCCGTTGGTAAGTCGCCATTAGCGGGTCCCACATTCATTGGGCCGCTATAGCGTTGGAGCGGCCAATAGTCCCAGAGCAGCAGCACGAAGGGCAGGGTGACGATCTGTGGCTTTGCCATCAAGCCGAGGGCAAAAAAAATATTCACCCAAACAAAAAGATAACGTCCGCCGCCGCGCGCATAGCGGTCGTAAGCATGCAGGGCGAGCAGGAAAAACAGAGTACTGAGCACATTCTTGCGTTCGGCGGCCCAGGCAACGGATTCAACATTGACCGGGTGCAGCGCAAACAGCGCGCCTACGACCAGACTGGGCCAGATTCTCCCAGTGGCCCGCCGCAACAGAAGGAACAGGAGCACAGCACTGATCGCATGGAGCAGAAGACCGATGTAGTGATGGCCAGCGGGATTGAGATGAAAAACCTGATAGTCCAAGGCATGCGATAGCCAGGTCAAGGGATGCCAGTTCCCCTGGTAGAAGGTCGTGAACGACCACTTCACGGCGTCCCAAGTCAGGCCTTGCTGAACCTGGGGATTATTCACAATGTAGGCTGAGTCGTCAAAATTGATGAACTGGTTATGGATGATGGGGTTGTAGAAAGCGAGGGTGACGGCCACCAACAGCAGACTGAAGATGACGACGAATTTTTCGCGGTACGCGGATATGTCCATAGCTGGAGACGGCCCTGTGGGCCGATGCTTGGCTGCTCCCCAAGAATATCGCATGGCTAGCGTTACCGCGCCATCCGGGCACTTATTTTGTCACTACCAATCCGACCGAAACTTTAGGGCGGGCAATGGTGTTTAATATAGGTGAGTAATTTATCGCAAACGGAGGCTACCGGTGATGAATCGCCAAAAGGACTGGATGTGGCCATTCTGTGCAGTCGCAATTTTTTGCTTGTTTCTTCTACCGGCCCGCAGTTGGGCCCAGGACGATAACGAGAACACGGCAGACGATCCGCCGGCACGGGTTGCACGCATCAACTACACCCAAGGTTCGGTGTCTTTTCAGCCTGGCGGCGAAGGCGACTGGGTCGATGCTGTACCCAATCGTCCATTGACCACCGGCGACAATTTGTGGGCCGACCAAAATTCGCGCGTGGAATTGCACGCGGGCTCGACTTCGATCCGCTTGAGCAGCGAAACCAGCCTGACGTTTCTCCAACTCGACGACAACGTCATGCAATTGCGGCTAGCGCAAGGCTCGGCACTGGTGCGCGTGCGTCATTTCGACGACGACGATACGGTCGAGATCGACACTCCCAATCTCGCTTTCATGGTGCAGCGCCCCGGTGAATATCGCGTGGATGTCGACCCCGACGGCAAGACCACAATTGTGAACGTGTATGGAGGCCGCGGCGAGGCCATCGGCAGCGGCAACAACTATACTATCCTCGCCAATCAGCGGGCCACTTTTTCCGGCGACCAGGACGAGCAGCTTACTTACGATATCGATACGCTTCCCTCGCCCGACGACTTCACACGCTGGGCCTTCGATCGCGACCATCGCGAAGATCAGTCGCAATCAGCCAACTACGTATCGCCGGAGATGACCGGTTATGAAGATCTGGACGACAACGGGAACTGGTCGTATGACGGAAACTACGGCCCCGTGTGGATACCGGTCAATGTCCCGATGGGCTGGGCGCCGTATCGTTATGGCCATTGGGTGTGGGTTGCTCCCTGGGGATGGACTTGGGTCGACGATGCGCCCTGGGGATTCGCTCCCTTCCACTATGGACGTTGGTTTGTGATACGCGGGCGTTGGGGGTGGGTACCCGGACCAGTAAAGGCGCGTCTGGTGTACGCTCCCGCGCTGGTCGCGTTTGTGGGCGGAGGCGGAGGATTTCATTTTTCCGCGTCGTTCGGCGGAGGAGCCGGCGTGGCCTGGTTCCCACTCGGACCGGGGGAAGTGTTTGTTCCTTCGTATCATGTAAGCCATAACTATGTGAACCGGGTCAATGTTACTAACACGATTGTGGACAACGTCAAAGTGAATAGTGTTTACAACAGTTACACCTCGAATCATGCGTTTTCAAACCGCATCGCCTATATCAACCAGGCAAATGTGACTGCAGTTTCGAGAGATACTTTCGTGAATGCGCGTCCGGTGGCCCATAACGTTGTGATGGTGCAGCCGCGAGAAATAGCGGATGCGCCGATCGGCCACCTGAGCGGCGCCGATCCCATCCACGGCAGTGTGATGGGAGCGGGCAAGCCAACCAGCTTTGCGCCTCCACGGACAGTCATCAACCGCATAGTCGTGGCGGAGCATGCGCCAGTGCAGCCGCCCACGCCCTTTACCGAGCGGCAGGACAAGCTACTCGTCCGACCAGCAAACCCGGTAGTGAATCAGGTCTCGCGCCCGGTCGTCCATCCGGTTACATCCAAACCACTACAGGAGAAGTGGCCGGAGCCAACAATGGGTAAACCGGAACCCGCTCCGGTTGAGCGCACTGTTCCGACGACGCCGAAGCCGGAGTGGCAAGCGCCACGGCCCGGTGCGCAAACACAGATTCAGAATCCGCCGGAACCAACAACGCGCACACCTGAGTCTTACAACAAAAAATTCGACAATAACGTTGCTCGTCCGCAGCCGATTCAGCAAACTGAATGGTCGCATCCGCAAGCCCGGCCAGTGCCTACGGTGCAGCCGAAAAGCGATAGTCAGGCGCGCGACGAAGAAACAAAACATCGCAACTGGGAGGCGAAGCCACAGCCGGCGCCGGCAAGGACACAATCGGAAAAGCCTGCTCCACCCCCGGCTTCATCCAATAAAGATGAAGGGCCCAGGAAAAAATAGGCAGGACTTTTGCGGGACGGGTGGAATTGGACGTGGCTTGAAAAACAGTCTCGGCTTCACTTCCGCCCGGTCTTTTGTTCTCAAATCGATTTTGTTGCCCCGATGTTTTGGATCTTGTCATATCGAGCGAAGTGAGGGATTTGCAGTTTGACACAACATGCAGATCCCTCGCTTCGCTCGATCTCATAACGACGCGGGATGACAATTCATAAGGGGTCGTGAGTGTACTCCCAGACTTGCGCTGCGGACAACTAGGCGACGGCGTAGTGGGGCGGGCATTCCTTGGACCGCAAAATGCAGATTGCTTCTTCCAGAGAAGAAATCTCAAACACCGGCGTGAGATGCGTTGCTTCCAGCAAGCGGCGGAAGAATACAGGCGGGTTCACCAGCTTCAACTTTGCAGACCTCTCCATGGCCCAACGACGCGCCAACAGCAAAATGCCCAAGCCACCCGCATCCAGATGGTCGACTTCGGAAACATCAAGAACCAGCACATGCACGGGTTCGAGTTGCTCGATCCTGCGCCAGAGTTCGTCGAGCGCCGCTCCGCGAACCATGCGTCCCGAGCATCTCACGATGGCCACATCCCGTGAGCATTCGACTTGGAATTTGAGATCCATGTATCTATGCATACGAACCTGACTGAGAAAAAGTTCCATGAACCGTTGTTATTGCATTGGACGCGGGAGGAAGGAAAAAGTTATCAGAGGGGGAGGACACGATCCTTGGCGAGCTACGATGCAATGTAATTTTGGTAGTAACGGGCAAGTTTGTCTTCACCGTGAAGCACGATTTTTTCTGCAGCCGATCAGAAAAACCATGCAACCGATTACCATCGTAATTCGTCCTATGGGTATGGGTACGTGCGTGATGTATTCAGTTGCGGGTTGACGGTGTAGAGTAAAATTATTGCATAATACCAATCACGACTAGGGATGCCATATGGCCACGTCACCGATCAAGCAGAAAAACGCGATGGGCTCGCTGCTGAAGAGTATGGACGATCTGGCTGTCGCTGCTTCCAAAAAAATGACCACGGACGAAGTGCGCAAAGTACGCAAGGAGATTAACGACCTGGTAGATCGGGCTGTTGCGCGTAAACCGCGTCGCGAAACTGCATAATCAATTCCTTCCTTCTTTCAACAGTCATTTTTGGATCCAACCTATTGATAAGCTCCACATATTCAGGTTCGGCATCTAGTCCCTGCTTTACCAGTTCTTGCACTCGCTGAACGTCGCGGCGGAGTTTTGCCGCTTCTTCCGGATCGCAGTACGTGCGTCCCGGATCGCGGCGTGTTTTCGTCCACTTAGTCATTATCTTTCCTCTACTATACAGTCGGTATTCCGATTAAGTTCGTTTTTGAGCAGATGTGAAGGGGTGTCTGATTCGTGGTGTCCAGCCGCGGAAGCGATGCCCTGATACGAAGGCACGCGGCGAGCTTCGCTCGTCTGGACAGCCGAGGGCGGCTGTCCCTACGTGATTCTCAAAATGCCTAAACCTTGACCGAATCCCTGCGTTCGGCGGGGACGTAGTTGACGGCGGCGGTGCGATCCAGTTTGTCCCAGGCGAAGGGGCGTCCCTGGATGGCACGCATCAGGGTGCGGAACAGCACGATGGAAAAGACCTGGCGATAGGCAAAGCGCTGCAACCAGACCTGACTGAGCAGCCAGGCGTCTTCACGGGCCTCGGGCTGGCGGCGCTCCAGTGCGAAGGCGAGCGCCGAGGCGAGAAAATCAATGACCAGGAAAGCGACGAAAAAAATCAGCAGCCGTTGGAAGCTGGCTGGATCGGTGGTGTCAGGATGATAATGTTTCTGGACGAAGTACCAGATCACGCCGACGGCAAACATCACGTCAATGAAGGGCGAGACCAACGGAAGCAGAATTTGGAAGATGAGTATATTGGGAAGCGCGACAAAACCCAAAGCGCCTTTGCGCGCAAAAACGCCGCGATGCTTGAAGACGGACTGGAGAATACCAAACGACCAGCGGAAGCGTTGCCGCATGAGTGCGCTGGCAGTCGTCGGAGCCTCGGTGAAGGCGAGCGCCTGGTCTTCATACTCCACGCGATAACCGTTACGCAGAAGCGCCATGGTTAAATCGGCGTCTTCGGCGACAGTATCCACATGGTAGCCACCGGCTTCGTGCACAGCCTGGGTGCGCCAGGCGCCGATTGCGCCCGGCACCACGCTCACAGCGCCCATGGTATTGAGCGCGCGGCGCTCAAAATTCTGGCTGGTGATATATTCGAGCGCCTGCCAGCGCGTCCACAGATTGACGCGGTTGCCGACCTTGGCATTACCCGCGACGGCTGCAACTTTCGGATTGAGGAAGTGCGGAACGAGCCGCGATATGGCATCGGGAGCGATGATGGTATCGGCGTCGATACCGACGAAGAACTCCGCAGAGCCAATGTGTTCGAGCCCAAAGTTAAGCGCCTCGGCCTTGCCGCCGTTAGGTTTGGTGAGAATCAAGACCCTGCCGGCAGCGACTTCGGCGGCAAAGACGCGGCGCGCGATTTCCAAAGTACGGTCCTTGGAACCGTCGTCAATGACGATCACACGCAGTTTGGGGTAGTCCGAATCGAGCGCGCCCTGAATCGTGCGTTCGATGACCATCTCCTCGTTATATGCGGGAATGAGTACAACGACCCTGGGCTGGTAGGCGGCAATCTGCCCCGGCGTTCCATAGACATGCGAGCGCAGGCGGTCATAGATGGCGAGCACTCCGATAGAAATCAGACGCCCGGTCATCAGGATGTCACCCAGGAAGAAAATCGCCGCAATAGCCGCAATCGATGTACTAAAGAGCCAGAAGCCGATCCAATTCAGGCGAGCGGACCAATACTCGCTGGCCGGAAGCGGCGGCATGACATCCGCTCTCGTCTTACCGATCAACTGGTGCACCGATACGAACTCAAATCCACGGGCACGGGCGCCATCGATAATCAGCGGGAGCGCCTCCACGGTATTTTCCCGGTTGCCGCCACCATCGTGCATAAGAACGATATTGCCGCACAGTTGCTGTTCATTCGGCTTACAGGGCGGCAGATGGTCGAGCACGCGAGCGGCAATCTCTTGCGGGGTGAGAGCGGGCTCGTCGCTCCAGTCCTTGGTATCGAGCTTGTTGCCAATGGTGATGTAGCCCATGTTCTGCGTGAGCTCGAGCGGGCGCACTTCGTCTTCGGTATCGGGCTCGGCATCGACGGAATAGGGAGGACGGAACAACATGGTGCGAATGCCCAGGAGACTGGCGAACAAGCGTTCGGTCAGGTTCAACTCCACCTTCATGTATCCGGTGCCAATGGAGCTGATATCGGGATGCGTAAAAGTGTGGTTCCCGATTTCATGGCCTTCGCGGTAAATACGCTGAGTTATACCGCTGAACTTCTCCGCCTGGATTCCGATCAGGAAAAACGCTCCCGGCACATGTTCGCGTTTGAGGACATCGAGAATTTTCGGGGTCCACACCGGATCGGGGCCGTCGTCGAAAGTGATGGCAAGTTGCTTCTTGCTGAATCCATAGCGCGCCACGCGATAGGGTTGGGGAAGACTCTTGAACTCTTCACCGTCAATGAGTCCAGTTTGCTTGTCAATCGTAAGCTGGCGCTCGCCGTCGGCGGGCAGGGATTCGATGTGCAGGATTTCGCCGTCGCCTTCCATATCGACGTCCTCGCCGGGACGAACGTCTTTGGTCAAGTGGTCCGGCGCGTTGGCTTCACCGGGCATATCCCAGACGCGCCACAGGGAGCGGTCTTCCGCACCCAGCCTCCATAAGGCGAAAGTCTGGATGCCGAGCGTCTGCGCAGCACGCATCTGGTTCAATGCGGTCACGGCATCGAGAAACCAGACATCGTGGCGGAAGTTAGCATCGTCCTGATAGCTAAAGTGCGGATTGAGCGCGTCGCCGTCAAAATCAACGTCTTCATCGGAATCGCGCGCCCCGAGCCAGGCGTCCTGCACGGTAACGGTCTTGTCGGCCTCTCCCGGCGGCAGCTTGCCATTTTTGGGGCGCTCAACCCAGTCGTAACCGTAGTTGGCGATGGCGCAGATGATCTTCTCTTTCGGAATCGCCTCTAATGCAGCCTCCAGGTTCGACGTAAACCAATCCTGCGAAGCGACGGGGCCAGGGTTCGCGCCCGGATAGTGTTCGTCGTAGTTCATGACGACGACGCCATCCACGACGGACGCAATGGCCGCGTAATCGTAATCCGGATTACGCACTTGCACGCTGACGTAGAGCTTCATCCCCTTGGCGTGCAGATCGGACGAGACCTCGTTGAGCAGGGCCACGTATCCAGGTTGCGCATTCTTGGGGAAGGACTCGAAGTCGATCATCAAACCGTGATAATGACCGGAGGCAAGAAATAACCCGACTTCGCGTCGAAACCTGGCGCGAGCTTCCGGATCGTTGAGGAAAGCGCCAATGCCGGGAATAAAGTCGGTCCCGTTGAAGTTCTGTACCATCGGGAAGACTTCCATCTCAGTGTTTTCCGACTTCAGAAAGGACATCACCTTGTCGTCCACGGGTCGGACAGTTTGCCCGTTTACCACATCGAACATCGTGTTGGTATCGGAGTCGGCGGCTTGCAGATGGCCATCGGCGCTGAGCACTTGCAGCCAGGTCGGAAACAGCCAGTCGATCTGGCGCGCATACTCTCGCAAGGAAGAGAAGCTGGCCGGGTCCCAGGAAACGTAGAATGCGGCACGCACTCCCTGCTCGGAGTTGAGCACGAGCTGAGAAGGAATTTTGCGGGATTGGCGGCGGCGTCCGGTGCGGGCCAAAGTGGCGAGACGGCGCTTCTCGCGGGCTTTCGTTTTTTCGTTTTCTTTGAGAGCGTGGTAAGGCTTCTTTTCAGCTAGCCAGGAAAGGTCGGGCAGCGGCTCGCTGCGCAGAGCGCTATAAATAAAAAAGATCACCAACAATGTAAAGGCGATGGCCGCCGCATCGACAAAGCGGCGAATGTGCCTCCAGCGGGCCTGCAAGGGATCGTAGAAAACCTGTTTCGCCATCTTGATGTAGTCCCTTCATCCTAAGGTGCGAAACGCACGGGGTCAAACTCATAAATGCGGATTAGTAGCCCCTGGTGCAACTTGCAGAGGCTGTGAAGGGGTTTCACTAAAGAGACACGGCACGCCGCATCCTCTGCCTCTGCGGGAGACGGGGCAAGCCCTGTCTCTACGGGGGGCCAGACGCGAGGGCGGACATTTCGACAAACTGACGCGGCAAATCGCACAATTCGCGATATATTTCCAACGTGCTCAGTTTGATCCGCGAACATCGCA
>Ga0265330_10001863_pt1 | contig 11742 bp, 12 predicted proteins | sample 41919metaG_FD_202083 | JGI IMG/M metagenome (GOLD analysis project Ga0265330, IMG submission 202083) | Rhizosphere microbial communities from Carex aquatilis grown in University of Washington, Seatle, WA, United States - 4-19-19 metaG | ecosystem: Host-associated > Plants > Roots > Rhizosphere... | reverse complement strand
GGATTTCCTTCGCCGCCATCTGTATTCTCCTTTTCCTTCGCGTTCGGTTTCAGTTACTTGTCGATGATTCCCAGCACTTCATCCTCACGCAGGATGATGTGCTCCACACCCTCGAGCTTGATCTCGTTGCCGCTGTACTTGCCGAACAGCACGCGATCGCCCTTCTTCACTTCGAGCGGACGAACCACACCCTTGTCGTTGGGTTTGCCAGGGCCCACGGCCACGACCTCGCCCTCGGCGGGCTTTTCCTTGGCCGAGTCGGGAATGATGATCCCGCCCTTGGTCTTCTCTTCTTCGGCCACGCGGCGAACCACGATACGATCTTGTACTGGGCGAATTTTCATCGTCTCTTGCCTCCGGTGCTGGTTAGCAGTCGCCCCTCGCGACTGCCAGGCCGCAAAGATATGCACAGACGCGCGAGAGTCAACGGCCCAGCACGAAAAAACTGGCCTACCCGCGGATAACTATGCGCTTTTATTGGATTCACGATTCGGCGAGCCCGGTCTGGGCGACCGCAGGTCGCCCCTACGGAGGTGCGCGTCTCGCCCTGGGGTCTTGTGTAGGAGCGACCTGCGGCCGCCCTTTGGCTACCCCAGCCGGAGGTTGTCGATGAGGCGGGTTCCGCCCACGAAGGCGGCCACCAGCATCACGGCGGGTCGGTCAATGAGATCGAGCGGCTTGAGATCGTCGGCGGCACGGACCTCCAGATAGTCGATGCGGTCCACCCGAGCTGCGATCTCGGCCATGGCGGCATCGAGCAGGACCGAAGCGCGAAGCTCGCCCTTTTCGACCAGGGCTTTGGCCGCTGACAAGCCTGCATGGAGCGCCTTTGCCCGCTGGCGGTCGGACGGCGAAAGGTAGACATTGCGCGAGGACATGGCCAGTCCGTCCGGCTCGCGCACGGTGGGCAGGCCGACCACTTCCACCGGCAGGTTCAGGTCCGTCACCATGCGCCGGATGACCGCCAGTTGCTGGAAGTCCTTTTCGCCGAAGAGCGCGGAATGCGGCCGCACGATGTTGAAGAACTTGCACACCACGGTCGCCACGCCCGCAAAGTGACCGGGGCGGCGCGCGCCACACAGGCCCTGCGACACCTCGCGCACATCGATGGCAGTCTGGAAACCGTGGCCGTACACGCTGGTAGCCTCGGGCACGAAGGCCATATCGCAGCCCACGCTGGCGGCCTTGGCCAGATCGCCAGGCAGGTCGCGTGGATACTTGGCCAGGTCCTCATGAGGGCCGAACTGCATCGGATTGACGAAGATCGACAGCACGAGCTTCTGGGCGCAGCGCCGGCCTTCCGCCAAGAGCGACAGGTGCCCGGCATGCAGCGCACCCATGGTCGGCACCAGCGCGATGCTCTCGCCCCGCGCGCGCGCCGCCTCGGACCAGGCGCTCATGGCTGCGGGGTCCACGATGGTGGGCACGCCGCTCACGAAAATGATTCTTTCTTCGACGGGAACCGCCCGACGCGCACGTCAGCGGCGAAATCGGCGAAGGCCTTCTCCGTTGTGCGCCCCAGTTCGGCGTAGCGGCGCGCGAAGCGCGGCGACCAATCCGGGTCCAGCCCGAGCAGATCGTGCATCACCAGCACCTGCCCGTCGCATGAGGGTCCAGCGCCGATGCCAATGGTGGGCACGGGCACCGCCGCGGTGATCTCCGCGGCCAGCGCCGCCGGAATGCTCTCCAGCACCATGGCGTAGACGCCCGCGTCGGCGATGGCGCGTGCGCCGGCCGCGATGGTGCGCGCCTGCGCCTCGGACCGGCCTTGCAGCTTGAAACCGCCGAACTTGTGCACCGATTGCGGCGTCATGCCGACGTGACCCATGACTGGGATGCCAATTGACACCAACCGGCGGACCAGCTCGGCCACTTCTTCGCCGCCTTCCAGTTTCACCGCCTCGGCGCCGCCTTCTTTCAACAAACGACCGGCTGCGCGCACGCCGTCTTCCACGCTCGCCTGGTAGCTCATGAACGGCATATCGACCACCAGATGAGCCGCCGACACGCCCCGGGCCGCCGCGCGACTGTGATACACCATCTCGTCGAGCGTGACCGGCAAGGTGCTCGCCTGGCCCTGCACCACCATGCCCAGGCTATCGCCCACCAGAACGATGTCCATGCCCGCGCGATCGGCCAGACGGGCAAAGGCCACGTCGTAGGCGGTCACCGCGACGATCTTGTCGCCCTCGCTCTTGCGCTCGCGCAGCGAAACCGCGGTGATCTTCTTTCCTTGCGCCGGCATTTGCAGCTACCTTCCCACGACTTGGCAGGACTTGCACGGCCGGCCTTCTCCTGCTGGGGTGCGGAGCGACGGGCGCCGCGTGGGAGTGGGTGGCGGTGAGGGTGGCAGGGGCGGGCTCGGTCGCCGGGGCGGTGGGCTCTGGGCCATTGACCGTCTCGTGTAGGGGCGACCTGCGGTCGCCCCTATGGGCCCCGCGGACGGCCTGGGCAGACCTCCCTGCGGCCACAGCCGTCGGGCAGCGATGACGGTTCGCCCGCCAAGGCGATGGTCGTACTGCCCGTCATCGTAATTGATGCGCGACTGTTTGAAGTCAGCTGCGACTCAAAGACTGCCGAGATCACAAGCTGCGAGGTGAGCGAGGCGCGCGTAGCTTGGCAGGGATCAAAGGAGTGGCCTTTTTGCGCCTTGGTGGACATTGTCGTTGCCGCTCATCTCGATCGGTACGCACGACAGCGATTCTCGGATGTTCGCGAGATCATTCATTGCCTGACCGATATGACGAGCATGTTCTCCCTGTGCCTCGAGTTGTGATGACTTCGATCAGGCCCGAAATGACTGACCCATCCCTGACACCGCCGCGGCCCACGCGTCCGGGGGGCCCATCGGGGCGACCGCAGGTCGCCCCTACACGGGACGGTCAACGGCCCGCTCACCGCCACGGCCCCTGCCACCCTCACCGCTACCCACACCTGCACCGCGTCCCGCTGCTCCGTCGACTACCGCCGGCTCCAGTGGTTCACACCGGCGCGGGTCTGCGAGATGACTTCCAGCAGCGCCGCGCGGTCCTCGGGGTCGCCCACGAAGTCGATCTCAGACGTATCCACGATGAGCAGCGGGCCGTCGTTGTAGGCGAAGAAGAACTCGGAGTAGGCCCTGGCCACCTCGCGCATGTACTCCCAGCGAATGGGTTTCTCCTCGGGTCGTCCCCGCTTCTCGACTCGGGCCATCAGGACTTCGGCGCGCGCTTGCAGGTACACCACCAAATCGGGCGCCACCACGCGCGGCCGCAGCGCCTGGTAGACGCGGTCGTAGAGCGCCAGTTCGTCGGCCGACAGGGTCAGGGTGGCGAAGAGGCGATCCTTGGCAAAGAGGTAGTCGGCCACCAGGCCGCCCGGCTCGAACAGGCTGCCCTGGGCCAGGTCGGCCTGATGCCCGTAGCGTTGCAGCAGGAAGAAGAGCTGCGCTGACAGGGCGTATCGCCGCGGGTCGCGGTAGAAGGAGGCCAGAAAGGGATTGCCGCCCGGGTCTTCGCTCACCAACCGGGCGCCCAGGCTTGCGGCCAGGATCTCGGCCAGGCTGCTCTTGCCCACGCCGATAGGGCCTTCCACCGCGATGTATCGTGGCCGGTTCTGTGGCTTCATGGTCACGGGTCGGCGTCCTGACACCTTATCGCTAGCACGGTTTCCAGCCGAGCCGAAGTAACTGACTTTCGGGTCGGCCGCAGACCCACCCGAGGGGCCGAGAACCACGCTTGCGCCCGCGGGGTTCCTCTATAACCTTGCCTGCTGAAATGAACCATCCACCCTTCAAGTACGACCTCGCGCAGATTGCCCACGACGCCATGACGGCCCACGGGTTCGAGGCCGATTTTCCTCCGGCGGCGCTCGAACAGGTCGCCGCGATTCGTGAGCCGGCCCAGGATCCCCGCGACGGTCTCGTTGACTTGACTCAGCTTGCCTGGTGTTCCATCGACAACGACGACTCGCGGGATCTGGATCAGGTCTCGGTGTCGGAAACCCTGTCCGGCGGCCTGGTCAAGCTGCTGGTGGGGGTGGCTGACGTGGACGCCTTGCTGCCAAGAAGTTCACCGCTCGACCTTCACGCGCGCCGGAACACCACCTCCGTGTACACGGGAATCAGTACCTTCCCCATGCTCCCCGAGCGGCTCTCGTGTGACCTCACCTCGCTCAACGAAGGCCAGAATCGCATCGCCTTCGTATTCGAATTCGCGGTAGGCCTCGACGGCCGCGTGGGGGAGGCGCGCGTCTACCGGGGCTGGGTTCGCAACCAGGCCCAGCTCACCTACAACGCCGTGGCAGCGTGGCTGGAGGGCACCGGTCCTTTGCCGGCCGCCGCCGCGAAGGTCCCCGGACTGGACGCCCAACTTCGCGTGCAGGACGCCGCAGCCCAGCGCCTGCGTCAGGCGCGCCACGAACAGGGCGCGCTGGACCTGGAGACGCTCCAGCCCCGGCCCGTCACCGCGAACGACATCGTGGTGGACCTGGTGACGGAAAGGCAGAACCGGGCGCAGGAGCTGATCGAGGATCTCATGGTGGCTGCCAACGGCGTCACGACACGGTTCCTCGCCGGCAAGGGTTTCCCCACGTTCCGGCGCGTCGTGCGTTCGCCGGAGCGCTGGCAACGGATCGTGGCCACCGCGGCGGCCCTCGGTTGGAAACTGCCGGAGGACGCCGATGCGAAGGCACTCAACGACTTCCTGGCTGACCGCAAGGTGAAGGATCCTTTGCGATTTCCCGACCTGTCGTTGACGGTGGTGAAACTCATGGGTCGGGGCGAGTACGTGCTGGAACTGCCGGGCCAGGCGCCGCTGGGGCATTTCGGCCTTGCCGTGCGCGACTACAGCCATTCCACGGCGCCCAACCGGCGCTATCCCGACCTGGTCACCCACCGGCTGCTCAAGGCCGCCCTGTCCGGCGCGGTCGTGCCCGCTGTCGGGGATCTCGAGGCCCTGGCGACCCACTGCACCGAGTGCGAGAACGAAGCAGACAAGGTCGAACGCCAGGTGCGCAAGTCCGCGGGTGCGGCCCTGCTTTCAAGTCGGCTCGGCGAAACCTTCGAGGCCATCGTCACCGGCGCCTCGGACAAGGGGACCTGGGTCCGCCTGTTCCGTCCGGCGGTGGAAGGTAAGGTGGTGCGGGGGGAAAAGGGGCTGGACGTGGGGGATCGCTGTCGGGTCAAGCTGCTGGAGGTCAACGTCCCCAACGGCTGGATCGATTTCGCGGTCGCCAGCCCAGCGTGAAGCGAAGCCTGGCGACCTCCGCCCGAGAAGGGGTTGCCGCCGTCATTGCAGCAGGATGCGCGTGCCGTCGAAATCGAACCGGAAGCGCAACTCGTCGAGGCCCGCCTCGGCCATCGCCCGCGCCAGCTTGCGGCGATTCTCGGCGTAGAACAGCAGAAATCCACCGCCTCCGGCACCCACGAGTTTTCCGCCGATGGCACCGTTGGACCGGGCCAGCGCGTACCACGCGTCGATCTTCGGGTTCGAGATGGTGCCCGATCGCCGCTTCTTGACCTCCCAGTGCTCGTGAAAGATCTCCCCGAGTTCCGAACACCGTCCCGCCTCCAGGGCGCGCTGACTGCGCAGGCCGAGCTCTTTGACGACGTGCAGATTCTCGATCATGGCAGCTTCGTCCTGGCGCGTGCGCGAGTCCTGATCCTGGAGGATGGCACTGGCACCGCGATCGAAACCGGTGAAAAAGAGCACCAGGTTATCCTCGAGATCGAAAAGCGTCTGGGGACTCAACTTGAGCGGGGCCACGGCCACATGGTCGTCGCGGTGGAACTGAAAGCAGGTGATGCCCCCGTAGGCCGAAGCGTACTGGTCTTGCTTGCCCACCGGCGAGGCCAGGCGGTCGATCTCGATCTCGCAGGCCAGACGAGCAATCTCGCCGGTCTCCAGGGGATTCTTCTGATAGGCCCCGAGGGTTTTCACCAGCGCGGCGGTGAAGGCACCCGAGGAACCCAGTCCGGTGCCCGACGGGATGTCAGCCAGCGTGGTGATCTCGATCTGCCAGGGATCCGGCGCCATCATACGCAGGGCCTCGCGCATGATGGGGTGCTGCACCTGATCCAGGCGATCGACCCGTTCCAGACTCGAATACTTCAAGAAGATCCCTGGCGTGAAGGGGCGGATCGCCGAAACGTAGACGTACTTGTCGATGGCGGCGGAGATGAGCGCGCCGCCGTAGCTCCGGTAGTAGGACGGCAGGTCCGTGCCCCCGCCGCCCAACGTGATACGCAACGGACTTCGGACGATGATCATGGTTGCGATACCTCGTAGACTCGTTCGACCACTCGCAGCGCTGCCATGGCATCCGCAAGCCCGGGCGTCGGCTGCCGCCCCAGGGCCACGTCTTGGTAGAAATCCGCCAGCTCGGCGGCCCAAGAATCATCACCACCGGGAAACTCCCAGGTCACCGTTTCCGGCGGCCCCATTTCCGGCAGCATGCGGTAGTGGGTGAGCTGCTCCAGTCCGTAGCTGCCTCCCAGTCCCTGAACGTCCAGCTTTCCGTCCCGCCCGAACACCTCGAACGAGAACAGGTTCTTCCACTCGGAACAACTGCAGTGCATGAAGGCCACTTTCTTCTCTGCGGTTCGCAGCAACAGAAACGCGTTGTCCTCCACCGGCATGTCCCAGAACCAGCAGCCCGCCAGTCCATCGACCTGGACAAACTCCCCGGCAAACCACCGCGCCAGATCGATGAGGTGCATGCCCTGATCGATCAGCTCGCCGCCGCCGGACACCTCGGGACGCGCGCGCCACTCCTTGTGGTAGCCCAGCCTGCCCCCATGCCCGTAGCGAGCGCGCACGTACATCAGCGGCCCCACCGCTCCAGCGACGAACATCTCGTGCGCCTTGCGCAGGGCCGGATGGTAGCGATGGTTGAATCCCACCCGGACCAGCACCCCGCGAGCGCGCGCTGCCTGCACCACGGCCTCAAGCTCGCTCGCCCGACGCGCGGCCGGCTTTTCCACGAGCACATGCTTGCCGGCCTCGACCGCGGCCAGGGTCACGGGCGCCAGCCAGTCGTGGGTGGTCGCCACCACCACCATCTGCAGCTCCGGCCGCGCGACCATCGCACGCCAGTCCGCCACCGCCTGCGCGCCATGTTCGGCCGCCAACGCCTGCGCACGCTCGAAAACCGTGTCCGAGCAAGCCAGCAATTTCCCCGCGCCCAGGGCGCGTGCGCGCTTGTGACCGATCGACCCGCAGCCCACGATCCCCACGTTCGTCATTTCTCCCACTCCTTGCCTCGGTCCTTGGGCAGGATCCGCCTGAGTGTGTACAGGTCAGAGGTTTCGATTTCTCCGATGTGTTCGGTCAGGCGCTGCCACGGATCCCACTGGGCACTGAGCAGGCGTCCGGTCAGGCCCGCGCTCTCGTCGGTGGCGAGGAACAAACACAACTCGGCGGCCCGCCGCGCGGTCGCTCCGCTGTCTTTCTGTGTGGTCTCCAAGGCGCGTTGGTAGTCCGCGCCCGCGCGCGCGGGTCCCGCGCTGACCGCCTCACGCAACATCGAGGTATTCATGGCACCCGGGGCCATGGCGTTCACCCGAATCCCGTGCGGCTTGACCTCCGCGGCCAGCGTCTCCGTGAAACGCACCAATCCGCTCTTGGCGCTCGCATAGGCCGAGAAATTCTCCCGCGGCCCGGTCGCTCCGCCTCCTGATACGTTGACGATGCTCCCCTTTCCGCGCCGGAGCATGGCGGGTACAGCCGCTCGGCACAACTGCACAGGCACGAAGAGGTCCAGCCTGACCGCGGCCTCCCACTCCTTCCAGTCGCACTCCCAGGTCTTGCCGATGGGGCCCTGGACCGCGGCATTGTTGACCAGGACATCAACCCCACCACGACGTTCCATCTGCTCGATCGCGTCCTGCAGACCGGAATCGCTGCTCAGATCGGCGCGGACGGTGTCGAGGATCTGACCGGACGCCGCCAGGGGCGCGAGCGCCTCTTGCAGGCCCTCAAGTTCCCGGACATCGCGGGCCACCACGATCAGGCTCGCGCCTTCGTTCCAGAAGAGGCGGGCAACCTCCAGTCCCAGTCCGCGTGTGCCACCGGTGACAAGCGCCTGGCTCCCACGCAAACGCATGGCTACGCCCGATCCAGGACCCATGGGTTTTTCTGAAGGAACTGCAGCGTGCGCTCGATGCCTTGCCTGATGGTGAGCTTGGGCGCCCAGCCCAGCTTCCGCATCTTGGCGCAGTCGAGGAAAATGAACGGGCTGTCGCCAATCCAGCCACGCTCGCCGCCGGAATAGGTCAGGGCGGGATGCAACCCGAGATGGCCGGCGATCCAGCCGATCGAGTCGTTGACCGTGCAGAACTCGTCCGTGCCGAGATTGAACACATCGACCGGGCCGCTCGATCTGTCCATGGCCAAGATCACCGCATCGATGCAATCTTGCACGTAGAGATAGGACTTGCGCTGCCGGCCGTCGCCCAGCACGTGCAACCGATCGGGGTGCTCGAGCAGTTGCTTGTAGAAGTCGAAAACGTGGCCGTGCGAATAGCGTTCGCCCAGGATCGACACGAATCGGAAGATGCAGCCGCGCATTCCGAATCCAGCACAGTAGGCTGCGATCGAGGCCTCGCCCGCGGCCTTCGAAGCCCCATAGAGCGAGGTCTGCACAGGAAAGGGCGCATCCTCTGGCGTGGGAAATACCTGTGGCTCCCCGTACACCGATCCGGTCGACGAGAATCCGATCTGTTTCACCCCACCCCGCCGCATGGCCTCGAGAACGTTCCAGGTCGCGATGGTGTTTTGCTCCAGATCCCTGCGTGGGTGCTCGGTTCCGAAGCGCACGTCGGCATTCGCCGCCAGGTGCATCACCACATCCGCGCCCGCCACGGCAGCAGTCAGGCCGTCCAGGTCCAGCACATCCCCGCGTTGCAGCCGGAACCGTTTGTGGTCCAGAGCCTGCGACAGGAAGGCCATCTTTCCGGTCGAGAAGTTGTCATAGCCAACCACCTCATGACCGTCGGCAAGCAGGCGGTCTGTCAGGTTGCTGCCCACGAACCCGGCGCAGCCTGTAACCGCGTACTTCATCAGAAGTCCCCGCCGTCGTCCGGGGCAGCCGCCCGAGGTACCCGCGGGCGTTCGCTTCCGGTCTGGCTCGGTCCCGGGATCGACCCAGAAAGCCCGAGCGATTCCTCGACGATGAACTTGGGCCGCCGCTTGGCCTCGTCATAGATTCGACCGATGTAGGCGCCCAGCACGCCCATGCTCATGAGCTGAACACCGCCCAAGAACAGCATGAGGATGCAGGTCGTCGCCAGGCCTTGCACAAACCCGTAGAGCCCCCGGGCCTTCAAGTAGGCCACCACGGGCACCGCCAGCAGGGCCAGGGTCGCCATGGCTACGCCGCCCAGGATCATCAGGCTGAGCAACGCATCCGAAAAGGCGATGATGCCGTTGATCCCTATGCGCAGACTGCCGGTGAGGCGATTGTACTTGCCCTCACCGGCCACGCGCGCCGCTCGATCGAAGGGCAGCATAATCGCCTTGAACCCCACCACACTGGTCAGTCCGCGCAAAAAGCCGTGGCTTTCCTTGAGCTTGACGATCTCCTCGACGACCCGCCGGTCCATCAGACGAAAATCCCCGGTGTTGCGTGGAATGGGCACCGTCGCAATCCGATTGATCGCCCAGTAGCCGACGAACGCGACCATGCGCTTGACCATCGTCTCACCCCGACGCGACCGGCGTTGCGGAACCACGACCTTGTACCCTTCGCGCCACAGCCGCACCATCTCCTCGATCAGCTCGGGGGGATCCTGCAGGTCGCAGTCGATCACGATTACGGCCTGCCCGCTGGCGTAGGCCAGGCCGCCTAGGGTGGCCGCGGGCTGGCCAAAGCGGCGCGAGAATACCAGCAGCTTGATCCTCGGATCCTGCGCGTGCTCCCGCCGGATCATCTCGATGGTGCCGTCGGTGCAGGGATCCGCAGCGAAGACGATCTCGTAGTCCTGCGTGACGGGCAACAGAGCCGCCCGGATCTGTTGCAAGAACCGCGGCAGCGTCTGCTGCTCGTTGTAGACCGGCACCACGATTGAAAGGAGGCAAGGCATGGAGGGCTCAGGTCAAGCGGACCCAGGTCGGATCATAGGGGGGGTGGACTCCGCCGGTCAATCGCCGAGTGCGTCTCGACCACCCTGCACAACAGTGGCGACAGACCGGCTGCTCTTCGCGTAATCTCCTGGCCATGACCAAGCACAACACCTACTTCGACGGCAAAGTTCAAAGTCTGGGTTTCGAGCGCAACGGCCGCCGCGCCACCGCGGGCGTGGTGCAGCCCGGGGATTTCCACTTCGACACCGGTGGCGCCGAAAGGATGATCGTTGTCAGCGGCGAACTCACCGCGCGCCTGCCCGGCGGAGAGTGGAAGCACTACCCGGTGGGCACCGCCTTCGAGATTCCTGCGAAGACCGGATTCGATATCCGCGCCGACCAGCCGACCGCCTACCTGTGCGAGTTCATCTAGCGAGCAACGCCGCCGGCCGGGACAGATCGGCCGTTCAAACGCCGCCGAAATTCTGACCGGAGGCACTAGGCTTGTGGCAGACCCGCCGCGGGTTTCAGGTCGGCCCTATCTCTTCACTCCAACTGGGAACAGAGAGAGGCCCATCCTCTTGTCAACCAACCGGCCCACCAACCGCCACGGCAAGAGATCGAACAACAGTCGTTTCTTCCGCACAAAGAGGTTCTTCAATATTTTGGATCGATAGATGCCTTCATATCCCCGCACGTAGCCTGGCCAGGAGACATCAAACCCCGCTTGCAGCAGTCCGCGCCGCATGGTCTCGGGCTCGTAGAGGCTGACGTGTATCTCTGGAACCGAGTAGCTCCAGTCAAGGATCCGGTTCCGGAAGGGCTGAGCGTTCCCCGTCGTGTAGAAGAAGACTCCGGGGCTTCCCAGCAATTCAAATATCTCCCGCAAGGTTACGCGAGGGTCCGGAACGTGTTCCAGTACGTCGAGCGCGGTCACGACGTCGAACTGGGAACGGCGCCGTGCGAGTTCGTCGCGGCTCAAGATGGGGATCCCGCTCTGCACGGCCCGCTGGGCGATGGCGCCCTCCTCGAACCCGACGATTTCACAGTCGGCCTCTTGCCGGACATAGCGAACCAGCTCGCCGTTGCCACATCCATAATCGAGCCACCGAGTTCGGGGATTCAGGTCCGTCAGAGAACGAATGACCTGCAGAACCCCGCGGAATTCGTACTCCCGGATGCTCTGTCCCGGCTCCTTTGATTCAAGACAGTAGTCAACCATCGAGTCGGCGCCTTTCCCCGCGTAGTAGTCCTCGTTGTAGATCTCGGAAAAGTCGCGATCGGGGTTAGCGACAAAGACCAGAGAACAATCCTCGCAACGGCGATACGTGTAGTCCTTTGTGCGCCATCGGCCCGGTTTGGTTCCTATTTCGCAACTGGGACTTCCGCAAAGAGGGCAGTTCATCGTTTCGTCGCCTTCAATCAGGGTCTCTACGGGCAACTGTAGTTTCCCAAATTCGCCGCGCAGGACGGATCGTTGCTGGTGTTGTAGTTGAATGCGGCGGACGCGGATTGGGCCGGTAGGCTGCCGACCATAGGGGCGACGTCCGGGCCGACCCACGGCCAGGCCGAGCCAGAAGGCCACCAGGCCGGCCTGGTCGTGTAGTAAAGCGAGGCTGGGAGCAATTGCGTGGCGATGTTCGGATTCCACATCACCTTTCCGTTCACGGTGTCGAAATTGCCGTGCCAGCGCAGGGTCGTC
>Ga0265330_10001860_pt1 | contig 11749 bp, 10 predicted proteins | sample 41919metaG_FD_202083 | JGI IMG/M metagenome (GOLD analysis project Ga0265330, IMG submission 202083) | Rhizosphere microbial communities from Carex aquatilis grown in University of Washington, Seatle, WA, United States - 4-19-19 metaG | ecosystem: Host-associated > Plants > Roots > Rhizosphere... | reverse complement strand
TGCATGGCGCACAGGCGGTCGAGGAGAGCCAGCAAGGTCAGGATCTCAGCCTCGGGGGCGAGGTTGAGTATCAGCACGCCCTCCAGGGCGGCCGCCGCCTCGCACGCCTCGCCACGCGCACAGCGGAAGCGGCACAGTCGGTCAGCGCCCTGGCGGCTGGAGGCTTCCGCGATGCCAAGGTAGGCGCTCAGAAGCGCGCGGCGGAGTTGGTCCTGTAGCGAAGCGTAGCCACGCGGAAGCCGGCGCGCGAGTGCGTCGCCAAGGCGGAGGGTTTCGCGGGCGACCTTGAAGGCGTCGAGTCGTTGGTAGTCGAAAGCAGGAAGCGCGGCTGACATGGCTTGCTTATCGCCAACTTCAGGCTGCAGATGCGTGTCCTCACGGAAATCGTCGCGGCTTCATCGACTTGTGGGCGGCGCCCATGAGGCTAGAATTGGTTCATGACACAAGCGCGCCCGGCTGAACTTCTGCAGCGAGCACTACAACTGCCGGCCGACGACCGGCTTGCGCTCGCGACGGAGATCCTCGATAGCGTGGAGGGCCCTGAGGATCCGAAATGGGCGGCTGCGTGGGCGACAGAGCTCGACCGGCGGGTGAGAGAGCTGGATGCTGGTACGGTGAAGGCGATCCCCTGGGAACAGGTGAAGTCGGAAATGCTCGAGCGCTTGCGTTCGAAATGAAACCGATGGTCTTTGCGCCTGCCGCCCGCGCAGAGTTCGAGGCGGCGGCAGAGTGGTACGAGTCTCACGCTGACGGGCTTGGCGAGAAGTTCGCGCATTGCATCGATGAGATCGTGGACCGCATAGCATAGAGGAATCGCCGGCCGGATTCCCAATCTGGGATGGAGATCGGCGTTTCAGGAAGGCCGTCGTTCAGCGCTTCCCGTACGTCGTCTTCTATCGCGAGTTGTCGGATAGCATCGAGGCAACGGCCGTCGCGCACGCAGCTCGCGAACCGGGCTATTGGCTCAGGCGCAAGTAGTCCGCCCAACCTGTGCGCCGTCGCCTCATGTGTCGGGGCGACCGCAGGTCGCCCGTCCCGCACCGTCACCTTGTGGGCGACCGCAGGTCGCCCCTACCAGGCCGCACGTCCCGCAGGTCGCCCCTACGACCGCGCGCAGGGGCCAGTGGCATTGATCGGCATCGTCTGCGTAGGGGCGACCTGCGGTCGCCCTTACCAATAAACGGCGGGAGCGCAAGCGCCCATCTTTATCAACTAGGCCGCAGCCCGCATGGCGCGAGTCACCTGCTTCGGAAGCGCGATGGGCACAAAGAACTTCTCTGGATAGAGATAGTCTTCCCCCGACTCGTCCACGATGCGAAGGAGTCCACGGCCTGCAGCGTTTCTATCCGGAACTCGCTCGTACAGACGGCGCACGAGGAGTGACGCGGGATAGCTGTCGTTTCGGACACAAAGTGCGTAGGTCTTTGCCGACCTTGGTTTTCTCATCGCAGAGCACCCAGCAGGCGCTTGATCTTGAACTCTTTCCGAACCACCGCAACGCCCTTCATTTTTCGCCAACACCCTCGACCGTAGGTCTTCCGGAGCCGTCCGATCTCACGGATGTTTCCGCCGATGGCGATGGTTTCTTCGCCGGCAATGTCACCGATGATCTCGATAGCTGGGCGTTCTCGTTCGGTTCCCATATTCGTGCTTCGGTCGGCCTAGCATGTGGGGCGACCGCAGGTCGCCCCTACGATCGTCTGTCGGGGCGACCGCAGGTCGCTCCTACGGCCATGGGCCAGGGGCACGGGCGTTGACCGGCACCTCATTTGTCGGGGCGACCGCAGGTCGCCCCTACGGCCACGGGCCGGGGCCATAGGAATTGATCGGCAGGTAGGGGCAACCTGCGGTCGCCCCTCTGCACGTCACCTCGTGGGCGACCGCAGGTCGCCCCTACGGGGTGACGTGCTCGCTATCTTCCTCGACCTCTGGGGCGTACAGCCGCGCGCATGCCGCGACCAACGCCTGCTTCAGGGGTTCGATCGCGCACGCGTCCAGCACACCAGCGCTGCGGCAATAGTCCATCCTTATCAGAACGACGTCCGTGGCAGCCACTTCCACACGATGCCAGGGAACGTTGCCGTTGGGTTTGGTCGATCTGGTAATGGTGTCACCGTCGGGTTGCTCCTCAAGCGACAGGCGCAAAGCGCTGATCCCCAGGCACCGTGCCGTGGCTCGCAACTCCCGCCACAGACGCCGTTCGTCCGACGCCTGGGCCAGCCCAGCCAAGGCGGCAGCCTGGGCATCGGCCGCTGTTTCTATCTCGGCGTCAGACAGCGTGGGTCGGTAGCCAAGCTTCTTGAACCCCAGATAGGCGAGCAGGCTGGTGGCAACCAGGATCAGAGTGGTCTCCCTACTGTTGGCAAGGGTGAGCAGCAGCGCCACCACGCCAAGAAGAATGCTGGCCCCGTACAGGGTGAACACGGCCTTGCGCTGGCTGAGGCCCATATCCAGGAGCCGGTGGTGGATGTGCTGCCGATCCGCTGAAAAGATGGGTCGCCCAGCGAGCGCCCGGCGAATAATGGCGAGAAACGTGTCGGCAATCGGCACTCCCAGCGCCACGATCGGAACCAGGATGGCCACCACAGTCGACGACTTCTGGCTGGTCCGCATGGCGCCCACAGCCAGGACGTAGCCAAGGAACATCGAGCCAGTGTCCCCCATGAAGATCGAGGCCGGGTTGAAGTTGTAGGCCCAGAAGCCCACGATCGCGCCCCCCAACGCGCCCATGAAAAGCATCATCAGGGGGTCATGGTGCAGGAACGCTATGGCGAAGGTGGTGGCCACGCCGAAGAACGCCACGCCCGCTGCCAGGCCGTCCAGGCCGTCGATCAGATTCAGGGCATTGATGACGCCCACGACCCACAGCACGGTAAAGGGCAGGCTGAGCGCGCCCAGCGCGAAGCTTCCGACAAAGGGCAGGGTGAGATGCTCGATGCGAATGCCAACTGCGAACAGGCCGCCAGCCACCGCGAACTGGACCAGAAACTTCTTTCCTGCACCAGCGCCCCGCACATCGTCGACCAGTCCCAGGCCGCAGATGACCAAGCCGCCAAGCAGGAACGCCACCGACATGCGCATGTTCTTGTAGAACATCTGACCAACGCTGCTGGCCTGAAACAGCAGACCCAGCAGGGGGACGTAGAAACCCGAGGCAATGGCCAGGCCGCCCAGTCTGGGGATCGGACGACCGTGGATCTTCCGAGCCAAGACCTGGTCGTCGAACAGCCCGCGCGCCAGGGCAAAGCGCCGCACAAAAGGCGTCAGCAGCGCCGACACCAGGCACGCAAGAACAAAGGCAACTCCAGCAGTCCGCATCGTTATCCCTAGCTATTTTCCATTCCCACCGGTAAGTGCCGGCCGGGCTATCATCCCCTCAAGGAACCTCTGGTCCCGGTCGCGCCGAAACCTGGCCAGGGCGGCCTGGGCGTCCGCGTTGCCAGGCGCGCGGCGCAAGACATCCTCGTACGCGTCCTTTGCTGCCGTGGTGTTGCCGGTTTCCTCTGCGACCCTGGCTAGCGACAGGAGCACCCCGATGTTGTCAGGGCTCTGAACCAGAGCGGTTCGATATTCTGAGATGGCCCTGCGGAACTCGCCGCGGCGTTCGAAGACCTGGGCAGCGGCAATGTTCACTTCTGTGGTGGGCGCCCCCTGCTGCATCAGCGCAGCACGTAGGCCATCAACGGCGCGATCTATCGCCTCCCACTTGTCAGTCTGAACCAGCAAAGCAAGCACCTTGCGGTTGAGATCTACACTCGCCGGCACGAAGCGCAAGCCGTTGCGCAGGATGCCTAGCGCTGCCTCTTGATTTCCTGCGCGCAGCTCGACGTCAGCGGCCGTGAACGCGGTTCGGGGATCGCTGGGCGCCGCGGCCAGCGCGCGCTGGCTGGCCTCGCGAGCCCCAACAAGGTCGTTTTCCGCAAGCGCAATCCCGGCCCTCAACAGGTTGAACTCGGCGCTCTGGTGGTCGGGCGCCGCAAGCAAGGTGTCTCTTGCCGTGCCGACCATCCCCCCCCAAAGCAGGAACCAGCACACTTCGAACCGGGTCTGGTCATTGGCCAGGGCAGCCAGCTCGTCGGGCTTGGCGCCCTTCTTGCCGAGATCCTCCAGAGCGCCCCAGAGTGTACTTCTGCTGAGTGCGACGGTGGTTTTCCATTCGGCAAGAGATTGCTGTCTGCGGCCAAGGTGCCACAGGCCCCTCGCCGCCTCGCGGTGTGGTTCGGGACACTTTGGGCAGAGGAACATCGCCCGATTTAGCAGTGCAAGCCGGGGCGATGAGCCTTTGTCGGGGCTTAGCAGTGGCTCGGCCATGGCTTGCGCCAGCACATAGGCATAGTCCGTCGGGTGAGCATCCACGGCAGCCCGGACGGTTTCGATGGTGTGGGGCTTCACCAGCAACGAATCGAAATTGCGCGCGGACGGCAGCAGCAAGAGGGCGATTCCGGCCAGCACCGAGCCGCCTGCCAGGGCTGCGTAGATGGTGTTGGCTCGGCTGGGTGGTGCGGCCTCCCGGGCGGAGATCTGGCGACCAAAGGCCGCGCCCAGCACAGCCGCGAAGGGCAAGAGGACTCCAGGAACCTCCAGCCCGAAGTCCACGAAGTTGTGCGCAAGCACGGCTGCCAGGCCAGCCAGCAGCGAAACTTCGACCTTGTCCCTACGCGCCCGTTTCGCCAGATATCGCGCCGTTAGCACCAGCGCAACGACCACCAGTAGCGCGCCCGGAATGCCCGCCTCGATCAGGATCCCGAGCGGTTGGTTCTCCACGAACTCGACCCAATTCACATGCGGAAGGGTCTGGTAGACAGGGTACACGCTCGAGAACGCACCAAGGCCGATCCCCATGGGATGGGCCGGGATCATCCTGAGCGCGTCCCTCCATACCTGGAGTCTCAGCTCGCTCCCGGCCCGTGTCGCCAGGACCTCGCCCAGCAAGCGCCCGCCGCCCAGAGCCAGGGTGACCCCGACGACGAGAAACAGACCGACGAGCGCGGAGACAAACCGGCCCCTCGGCCTTGGCTCACCGTCGTCAGAGCCCGGCACCAGCATGAGCCAGGCGATTGCCCCTGCGCCCAGCGCCAGCACCGACCCGCGCGATAGCGTGGTCAGCGCGCCCGCCGTTAGAACCCCTGCGACGATCTTCCACACGATGCGCTGGTCACGGGTCGTTCCGGCATAGGCAAGCGCCAGGGCCACGAACGCGGCCAATTCCAGCAGTTCAGCCTCGTGGTTCGGGTTGATGAACGGGCCAACCAGCAGCCCGGCCCCAGGAGCAATCAGTCCGTACACGCGGGTCTCGGAGAAAGCCCGATGGCCAAACCCGACGATCAGCACGGCCACGCCCGCTGCCGCAACCAAAAATGGCACCGCCAAGCGGAGTCGCCGGCCGGCAGAGAGTACCAAGGCCGCGAAAGCAACGCAGGCCACTGCCCCGGCCTTGGCGAACTCGACGTGGGTCGCTGGCGGGTCTAGGCTTAGCGCTGCCACAGCTTTGGGCTGGGCCAGCGCTAGAAGCGCCGAGCCGGCTGGGTCGAGGCGCGCCCTCACACCGGAAGGCAGGGGCAAACTCTGCACGGCAGCGATGGCCACGAAGCAGAGCGGAATGAGGAGCGGAATATGGGGCCGGAAGTTCTGCCCGCTGCGCGCCGCAAGCCAGGTCGCGGCCCCTGCCGCCAGGACGACCACTGCCATGACAATGAGCAACACCGGACGGTGTACGGCACCAAAGGCCAGAGGTGCACCAAGAACGACCACGCCCAGCAGTGAAGCCGTGACCCAGGCGAGAATGCCACCCCTGCGATAGCCGCGGCTGCTCCGCCGCCGTCGGTGTCGGCCTTGCTCTAAGCCCTCCGATGCGAAACCGGGACCCTCGTTCACCGGATCGGACCTCTAGAACAGCCGCTCTTCCACGACCAAGATGTCCCCCGGCCGGAGGATGACGTTGGGCGCCCTGCCCTCACTGATCTCAGCCACTGGGCAGTTCCTGCTCTCGACCGTTCCTTTCACCTCGCGCCGCAGCGTGACCGAGTTCTTGGCTGCAATGCCCGTGAACCCGCCGGCAGACGCGATCGCGTCCACGATCGTCATCCTGGGAAAATAGGACACGAACCCCGGGCGCTGCACCTGGCCGATGACCGCCACCTTGCGGCTGTTCCATTCCCTAACCATCACCGAAACTTCCGGTTTCTTCAGATAGCCGTCGCGCAGCTTGCTTGCGATCAGCGACTGCACGTCGCCGCTGCGCATGCCCACCACCGAGATACGGCCGGCAAAGGGATAGTCGACTGTGCCATCCGCGGCCACCCGGTAGGCCCCTGACAAGTCTGGTTCGGAGAAGACGCGGACTTCGAACACGTCATCGACGCCCAGCCGCTCCTCGGTACTAATTTCGACCCCGGGCACTGGGCCGGGTGGCTGTTTCGGTTGGCCGGCACAAGAACCCACAATGACCAGGGCGCAGGCCAGCGCCAATCGCCACGAAAACACATCCGGCGCACCCGCCGTTAGCAAGCGAAATCTCATCGTAGGCCCCCAAGGCTAGCGGAGGGATCCGGGCGTGTCGAGGCTTGCGAGCCAATGTGGGGCGTCGCGTTTGCCGCGCAGCGTTTCTACCTGGCTGGACAAAACCGCACGTCCCAGACGAGCAATCGTTCCGAATTTGGGAACCGACGGTCGAAGGAAAGCTCGGTCTGGCACAAAGCCCGCACCGCTGCGACGTAGTCCCTGCTCTCTTGTGCTTCGCCCCGAAAGAAGCTGGAATCCGACCGTTCGACAAAGGCGATCTGTACCAGGCCGTGCGCCTCCAGCACGCGCCCCACTTGCTCCGGTTTGACCAGGTAGTGATCGATGACCCGACGGTCCCCGTAGATCTCGTTGAAGTACTTCCCGGTCGCAACCGAGTTGGTCAGAATCGCCACATCCGGGCGGGTGTGCGAGTAGAGTTCCCCCTGGACGACAACCTGGCCTGCAGCCCAGGACGCGTGCACGGGGTGGACGAGGAATCCCAGAACGACGACCAGGGATCCGCATGCCGCGCAGGCAAGCCGCGCAGGGGCATCGGTGAGCGCCGAGCGGGCTCGGATCGCCTGCCACCAGCGAGGAATCACCTCCGCCGCAGCGAAGACAACCAGCGGCAGCACTGGAATGAGGAAGCGAGGTCCAAGGACGAGGCGCCGGAGTCCGCCGCTCTCCCACCCGGCGTAGCCGTACACAAGGAAGAAGGACAAGACCAGCAGCACGGCCCCGATCAGTTCAGTGCGATAGCGGCCGCGGTACGCGAGCACCCAGACCAGTCCCCCCGGTGCGAACACAAGAAGCGCAAGCGCGTACAGCGGCGCATTGACCAAGACCGACCGAAACGAATATCCAAACGGGGTATGGCGCAGGTACAGCCACTCTCCTTGGGTGAGGTAGTTCGTCAGCAGACGGGCTGTGATGCCGGTTGCGACGCCCGCTCCCAGCGCGAAAACACGGCGCTCCCTGCGCACCAGGGCGCCAGAGTAGAACGCCACGAACGGCAGCGCGTTGGTCTCCCTGAACAGCAGACTGGCACCTGCGGCGAGACCGGACGCATACGAGATCCACCATGGCCTGCCACGCCCCTTAAAGAAGAGCCAGAGCCCGAGCGTGACGACCGCTGCGCTGGGCATGTCGCTCATGCCGATCCGGGAAAGGACGAGGACGGCCGGATAGCCAAGCATCAGGAGGATGAATCCAGGGGACCTGCCTTCCTCTCGCAGCCACCGTCGGAGAATGAGAAGCGTCAGCACGAGCGCGACAAAGGCTCCTGCCGCGGCAGCCCGCCATCCCCCGACGAACACGAACGGCACCAGAAACGCCGAAGTCCCGACCGGATAGGTGCTGGGGGTCGCAGCCTTGGGCGACGAGCTGAACGGGACCGCCATGGCCACTGTCCGGGTGTCGTGCGCGAACGCAACCGCTTGACGTACGTAGGAAGACTCATCGCTGATGCTGAGGATGCGAGGCCAATACAGGGCCAGGCCGGATGCATAGACCAGCACGAACGCCAGGATCCAAGCGTTGCCCACGGTGGATTTCATGTTCAATTTTGAATCTGCGCTCATCTCGCGGAGGTAGGCCGCAGTGTAGCAGCTTGGACCGCAAGTCTTGCAGGAGTGTCGGCATAGCGCCCGGCCCGCGACCGGCTCGCTAGGGACTTCACCCTCAGCCCGTGCCGTGCGATGGTACGCGGCATCTGCGGCCTACAGCGAAGAAAGGAACTCATGTACCGCGGTCTCCGCATCGTCGCGATGGCGCCTGCCTTCAACGAGGAACTCAAGATCGGCGAGGTCGTGCGCCGTACGCCGCGCGACGTGGTAGACGAGGTCCTGGTCATCGACGACGGATCGACTGACGGCACGGCCGAGGTGGCGCGCGGCCTGGGCGCGACCGTGCTGCCGCTGGGGCGGACTGTCGGGGTGGGGGCTGCGTTGCGCGCGGGATACCGCTACGCGGTCGAGCGCGGCTACGACGTGGCAGTGGTGATGGCGGGCAACAACAAGGACTCGCCCGAGGAGATCCCGCTGCTGCTCGACCCGATCGTCGACGGGGCGGACTTCGTGCAGGGTTCGCGCTTCCTGAAGCGCGGGGCGAACTTCGGCGCGATGCCGCTGTACCGTCGCCTGGCCACGCGGCTCCATCCGGTGCTATTCTCGCTGGCCGCGCGCCGCTGGGTGACTGAGTCGACTAACGGCTTCCGCGCCGTCTCGCGCCGTCTGCTGTGTGATTCGCGGCTGAACCTGGCCCAGCCCTGGCTCGACGAGTACGAGTTGGAACCGTATCTCTACCTGCGTGCGATTCAGCTTGGCTACCGCAGCGCCGAGGTGCCGGTGACCAAGGTCTATCCGCCGCGCCGCCTGGGCCAGACCAAGATGAAACCCATCTCAGGCTGGTGGTCAATTCTGCGGCCCCTGGTATATGTTGGCCTCGGTTTGAAACGCTGATGCGAGGTCTAGCATGATCAAAGTCGCCGTGGTCGGGGCCGGTCACTGGGGTCCCAATCTGATCCGGAATTTCCACAACAAAGAAACCAGCGTGGTGGTGCGGGTGGCCGACAGCAGTGAGGACCGCCTGAAGATGGTCACCCGGCGTTTCCCCGACGTGCTGGTTTCGCGCGAGGCGGATCCGGTGTTCGCGGATGCCAGCGTTGAGGCGGTGGTGATCGCCACGCCGACCTCCACGCACTATGCCCTGGCCAAGCCGGCGCTGGCCGCCGGCAAGCACGTGCTGGTCGAGAAGCCCATCACCGCACGCGCCTCTGAGGGCGAGGAGTTGCTGGCGCTGGCGCGCAAGCAGGGCCGCGTGCTGATGGTGGGCCATGTGTTCGTGTACAACGGCGCGGTCCGCCGGGTACGGCGCTACCTGGAAGAAGGCCAGCTCGGCCGCGTGCAGTACATCTCGATGGTGCGCACCAACCTGGGCCCCATCCGCATGGACGTGAACGCGGCGTGGGATCTGGCGGCGCACGATGTGTCCATCGCGAACTACTGGCTGGGCGCCAACGCCGTGTCGGCCTCGGCGCTGGGCGGCGCCTGGATCAACAACGGAGTCGAGGACGCGGTGTTCGCGACCCTGCGCTACCCCAACCAGGTGCTGGTAAACTTGCACGCCTCCTGGCTCAACCCGCGCAAGGCCCGCGACGTTACCGTGGTGGGCGATCAGCGCATGCTGACCTTCGACGACATGAATATGGGAGAACCCATTCGCATCTACGACAAGCACGTTACCGACGAGCGCGTGCGGCCCGCCTTCGTTGACACCTTCGCGTCGTTCCGCGCTAGCGTGCGCGAGGGTGACATCACCATCCCCAAGGTCGCGCTGGGCGAGCCGCTGAAGGCCGAGTGCGACCATTTTCTGGAGTGCATCCAGAATGGCCAGGAGCCGCAGAGTGGAGGACGCGAGGGCGTCGCCGTGGTGCAGGTCCTGGAGGCGATTTCGCGCTCCTTGCACAACGCCGGGCGCGAGGAGGAGGTCCATTGATGAGTGCCGTTCCGCTTTGCGATTTGAAACTGCAGCACGCACAGGTTGCGGACGAGGTGGCCACGGGGTTCGCGGAGGTTCTGGGAAACACGTCGTTCATCCTGGGCAAGCACGTGGCCGAGTTCGAGAAGGCCTTCGCCGTGTTCTCGGGGGTGTCCCACTGTATCGGCGTGGGCAACGGCACCGACGCCATCGAGCTGGCGGTGCGGGCCATCGGGCTCGGGCCCGGAGACGAGGTGATCGTCCCGGCCAATACCTTCATCGCCACTGCGCTGGGCGTGGCCCGCGCCGGGTGCCGGCCGGTGCTGGTCGACTGCGATCCCGTCTTCCATCTCATCGATCCGGCGGACGTGGCACGCAAGATCACTGCGCGAACCAGGGCCGCCTTTCCCGTGCACCTGTACGGGCAGTTTGCGCCGGTCGAAAAACTGGCCGAGGTGATTTCCGGCAAAGGCATCGTCCTTCTGGAAGACGCGGCCCAGTGCCAGGGTGCTCGGCGCAACGGCAAGGGCGTGGGCAGTTTCGGCAAGCTGGCCGCCACCAGCTTCTACCCGGGCAAGAACCTGGGCGCCTACGGCGACGCCGGGGCCGTGCTCACCAACGACGAGGCGCTGGCACGCAAGATCATCGCCCTGCGGAACTATGGCAGCGATGTGAAGTACTACCACCCCGAGACCGGCTTCAATTCGCGCATGGACACTCTGCAGGCCGTGGTCCTGTCCGCCAAGCTCAAGCGCCTGGCGCGCTGGAACGACGAACGCCGCCTGGCAGCCGCCCGCTACGATCAGTTGCTGGCGGGCGTGCCGGGGCTGGTGCTGCCCGCGACCTTGCCGGGCAACGAACACGTGTTCCATCTGTACGTGGTGCGCGTGCCCCGCCGCGACGAGGTGCTGCGCCGTCTGAACGCGGCCGGCATCGGCGCCGCAATCCACTATCCCGTGCCCATCCACCTGCAGGGCGCCTTCTCGCACCTGGGACACAAGCGCGGGGACTTCCCGGTGGCCGAAAAGGCGGCCGACGAGATATTGTCCCTGCCCATGTACCCCGGGGTCACCGCCGACCAGCAAGCGCAGGTGGCCGGCGAACTGAAAAAGGCGGTGGCGTGATGGCGCGCGATCCATCGGTCTTCGTGCACGAGCGGGCGCTGTGCGAATCGGACGACATCGGCCCGCGCACGCGCGTCTGGGCCTTCGCACAGGTGATGAAGGGCGCCCGGGTCGGGGCGGATTGCAACATCTGCGGCCACGCCTTCCTCGAGACCGGAGCGGTGCTAGGCGATCGCGTGACAGTCAAGAACTCGGTCTTGCTGTGGGACAAGGTCACCGTCGAGGACGACGTGTTCTTGGGGCCCAACGTGGTGTTCACCAACGACATGAACCCGCGGGCTGCATTCAAGAAGCCGCCCGAGCGCTTTCTCTCCACGCGGGTCAGAAAGGGCGCATCGATCGGCGCCAACGCCACCATCGTGTGCGGCACCACCATCGGCGAGCAGGCCTTCGTGGGCGCGGGCAGCGTGGTGATCCGCGACGTGCCCGCCCACGCCCTGGTGGTGGGCAACCCAGCTCGCCGCATCGGCTGGATGTGCGCCTGCGGGGAGAAACTTGACCAGAAGCTGACCTGCGCCTGCGGCCGGCGTTACCGGCTGATCGACGAGGCAGCCGGCCTCCAGCCCGAGGGTGCGACCAGGCCGTAGGGATTGGCCGAGGCCAGGGCGGCTGCGCACGCCCGTGGGGCGACCGCAGGTCGCCCCTAC
>Ga0265330_10001858_pt1 | contig 11758 bp, 5 predicted proteins | sample 41919metaG_FD_202083 | JGI IMG/M metagenome (GOLD analysis project Ga0265330, IMG submission 202083) | Rhizosphere microbial communities from Carex aquatilis grown in University of Washington, Seatle, WA, United States - 4-19-19 metaG | ecosystem: Host-associated > Plants > Roots > Rhizosphere >... | reverse complement strand
GGCCATGGGCAGGGCCGTGCTGGCGTCGAAAGCCGCGCCATCGTTCGAAGCAGCGCTCGCGCGCTACGACGAGATCGCTCTGCGCGAGGAACTGGCAGGCCGCGCCCCAGCCGGGCTGTTTCGCGATGCGGAGCGCGAGCATCACGCAGACATCTTGAGGAAATGGGCCGAGCAACTGGGCCGCATTGCGAATGGCGGACCGCTGGGCGGACGCGTACTGGACTTTGGCCGGGCGCCCGAGAACGCGGACGCCAGGGAGATCCTGCCTGCTATCAGACTGGACCTGGAAGCTGCGCCGGGCGCCGCGCGGGCGCCGCTGCAAGTGGAATTGCACGGCCGCACGAGCGTTCTTGTTGAAGCCCCGGGTTTTCCGCCTGCGTCGGTCGTCTTTACCTGCCGCTCGAAAGACGCCGACGAGGAGACCCGGCTCGACAGGGAATCCCTGGCCGCTTTTCTCGATCACGTCGCACTGGCAGCGGCGGGACTGTCCCGGAGCCAGGCCGGCCACCGCGGGCTGATCCTGCTCACCCACGGCGCCCGGCAGGATATCGAAGAGCACCGCTTTGCCGCTTTGGACCCGGCTCGCGCCCGCCACTACCTTGCGCGCCTGGTGCGCGACATGCTGACCGGGACGCTCGGCCCTTCCGGCGAGCCCACCGGGCTACACGCATACATTCTGCCCTGCGAGGCCGTGTTTCGCGCGCGGCGCCGGGGCATTCTGGCTGCGGACGAGGCCGCGAGTCTCTGCGAGCAGCACCGCGAAGGCAGGGCCTCTCACTTCAGCACGCTGCGCGGGCCGATCCGCGACGCCGTCGATCGATGGAATCCACCGTCGGCGGAAATGGCCGCGCGCATGGTCGCCGACCGCTTCGGCCTGTTCTTTGAATTGGAGACGAGGGCCACATGAACGCCGTGGTCCGTTATCCCCGCCCGCCCGAACTGAATCAATTGGGCACCCGGCATGCCGTGGTCGAAGCGTCGGCCGGCACGGGCAAGACGTACTTGCTCGAACACCTGGTCGTCGAATTGTTGCTCCATCGCCGGGCGCGGATCGAGGAGATCCTCGTCGTCACTTTCACCGAGCGCGCCACCGCCGAGCTTTGCCTGCGCTTGCGCAAGAAACTGAGCGAGCTTTGCCATGTTGCGGCCGACCACCCCGCCGCTGCCGGGCGGCCCGACCAGGAATGCTGGCTCATCGACGAGACGGCGCGCGGCCGGCTACGCGACGCCCTGCTGGCGCTGGATCGCGCCACCATTTCGACGATCCATGGCTTCTGTCTCGGGATTCTGGAGGACCACGCTTTTCTCCACCAACGCATGTTCGACGAGCAGGCGGTCGACGAGGGCGATGCTTTTCACACCGCCTTCGTGGAGGCCTTGCGAAACGATCTCGCCGTGCAGCCCGCACTGCAGCCTTATCTGCGCGCCTGGCTGGCGGCAGGCGGCACCGCGGCGAAGCTGGAGCTCGACCTCGGCGCGTGCGCCAAGAAGCTGGCCGGCATCTTCCCCTCGCGTGCCGAAGCCTTGCAGCCGCCGTTCGACGAGGCCGCCCTGGCCGCGGCCATCGCCGCGTGGCCATTGGCGACCGCCGCCGATCCCACACTAGCCGAGCGACTGAAGAGGGCGGGCGTCAAGGGCTCTACCGCGAGGGCCGTGCTGTCACGGGTGGCCGTGCTCTCCGAGTTGGTGGCGGAGACGGGCAAGACCGGTGACATTGCGGTTTTCCTCGTCCAATTGCAGGCAGCGGAGTCCGGCTGGAATGAGAGAGGCTTCGCGTACCTGCTCGACCATCTTGCCAAGGCCGCGGCCGATCCCACGATGGCGGAACTGCACCGCGCGACTGTCGCGATTCGACAGGCGCGCGTACCCCTGTTCGCGGCCGTGGCGCACAAGTTCTTGCCGCTGGTCGGTGCGCGGCTGCAGGCGCACAAGCGCGCGGCCGGGCTCTACGATTTTCAGGACATGCTGACTTTGGTGGCCGAACGCCTGGACAACAGGAGTGCGCCCGCGCAGTTGCTGCTGTCCACTCTGCGCCGCCGCTACCAGTACGCGCTGATTGACGAATTCCAGGACACCGACGAGGTCCAGTGGTCCATTTTCCGGCGCCTCTTCTTCGAGAGCCAGGAGGGCAATGTCCTCACGGTCATTGGCGATCCCAAGCAGGCCATTTACCGATTTCGCGGCGCCGACGTGCACACCTATCTGCACGCGCGCGCGGAGATTCTGCAGGCAGGCGGCGTCTTGGTGAAGCTGGCGCAAAACTTCCGCTCCACTGCCGCCGTCATCGAGGGATACAACGCCGTGTTCGCCCCGGCGACCGCTTTCTTCCGCGCGGGGGCGGGCATCGACTACGACCAGCCGGTTACCTGTGGCCACCCCGATCGACGCCTTTGCGGGGCCGCGGGTCAGTCACAGCCGGGCGTGGTTGTTCTGGATGTTCGGCCAGCGGGCGACACGACCCCCGTGGCCGATACCAGGCGCGCCCTGCGGCGCCAGATTGCGTTGGAAATTCACGATCTGCTATCTGAAGATGGGGCGCTTTTCGTCCAGGACGGCGAGAGGCTGCGTCGGATCGCGGCCCGCGATATCTTCGTGCTCGCCTTCACCAACAACGAGTGTCGCGAGATGGGCGAGGCACTGCGAGCCGCGGGCGTCCGCTTTGCTTTCTACAAAGAGGACGAGCTGTTCCAGACCAGTCAGGCCAAGGACGTGCTGGACCTCGTGCGCGCCATTGCCGAGCCGGAGGACCACACCCTGCGGGCGCGTGCTTTCTTGACGCCCTTCTTCGCTCTCGATCTGGCCGATCTGGCGAAGCGGGAACGGCCGCACGCGCAGGATCCGCTATTGGGCCAACTTTTCGAGTGGCGCGACGTGGCCTTGACTGGCGACTTCGGCGCTCTCTTTTCCAATATCCTGGGGCAAAGCGGGATCGTATGCCGCGAGGTTTGTCTGGGCCACAACGAGCGGGCCCTGACCAATTATCTGCACATCTTCGAAATACTGCAGGAAGAGGCGGCGCGCGCTCGTGCGACGTTGCGCGGGCTGGTCGAGACACTCGGGGCTTATGTCAACGGGACGCGCCTGCCGCCTGGCGACGAGCGCAACGTGCAGCGGCTGGAAAGTGACGCCGAAGCGGTACAAGTAATGACTGTGCACGCGGCCAAGGGCCTGGAGGCCGACGTGGTCTTCGTGTACGGCGGACTTGGTCGAAGGCTAGGCGGTCCGATCGGCGTGTTTCACGATCGCGAGGACCGGCGCGTGGTCCACCTGGGCTCGCTCTCTCCGGAGGAAGAGGAGCGCTACAGCAACGAAGGCGCTGACGAGGACCGCCGTTTGCTGTACGTGGCGCTCACTCGCGCTCGCGCGCGTCTCTACCTTCCGCGCTGTCCGGCCGGCCCGCGCGACTTCACCGGTCCCTACCGTCTGCTGGGCCCGATTCTCGACCGGCTGCTTGGCGACGGTGAAACCAGCATGCTCTTTCGCCGCGTGCCTGTGGACTGTCCTGGTGCGCCTCTCCTGGCACTGCCCGCTCCCGCGCCGGCGGCGCTTTCGGCCTGGCAGTTGCCAGCATTGCCAGCCGGCGTCGCCGCCACCGAGTTTCACCGAATTGCGAGAGAGCGCGCCGGGTTCGTCGTCACTTCGTACACGGGGGTCAAGCGCCGCCACGGTGGGTTCGTGGTTCCCGAGGAGCCGGCCGATCTGTCCACGGCAAACGAGCCAGGCGAGCCAACCGAGGCCGCGCCCGCCGACCCGAGCGAGCTTTCGCGGGGACGGCTGTCCGGAATCTTCTTGCACGCCGTTCTGGAAGAGGTTCCGCTCGACGGGCTGGTCCGTGGCGGCTCGTCGGTGCAATGGGCGACGCGGCCTGAGATCGCGAAGCTTCTCGCTCGGCTGGCCCATCGCCACGAGCGCGATCCCGACCAGATTGCCCATGCCGCGCACCTGGTGCACACGGCGCTCGTCACGCCGGTGCGCTTGGGCGATTGCCTGGTGCCCGGCCTGGGCCGGGCGCGACCGTCGCTGCGCGAGACGGAGTTCCTCTATCCGATCCCCGAACGGAATCATCCGCTTCTGGGAGTGACCGGCCTTGCGCAGGACGGCCGCGCCTGGTCCGTCGAGCGCGGCCTGGTCAAAGGCTTCATTGACTACCTGTTCGAACACGAAGGCCGCATCTACCTGTGCGACTGGAAGGGTGATTGGCTGCCATCGTGGGACAGCGACCGGCTGCGCATTCATTGCGAGAACAACTACGAGATCCAGGCGCGGCTCTACACACTGGCCGTCCTGCGTTTGGCCGGGCTGAACGATCGCGTCGCTTTCGAGCGCCGCTTCGGCGGCGTGCTTTATTGTTTTCTGCGCGGCATGCGGCCAGGCGACGAGCGGGCGGGCACCTACTTCCGCCGGCCCGACTGGCAGACCGCGATCGACTGGCAAGCCGAAATGCTGGGCAACGAGTTTTGGGGCTTGGCGTGACGGCGGTACTGTCTGTCGACGGCCATCACCTGCGCCGAGCGACGAGTCGGCGCGGAAGGTAGTCCTTGCGCACCGGCGAGAACACCTCGATGGCCACGGAGTCCGCAAGAATGGCGGCGCCGTGCTGCACGCCACTGGGAACGGTCCAGCTATCGCCAGCTCGGGCCTCGACAGTCCGGCGACCGACGGTCAGCCTCATTTGGCCGCTGACCAGGTACCCGGTCTGTTCCTGAGGGTGTGCGTGCCTCGGCAGCGTGCTGCCCTCGCGCATTCGGAATTCAGTCAACAAGGTGCGGTCGCCGTGAACCAGGGTCTTGCGCTCGATCCCCGGCAAGGCCGGCTGGTAGCCACGCTGGTTCGCTTTGCGGATCACTGTTGCTTCCTTTTCTCTCCGACGATCTCGAAAGGCGCGTCGGATTTGTCGTCGGAATCGCTGGGACGGTGCCAGTCGGGCGCGGGAACCGGGCGGCCGGAGAGCCAGAGGTCGACCAGGCGGTCGTCCTGGAAGATGGGGGTAACCACGTAGCCGCGGCGCCGGGAAAGGGCAATGACTGCTGACTCGGACAGGGCCTCGTCGACCACTTGGTTGGGCGGCGTGTAGCTGGCGTGCACCACGCGCACCTTGCCGTCCTTCACGACCAGGAAGCCGGTATGAATGTTGAGCCCCACGATGTACACGCCGTCGCCGAGCGCGACCAGTCGGCGTTCGAGCGCGGCCGCGTCCATCCCCGGAAAGCGGTGGAGCGCGCTACGGTCGGGCGTGAGTGCCTGCTGCATCAGAAGCGACGGTGCCTGGGCGAAGCGTGCCCGACTGGACAGGCGCAGGCCCGCGTTCAGCAATACGCCGGTCACGAAGTAGCTGCAGCCCACCACCTTGCCTTCCTGGTGCGGCCGATCCGCGGTGCTGCTGGGACCGAGGCCCCAGGGCGTGCCCATCCAGGCCGGGAAAATCGTGCCGGTGATGGCATTGAGAACGGTTGCTCTTGCTTCCTGGCGGATGGCCGTGCGCTCGGCCGCGGTGTGCGCCTCGGCCTGGCGCTTGGCCAGCGCCAGTCGCTTGCCTTCTAGGTCGTTCAGTGCCTTCTCGTAAACTGCGGCATTGAAAGTGCCAGCCAAAATCGGACGCGGCAAAGCCAGCCCGACGGCCAGCACTGCAATGGCAATGAAGCTGTTGCCCCCCATCGCGAATTATGCCGAAATGGGTTGACAGATCGGATCGGGGAACTTCTCTACGACACGCAGTGCCTCGATCTCCGATTGCCGCCGCTTGACCGCCCCGCTCTTTCGGTCCCGCCGGCGCAGTGGAACGGGCACGTCCCAATATCGGGATGCGGCGGACAGGTCCATGCGAAGCAGCTTCGGGTCTCCAAGATCGAGGACTCGCGTCGGGCGTTTTGGTGTCGCGCCCAAAGCGCGCACGATCGAAGAGGCAATGGCGCGCGCCATCGGCGGCGGCACGGCATTCCCGATCTGACGAGCACCGTGCCACTTGGTTTCGTGAAATCGGAACCAGTCTGGAAAGCCGTGCAAGCGGGCCATCTCTCGAACCGTGATGCAGCGGGGGAGACGGTAGTGGATGGGACGCGGGCTGGTGAATGCACCACGGGCCGAGTCGGTCCCGGCGCGCAATGTGTTGGATACGCCATCCTCTGGGAGTTTGAAGAAGCGAGAGATGGGCTCGGTCTCTCCCGGCCGCGTCTCTGCAAAGCGCCGCCGAGAGATCGTCGTGTGTTCGGTACGAAGACTTCCGGTCAACAGGGACGGATCCCATTTTCGCCGATACCCGAACGCCCACGACTTCGGGTCGAGACATCGCAGGGCAAGGGCGTAGCCGCTCGGGGTGCCCCATTTGTCGGTGCGAACCTCGTCCGTCGTCCACAGTACCTCGAACGTATCTGCGTCGGGCAGATCCGCGATGGCATCGCGGCAGGTAGGAACGAGGGTACCGCTCGAAGGATAGACTGGGGCCGGTCTGCCCTTTCTGTGACCGAGCAGGATCAAGCGTTCCCGGTCTTGCGGGACGCCGTAGTCCGTTGCGTTGAGCACCCGCCAGGGAAGGGTCACGGAGTAGCCGATCTGGGCGAAAGCCGCGATCGACTCATCCAGGAACGCGCGGTGCTTCCCCTGCGTCAGCCCCTTCACGTTTTCAAACACGAAGTAGCTTGGCTTCAGTTCCTTCACCACCCGCACGAATTCCAGGACCAACGAATTCCGAGGATCGTCGAGCATCCGTTGACCCATGAGCGAGAAGCCCTGACAGGGGGGACCCCCGAAAACAACATCGACCCGGCGTTTCCCGATGCCAGCGGCTCGACGGATATCTTTCCCGCTCAACTGCGAAATCGGGCGTGGCAAGACCGCGCAGCCAGGAAAGTTGAACGCATGCACGGCGGCGTGAACCGGATCGATCTCGACCGCCGCCACCACGTCGAACCCGGCTTGCTCGAAGCCAAGACTCATGCCTCCCACGCCAGAGAACAGATCGACTCCGATCGGCCGTTTCGTCGTCATCGGTGCCCCACTCTACCCCGGTCGGAACGGAGAAATGAAGGGGGTTGCTGGAAATCGGAGCAGGGAAATCGCGACGCGTGCCCACGCCCGCGGGCGACCGCCGGTCGCCCCTACCCAAGACGCAAGCAAATGGTGCGCGCACGACCGTAGGGTCGACCGCCCGTAGAGGCGACCTGCGGTCGCCCTGCACAAGACGTCAGCGGGCGGTACGTGCACGCCCGTGGGGGCGCACACCCGGAACCGCGCCGGCTCCGCGGGCCGTTGGATCGAAGTATGAGACGGGCCCAGTAGCGCGTGCATTCAATGGGGTGAACCTGCAGAGCTTCGCGACGCTCGGCGGCCTGGGGCCCGCGCTCGCCCAACGCGGGAGTGCCTGCGGACGGCAACACCTCTTCACCATCGACACACCGCTGACCTGGACTGCCGGGTTGGGCGTCAGCCTTCCGTACGCGGACTCGGCGCCGGACATCGGGGCCTTCGAGCAGTCATGCCCCCGGTTGCAATCGTCGCTGCCCCTCCAGTGCTCAGTGTCAGCGACGACTATTCGCGGCCGGCGCTCCGATCTGCGCCTCCACCGCGGCCATGAACTTCCGCACGAGCGGTTCGAGCGCTTCATCCCCCTGGCGTGCCACAGTGGGGATCGGCACCGGCGCCGCTCCCGCGTATGCCACCAGGAACGCGCGCGGATAGCCGCGCCCGCCCAGCCGGCCGGCCAACTCGGCGTCGGCCGGCGCGCGCTCGGGATTCACGCCGACCGTGATCGATCCGGCCAGGAATTGTCGCAGCACCGGCGAGTCGATCGTGTCTTGGTCCATGCGGCGGCAATAGGGGCACCAGTCCACGTGGAGATAGACGAAGATCGGCCGATTCGTGCGGCGCTGTTCCTCGATAGCCTGCGCATAGCCGGCGGCTCCCTCGCGCCAGCCTGACATGGCCTGGGCAGGCGCCCACACGGCCGCCTGCCTGCGAACCTTGCTGCCTGACCGGATGGTCCAGGCCAGGCCCCCCACCGCGCATACAAGAACCAACAGCACCAGCCCACGCGACGACCGCCCCCGCGGCGCCTGGGGAACGTGAAACCGCCTGGCGTCCATTTCTTCAGGTCGATCGTAGCACGGGCATCGACATCGGCGAGCGCATCTCGCGATGCTGTAGACTACGGGCCGTGATTGCACGGCGCACCAAGCTCCCGCTCGGGCACTAGCGATGTCGTTCGCGGGCACGGATCGGTTCAAGGTCATCCGCCTCCTCGGCAGCGGAAGCATGGGGAGTGTGTATCTGGTCTTCGATCGACAGCTGGGCGCGGAGGTGGCGCTGAAGCTGCTGGACCTATGGGGCGGCATGGACCTGTACCGGTTCAAGACCGAATTCCGTTCGCTGGCCGACATCAAGCACCCCAACCTGGCCACGCTGCACGAGCTGATCTGCGAAGGGCCTTTGTGGTTCTTCACCATGGAGTACGTGGCGGGCGTGCCCTTCGATATCTATCTGCTGGGCCCGAGCCCGATGGGCAGCGGCCCGGTGCCGCTTGTGTCGGAAACCGCGGACACCCTGCGCCGCAACGATCGCTGGAGGGCATTGCCCTCCCCGAAGCCCGACCGGCAGCGCCTGCACATGGCTCTGCAACAGCTTTGCGCCGGAGTGCACGCCATGCACGGGGCCGGCTGCGTCCACCGCGATCTCAAGCCGTCGAACGTGCTGGTGACACCCGAGGGCCGGGTGGTGGTACTGGATTTTGGTCTGGCCCGACAGACCGGAACGCGATCGCTCGGGGGCGACGGGCTGCTGGGAACACCAGCCTACATGGCACCCGAGCAGGCGAAGGACAAACCCTCGGAGCCCGCCGCCGACTGGTACGCGGTGGGCGCCATGCTGTACGAGGTGCTGACCGGCCGCATACCCCATCAAGGCGATCTGATCGAGATCCTGCTCAAGAAACAGACCGAGGATCCGCCCCCACCCATCGAGTTGAATCCCCTGGCCGACTCCGAGCTGAGCCGGCTGTGCATGCAGCTCTTGCGGCGCGACCCGGCGGAACGGCCCGAGGGCGCGGAGATCCTGGCCGTGCTGGGCGCCGGCGCCACCCCGACGCCGCTGTCCGAGGTTGAAAGTGCGCCGGTCCGGGTTGGTGCCCCGGTGTTCATCGGCCGCACGGCGGAGATGCAGTCCCTGCGCCGCGGCTACGCCCGCGCGTGCTCCGGCACCCTGGGCCTGGTGCTGGTCGAGGGCAGCTCGGGCATCGGCAAGACCGCACTGGTCGAGCGCTTCCTGGATCAGATCACGGCCAGCGCCGATCCGTTTCGCAAGCCTCTCATCCTGCGCGGCCGCTGCCACGAGCGAGAGACGTTGCCCTTCAAGGCCTTCGACAGCATCGTGGATGCGCTCGGCTACCGCCTGGCCAGCATGCCCGCCGGCGAGCTGGCCCAGGTGCTGCCCGAAGGGGCGGCGTACCTGTCGGAGATCTTCCCGGTGCTGCGCCGGCTGGATCTGCTGGAGCATGCGCGCTACTGGCTGCCCAAGCTGCCGGATGCGACCGAACTGCGTAACCGCGCCTTTGCCGTCTTCTGCGAACTGCTGACCCGCCTGGCGCAGCGGCAACCGGTGGTGGCTTTCATCGACGATCTGCAGTGGGCCGACCGCGACAGTTTCGCGCTCTTGCGGACCCTGCTGCGGCAAACCGGCGTGCCGGGCCTGATGCTGGTGGCCACCTGCCGGCCGGTCTTGCAGAACGACGCGCTGGCGGCCCCGCTGCGCGAGATCGCGGCCCATCCCGCGGTCAAGCGCGTGGAGGTGGGCCCGCTGTCGCCCGAGGCGGCCTCGGCGCTCGTGGATCGTTTGGCCGATTCGGGCGAGATCGGCCAGCCGGTCAAGCAGCGCCTGGCCGAGGCGGTGTTGCAAGAGGCGGGCGGCAACCCGTTGTTCACGCTGGAGCTGATCCGCTACCTGTGCGACGTGGTGTTGCCGCGAGGCGGGCCGGCGGACTTTCTCCCCGGGAACGCCGTGAGCCTGGACGCCCTGATCCTGGAGCGTCTGCGCACCTTGCCCGCAGAAAGCCAAAGCCTGCTCCAGGTCATCGCGGTGGCAGGCGATCCCCTGCCGCAGAAGGTGCTGGCCGACGCAGCCGGCGTGGCGCTCGGATCCGAGGGCTGGGAGCGCGGGATCTCGGCGCTGGCGCAGGCGCGCCTCACCCGGCGTGGCGGCGGACAGGGATCGGACGTGGTCGAGCCGTACCACACCCGCATTGGCGAGGCGGTGTGGGCCAGCCTGGACGCGGCGGCGCTGCGCCAGTGGCGTACCGCCATCGCGCACGCCATGGAAAAATGGGGTCGCGAGCGCACCGACATGCTGGCCCGCTACTGGCTGGAGGCGGACGATCGCGAGCGCGCCAAGTACTACGCGCGCGAAGCGGCGATCCAGGCGCGCACCAAGCTGGCCTTCGATCGCGCCGCGCAGCTCTACGAGACCGCGGCGGCGCTGGAGTCGGACCAGGAGGCGAGGCGCGAACTTCTGCACGCCCTGGGTGACTGCCAGGCCGCGAGCGGGCTGCCCTCGCTGGCGGCGGAGGCGTACCAGAAAGCCGCCGCGCTGAGCGAGCCCGAGACCGCGTTGCGCCTGCACCACCTGGCGGCCGAGCAGCTTCTGCGCGGAGGACACATCGTGCGCGGGTTGGAGATTGTGGGCGAGGTGCTGGACCAGGCTGGGCTGCGCCTGGCGCGCGGTCCGCGGCGCGCCCTTATGGCGGTGACCGCACGCCTGCTGTGGCTGCGCGTGCGCGGAATCGAATTCGAGGAACGGCCGCCCTCCAGCATCCCGGCCGGCCAGGCTCGCCTGCTCGACGTGCTCTGGTCGGTGAACACCGGGTTGGGCGTGGTGGACACTCTGCGCGCCGACGATTTTCTGCTGCGTTTTCTCCTACTGGCCTTCAAGGCCGGGGACATCCGGCGCGTGGCCCAGGGACTGGGCGTGCTGGCCGGGCAACTGGCAGCGCTGGGTGACCCGCACCTGGGCTGGGCCGCCCGCCTGGTGTCACGCGCCGAGGTGCTGGCGCGCCGATCGTCGGACGCGCCCACCATCGGACTGGCTCGCATGTGCAAGGCCATGGTGCGCTACTTCATCGGCGAGTTCGATGCGGTGGCGAACGAACTCATCGAGGTCGAGCAGTATCTGCTCACCCACTGTCTGAACGTGGGCTGGGAGCTGGCCACCACCCGTTCGTTCGCGTGCTTCTCGCTGCGACTGTCGGGCCGGCTGCGCGAGCTGGGCGAGCGCTTCGATCGCTACACCGCGGATGCCGAACGCACCGGCGACCTCTACCTGGCCACCAACCTGCGCACCTACCAGTCCATCGTCTGGTTGATCCGCGACGATCCCGAGCGCGCCGGGCGCGACATTGAAGGCGTCCTCGATCCCTGGCCGCGCGACCTGTACCACGTGCAGCACTTCTTCCACCTGTACGCACGCTGCGAACAGGCGATGTACTGCGAACGTCCCGATCGCGCCAGGGACGCACTGGACGCCGAACGGCACCGGCTGGCTGCTTCCAAGCTGTTGAAGATCAGCGGCATCCGCATCGAGCACGCCTGGATCTCGGGCCGCGTGGCGCTGGCCGTGGCCGAGACATTGCCAGAGCGCGAGCGCGCCCCGTACTTGCGCCGAGCGCGCAAGCTGGCGCGCAGGCTGGCCCGGGCCGAGCACCAGACCGGCGTCGCCATGGGCGCCCTGCTGGAGGCAGGAATCTGCCGGCTGGAACTGGCGCCCGCGCAAACCGGGGCCG
>Ga0265330_10001857_pt1 | contig 11758 bp, 8 predicted proteins | sample 41919metaG_FD_202083 | JGI IMG/M metagenome (GOLD analysis project Ga0265330, IMG submission 202083) | Rhizosphere microbial communities from Carex aquatilis grown in University of Washington, Seatle, WA, United States - 4-19-19 metaG | ecosystem: Host-associated > Plants > Roots > Rhizosphere >... | reverse complement strand
CAGGTCATCGTCGCCTGCGCCTTTTCGGGGATAGTCGGCCTGATCGCGGTTCGAGGGATAAGCGGATCGACGGTCGCCTCGATCGTCATCAACGTGATCCAGCTCGCGTCCCTCGTCGTGTTCAGCGTCCTCGCCATCCTCTTCAGGACCAAGAATCCCATGGGCGTCGCGCCCGGAGGATGGTACCATCCCACGGCCGGTTCCATCGCTTCCCTGCATAGCCTGTCGGGCATGCTCTTCCAGTCGACTATCGCGATCCTCATCCTCGTGGGATTCGAGTCGGCCACCGCCTTCGGCGCGGAGGCGAAGAACGCCAAGCGGGACATCCCGAAGGGCGTCATACTCTCGCTGGTGATCCAGGGGCTCTTTGCATACCTCCTCGAGTATTTCGCCGCCAACTATGCGCTCAGCGACAAGCTCGTCTCGGCGGACGGCAAGCTCAACGGCGTCGCCGCCGCCGCCGCGTCCAGCGCGCCCATCGGCGACATGGCCATCCAGCTCGGGAACGCCTTCCTCGGCGGCAACGGCTTCGCGTTCATGCTCGTCATAGCCTTCACGGTCGCCCTCGCCATACTCGGCACGACGCTTTCCGCGATGAACACGGGCGTGCGGATCAGCTTCGCCATGGCGCAGGACAGGGAGATGCCCGACATCATGGGCCTCCTCCACGACAAGTACTCGACCCCGCACATGGGCGTCCTCGTCATGGTCATCATCTCGGCCATCATCGGCTCGGTCGGCGTCCTCGGCGGGGTCGTGACCCTCACCGGCATCACGCTCGCTTCGAACCTGGGCACCTTCGCCCTATATGGCCTCATCTGCATCATCTCGATCGTGGCCTTCAAGGGGAAGGGCGGCTTCCATCCGATCAAGCACGGGGTAATCCCGGTGCTCGGCCTCCTCGGCAACCTGCTGATGCTCGGAGTCATCTTCGTCGTGGGAATCGTCTCCGGAGGCGACACGGCCAAGGCGACCTACCTCTCGATCGGAGTGGCGCTGGCCTGGCTCTTGATCAGCGTCGCGTACTTCATCATAAACAGCAAGCAGAAGGGGCTCGCCATTGTTCCGGAAGGTGGAAAATAACGCGCCTTAACGAGGCAGGAAGCCCGTCCCGACCGCGGTCGGGACGGGCTTCCCCGAGGCGGGGCTTATGACGCTCCCACAGGCGCCGGGCGTCGAGTTCGCCGGTTCCAGCGATATAGGCTCGGTACGCGAGGAGAACCAGGACTCGATCCGCCTGCCCGAAGATGGATGCCCGCTGGAGCGAGGCCTCTTGTACGCTCTCGCGGACGGGATGGGAGGGCTCGCGAACGGGAAGCTCGCCAGCTCGATGGCCGTAAACGCGTTATTCGAATCCTTCTACGCGGCCAAATCGCCGATACCGAAGAGCCTGGGGCGAGGGGTCGAGCTGGCGAATTCCAAGGTCTTCGGCGCGGCGCAGGGCCTGGGTCCCTCACGCATGGGCACGACGTTGACCGCGGTCGACCTCCTCGGCGATGAGCTGTGGATCGCCCACGTAGGGGACAGCCGCGCCTATCTCATCCGCGACGGAAAGGCCGCGCTGCTCACGAACGACCACACGACGGTCGGAGACCTCGTCAGGATGAAGCTCATCCCGGCCGATAAAGTGAGGACCCACGCGCAGCGATCGACCCTGAACAGAGCGGTCGGCCTGGGACTCTTCGTGCGTCCTGAAGTCTCGAGCGTGCGGCTCCGGGACGAGGATCGGGTCCTGATATGCAGCGACGGGCTCTGGTCGGTGATCGAGGACGAGGAGCTCGGATCGATGGCCTCCGCCGCGGGCGAAGCCGAGGGACTCTGCTCGAAGCTCATCGCTGAGGCGATCGGACGCGGATCGGACGACAACGTATCGGCGATCATAGTCCGGGTTCGAAAGGCCTCGCCTGCGGGCGGCTCGCCGCGGCGAGGGAAGAATGTCGCCGAGGGATATGGAAGGTATTTCAGCCATCTCAAGGCCTTCATCGGCCGATAATTGACAGCTTGAGAAAGGAGCGTGCATAATCAGCGCATTCATGCTGCAGATTGGCGACCAGTTCGACCGGTTCCAGATTCTCGGCCACCTCGCCCAAGGCGGCATGAGCGATATCTATCGAGCCTTCGACGTCGTCTCCAAGACGGAAGTAACGCTCAAGATCCCGGATCAATCCATGATCGGAGATCCCGGCCAGTACGAGCGCTTCCAACGCGAGCTCGAGGTGACCAATACCCTGAGACATCCCGCGGTCCTTCACGGCGTCGGTTCCGGGACGTATAACCGCACTCCCTTCCTGGCGACGGAATTCATCGACGGCAAGTCACTCCGGGACATCATCGACGACGAGGCGCCGATGCCTCCCGCCGCGGCCCTCGCCCTCTTCCGCAGGATAGCCGAGGGCGTGTCCTACTGCCATGACAACGGCGTAGTGCATCGAGACCTGAAGCCGGAGAACATCCTGGTCCGTTCCGACGGCCAACCCGTCATCATCGACTTCGGCCTCGCACTCACCAAGCACGCCCACCGCGTCACCTACGCGAACCTGAGCGCCACGGCGGGCACGCCGGACTACATGGCCCCCGAGCAGATAGAAGGCCAGCGAGGGGACGCTCGCACCGATCTCTACGCCCTCGGCACGATCCTCTTCGAGATGCTGTCGGGCCGAACGCCCTTTTCCGGCGACAACAACATGGCCATCATGGCGCAGCACCTCCGCGGGGTCACCCCGCGGCTCGACAAGATAGAGGCTGCCGTCTCCCCGCAGGTCGCGGCGATAGTCGCGCGTTGCATCATGAGGAAGCCCGACGATCGCTACGCCGGAGTCGCCCAGCTCGTCGCAGCCCTGGACGATCCGCAGTCGGCCGACCTCTCGCTGCTGGAGCTGTCGGAGACGCCGGAGCGGGCTTCCTTCATGAGGAGCGCGGCCTTCAAGGGGATCGCCGCGAGCGCGGCCTTCATCGCGGCGTTCATCGCGCTCGCCATCCTCCTGCAGATGCTGCGGAACAAATGACCATGAAATCCTCCGATGAAGTTCGTTCCGAGCTCGTGTCCCTCGTCAGGGGGAACGAAGTCCGTTTCATCGAGCTCCAGTTCACCGACGTGGCGGGAATGGTGAAGAACCTCACCATTCCCGCGAACGAGCTCGATTCGCTTCTCGCCAGGGGCATCTGGTTCGATGGATCGAGCATCGAGGGCTACGCCCGCGTGGCGGAGAGCGACATGTACCTCATGCCCGATCCCGCCACCTTCGCCCTCGTGCCCTGGCGCTCCAACGAGTCCTCGGTAGCGCGTTTCATCTGCAACGTGCATACGCCGGACAACCTGCCCTTCGGCGGAGACCCGCGGGCGGCCCTCATACGCACGATCGCCGAGGCGAAGGAGTCGGGCTTCGAGTACCTCGCGAGCCCGGAGATGGAATTCTTCCTCCTCAAGGCGGGTCCCGGCGGAGAGATCGCGCCGCCCGTTCCCTACGACGGCGCGGGCTATTTCGACGCGCCTTCCGATGCGATCGCCGCTCTGCGTACGGACCTCATGTCGACCTTGGCTTCCTTCGGCATTTCGGTTGAGGCCATGCACCATGAGGTCGCGGGGGGCCAGCACGAAGTCGATTTCCTGGACGTGAACGCGCTCTCAGCCGCAGACAACACGATCACCTTCCGCCTGGCTTTGAAGGCCGTAGCGCAGCGGCGGGGCCTATACGGCAGCTTCATGCCCAAGCCGTTCAAGGGCATGAGCGGTTCCGGGATGCACGTCCATCAGAGCCTCAACTACGCCGCGACGGGAGCCGACGCCTTCTCCGACCCGGGGGATCCGCACGGCCTCTCCAAGATAGCCAGGCATTTCATCGCGGGACAGCTCGCCCATGCCAAGGGCATGTGCGTCATACTCGCGCCACTCGTCAACTCCTATAAGAGGCTGGTTTCCGGGTACGAAGCGCCAGTGCATATAAGCTGGGCACGCATAAACCGCGCTGCCCTCATCCGCGTGCCCCGCTCCGGGGAAACGGGGCGCTCCAGGATCGAACTCCGCTGTCCCGATCCTAGCTGCAATCCCTACCTCGCCTTCGCGGTGATGCTGGCCGCGGGCCTCGACGGCATACGCCGCGAGCTGCCCCCCATTGAGGCCGCCGAGGAGAACCCATACAACATCGCCGGGCTCGAGGCGAAGAACGAGCTCCTGCCCGACTCGCTGGAGGCGGCCGTCGAGGCCCTCGAGAAGGACGAGATCGTCTGTTCGGCGCTCGGACCCCAGATCGCGCAAAGATTCATAGAATCCAAGCGGATAGAATGGCGGGAGTTCTACTCCGAAGTCTCGCCCTGGGAGATCGACAAGTACCTGTCGAACTATTGAGCGAGGGCCGGCCCCCCCCCTGCGGCCCCTAGCCTAGAAGCCCACGACGAGGAGAACCCCGAAGTAGACCGCCATCGCCGCGAAGCCGACCGGAACCCCCAGGCGTGCCCACTCTCCGCTCTTGATCTTGAGCTTGCCCGCGGCGACTATGTTCGGGATGTTGCCCGGGATCAGCATGCCGCCGGCTATGACCAGCCCGAGGATGGCCGAGCCGATCTGGGTAAGGCCCATGGTCGGGCCTATTTCGGCGGCCGTGAGCGTCGCGTTATCCAGTATGGCGGAAATCGTGTTGATCCAGAAAAGGCCCGCCGCGGGGATGCGGGAGACATATGTGTCGATGAGGGGCTTGAACCCCGTGCCCAGGAGGACGAGAGCCACTACGAAAAGGTAGGTCTTGCCGACGCGGAGCAGGACGTCGAGGGGACCCTCTGAGTGGTCCTCCTTTAGCCCCCCTTCCGCGGCGCCCTTGCCCGACACCATCAACGCGGCGAGGGTTCCGAAGGCGAGAATTCCCGGCAGCACATACGGTCCGAGGAGACGCGCGCAGAACCAGAAGTCCGCGTGCCAAGGATCCCCGCTGAGCTTGCCGATGGCGATTGTGGTCAAGGGCTCTCCGAGCGGAGTCAGGGCGGCGCCCATGCCTATGGAAAAACAGGCAAGCACCACGAGCCTGATCTCGGAACGGCGATCCAGGGAAAGGGCGGACACGATCTCGACGAGGACGAGGGCGGCGATGATGGCCGTGATGGCGCTGGACAGGAGCCCGAGGACGACCACGACGAGGAAGGCGAGGAACCTGGGCCCCAGCTTCTGCAGTGCCGCCCGGACCGTCGCGCGCATTGGCCGCTCGACGAGGAGAAAGAGGAAACCGGCGGCGAGAACCGCCGCGCATATCTTGATCGGCTCGACGAGGGCCTCGCCCGCAAGGGACCAGCTCCACTGCCCGGTCACGGAAACCGCGAGAAGCCCCATGGCGAAGAGGAATGCCTCGAGGTTTTCCTCGACCTTCTTGACCCTGAAAGGCAGCGTCAGCACGGCCGCCAAGATGACAAAGAGAGCAATGAATATCGCCATTCGAAGTTCCTCGAGTCGATCCTGATTTATTAGCGCTTAGGCGATCTAGACCCTTTCGATTCATGGGGGAAGCCAAGGCCGAGCGACCCGAGGTCGCCCGGCCTTGTTGTTTTTAATTGCTTGTATTAATGAAGGCACGGGAGCCTTGCATCTCGCTTGCGCCATGGGCCGGCGGCGCTTATCTTAGCGCCGCCGACTTTCAACGTTTCGCGGGCAACGCTCAACGTTTCGCGTTGCCCTTCTGGTCGATGTCGTCCTGGTAGGCGAGGGCCTCGCCCCCGCGCTCCCCGGTCCTGACGCGGATCACGTCGTCCACCGGATAGACGAAAATGATACCGTCGCCCTCCTTGCCGGTACGAGCCGCCGCGCAGATCGTCTCCACGGTCCTCTCGACGTTGCGATCGGACAGGATGACGCTGATCATGATCTTGGGGATCATGTCCATCTGGTAGGCGGTCCCGCGCCACTGGAGGTTCACGCCCCCCTGGCGTCCGTGGCCCCTGACCTCGACTACGTTCATGCCCACGATACCTATTGCCCGGAGGGCGTCCTTGACGGTGTCGAGGGCTTCCTCGCGAATGATCGCTTCTATCTTCTTTATCATGCCTCTCTCCTTTCCGTCATTAGGACTTCTTGCCATTGCCCATGAAAGGCGCCTGGGGCATCACGCGGCCCGAGTGCATCTTGATGTCCACGTTACTATAGCCGAGAGCGCCCATCTCCGGAATATCGAGCCCCATGATCTCATCCTCGGGCTTCGAGCGCAGGAGCTTGAAGGCGCTCAGTATCTTGAAGAAGATGAAGGTCAGGCCGAATACGAATACGATGATGGCACCCGCCTCGCAGAGCTGGGCGAGGAGCTGTGAGGGATTGCCGTAGAAGAGGCCGCGTACCGTGCCCTTCACGCCGTTCCAGCCGTCGGAGGCGGGAACGCCGCAGGCGAAGAGGCCGACGGAGATTACTCCCCAGAGGCCGTTGGCGAAGTGCACGGGAATGGCGCCGACCGGATCGTCGATCTTGAGCTTCTCGATGGCGAAGGCCGCGATGCAGACCCAGACGCCGGCCACGAGGCCGATGATCGTCGCGCCGACGGAATCGACGAAGGCGCAGGGCGCCGTGATCGCGACCAGGCCCGCGAGGACGCCGTTGACCGACATCGAGGGATCGGGCTTCTTCGAGGGACCGAACCACCACATGTAGAACATGGACGCGCAGCCGCCCATGGCGCCAGCTATCAGCGTATTGACAGCGGCATTCGAGGCTAGGAAGGCGCCGCCGCCCGTGAAGGCTAGGGCGGAGCCGGGGTTGAAGCCGAACCAACCGAAGAAGAGGATGATGGTGCCGAGTATGCCGAGGGGGATATTGTGCCCCGGCAGGGCGTTGGCCGAGCCGTCCTTGTTGAAGCGCCCGATGCGCGGCCCGATGACGATGCAGCCCGCGAGAGCTACGGCGCCGCCGATCATGTGCACGACGCCCGAGCCCGCGAAGTCGACGGCGCCGTTGCCTAAGCCGGCGAAGCGTCCGATGTTCTGCAGCCAGCCGCCGCCCCAGACCCATCCGCCGACGAGGGGATAGATGATCATGGAGACCCAGAAGCCCATGAGGACGAAGCCTGAGAACTTGAAGCGTTCTGCCATCGAGCCCGTCGGGATAGTGGCGGCGGTGTCCATGAAGACCATCTGGAAGAGGAAGAAGGCCAGGACGCCGGTGTTGCCGCCGAGGCCCAGGAGCATGAAGCCCGAGCCGCCGAGGAAGCCGAATTGCCCGATTCGGAAGGAGGAGCCCAAGAGCTTGCCCCAGTCTCCGAGTGTCGTGGGCGAATGCGCCCAGTCGCCGGCCGTCGCCCATGCGTTAGTGACGGCGGGATAGGCCGCGTTGATACCGCCGAACTGGAACGCGAAGCCCACGAGCCAATAGCCCACGGCGCCTATGCAGAACACCATCATGTTCATCATCATGGTGTGGGCGGCGTTCTTCTGCCGCGTAAAACCCGTCTCCACGAGGGCGAAGCCCGCCTGCATGAAGAAGACGAGGAAGCCCGCGATGATCGTCCACATGATGTTGATGGAAGTCGTCGCGTCGGCGGCCGCTCCGCCGGCGGCCTTGACCGCGTCGGCGACGCCCTTGAGAGTCGGGGCGTCCTCGGCGAAGGCCAGCCCCCCGCCAATGAAGATCGCGAAGGCGGCAAGCGCTAGGGCCTTGCCCCAGCGTCGTGCCGCGGTGCCTCTGCACCTCGTCCCTTTGACCGTACTGAACATCTGGAATCCTCCTTTCGATGATCAGACAGTTGCATATTTTGTGCCAAACGCCGGCGGACGAGAGGATTCTGGGATTAATTCTTGAGTCGCTCTTGTTAAGAGCGCATTAATATTGGGGTTTTCGCCTCTTTTTTCGTATGGGGTTCTTGGGCGCGGAAATACAGGAAGCACTGACTTAATGTATCCAAAACCTTGGTACTGCCTACGGAGAAGTACCTTTAATTAAATGTTCCAACATAATAGTAGGGACGGGCGACTTAGTTGGATTACAATTCGACCTTCCCTCTTTTTCATCGCGCTCCGACGCGTTTATTTCCCCAGCGCGATTTCGACGACTTCCTCCATCCGCTCGACGGGATGGAAAGTGATGCCTTTCTTGACGTGCTCGGGAATATCGTCGAGATCCTTCTCGTTCCCCTTGGGAATGATGATCTCCTTGATCTTGTTGCGCTTGGCGGCGACGGTCTTCTCCCGGAGGCCCCCTATCGGCAGGACCTGGCCCGTGAGGGAGAGCTCTCCCGTCATCGCGAGGCTGTCCTTGATCTTCTTGTCGAGGACGAGGGAGAGGAGCGCGGTCGCCATCGTGACCCCCGCGGAGGGGCCGTCCTTGGGCGTGGCGCCCTCGGGGATGTGGAGATGGATCTGCCTGCCCTCGAAGTAGTCCGCGCCGATGGAATAGGCCTGGGCCGACAGATGGCGCACGTAGGTATAGGCGATGCCCGCGGACTCCTGCATCACGCTGCCCATCTGCCCCGTGAGCTTGAAGCCCTCCTTGCCCGGGTTGCCCACCGCCTCGATGATGAGGGTGTCGCCGCCCATGCTCGTCCAGGCGAGGCCGACCGACATGCCGGGCCTCGTCGCCCGCTTGAGCTGGTCCTCGTCGAAGATGGGCTTGCCCAGGAACTTCTGCACGGCCGCCTTGTCGATCGGGAATTTTTCCTTGCCCTTGTCCTCGAGGACGACGATCTTCGCGAGCTTGCGGTGGATCTTGTCGAGGTACTTCTCGAAGTTGCGCACGCCTGCCTCGCGGGCGTAGGACTCCGCGATGAACATGAGGGCGTCCCTCGTGTAGCGCACGGTGCTCCTCTTGAAGCCGTTCTTCTCCAGGCTCTTCGGGATGAGGTAGTGCTTGGCGATCTCGAGCTTCTCGGTATCGATGTAGCCCGACAGATGGATGATCTCCATGCGGTCGATGAGGGGGGGAGGGATCGTGTCGAGGGTGTTAGCCGTGCAGATGAAGAACACGTTCGAGAGGTCGAAGGGCAGGTCGAGGTAGTGGTCGCGGAAGGAGAAATTCTGCTCCGGATCGAGGGTCTCGAGCAGCGCGCTCGAGGGGTCGCCCTGGTAGGAGACGCCCATCTTGTCGATCTCGTCGATCATGAACACGGGGTCGCGGCTCTTCGTGATCTTGAGGCCCTGCACGATCTTGCCGGGCAGGGCTCCCACGTAGGTGCGCCGGTGGCCCTTGATCTCGGCCTCGTCGCGCATGCCGCCCACGGAGAAGCGGAAGAACTGCTTGCCCAGGGCCCGCGCGATGGACCTGCCCACGCTCGTCTTGCCCACGCCGGGAGGGCCGACCAGGCAGATGATCGAACCCTTCGCGTCGCGCTTGAGCTTGCGCACGGCGAGGTACTCGACGATGCGGTCCTTTACGTCCTTGAGCCCGTAATGATCGGCCTCGAGGGTCTCCTGGGCCTTGGTCAAGTCGAAATCGCCCGAGACCGGGGTCTTCCAGGGGAGGGAGCAGACGAGGTCGAGCCAGTTGCGCGTCACGATGAACTCGGATGAGTTCGGGTCCATGAGGTTGAACTTCTCGAGTTCCTGCTCCACCTGCTCCTTGACTTCCCCCTCGAAGCCGAAGCCTTCGACCTTCTCCTTGAATTTCTGGAAGTCGGTGCCCTTCGCGTCGGTCGGCATCCCCAGCTCGCCCTTGATCGCCTTCAGTTCCTCCTTGAGGAAGTACTCGCGCTGGCTCTTCTCGATCTTCTCGTTGATCTCCTGCTGCACGCGCTTCTGGATCTTGAGGAGCTCCTGCTCCTTCTTGATGAAGATCAGGACCTTCTCCATCCTCTCGCGCACGTCGGTCATCTCGAGGATCTTCTGCTGGTCGTTCTTGTCGATGTTTAGGATCGAGGCGATGAAGTCGGCTATCTTGCCGGGATGATCGATGTTGATCATGTTGAGCCGCATTTCCTCGGAGAAGAGGGGATTGTTCTCCGAGATCTGCTTCATCTCCCCGAGGAGGGCGCGCGTGAGGGCCTTGATCTCGTCGGTGTCGTCGTGCTCCTCGTCGAGATAGCCGACGGCCGCGACGATGGGCGTCTCCTTGGAAAGGAACTTCTTGATCTTGAATCGCTTCAGGGTAGAGATGAAGATGTTGGCCCCGCCGTCGGGGAGGTTGATGCGCTTTACGATTTTAGCCGCAGTGCCCACGGCGTGAAGGTCCTCGGCCTTGGGCCTCTCGAAGTCGTTCTTGATCATCACGAGGCCTACCATGCCGTCCGAGGCTAAGGCTTCCTCGATAACCTTCACGTCCTCAGTATTACCGATCATTATCGGTGTAAATATTCCAGGAAATATAGGCCTACCGGAAAGCGGGATTATCGGAAGCTTGCTCGGCAGGATTTGATCGATGGGGATTATCTCGTTTTCTGCCATCATTAACCATCCTTTCGTTGTCGCAATAGTAAAATTATGACTTTTGAACCATTCCGGCAAGGTTTTGACTTAAAAAAACGAGACTTTACCCCGCAAAGGATAAAGTGCAAGACGAAAATGCAGGGAGTTGGTTTTTTGTTCCATGCAGAAACAGAAAATTCTAGTCAATCAAGCCGTATGCGACCTTGCGAATGCGTTCGGGATCGATGCCGAAGCCCGGCACGCCGAGGATTTCCTCGGCGACGCGGTTACCCAAGCGAAGGCGGCGTTCGGGGGGAAGGCCGAGGGAGCGACCATAAAGAAAGCCCGCCGCGAAGGCGTCGCCTGCGCCGGTCTTGTCGACTGGGCGCATCTCTCGCACGGAGCTCGAAACGAGGCGCCCGTTTTTAGACCAGATCGCGCCCATCTCGGCCCGCTTCACGACTATCTCGATGTCCCAGTCCGCGAAGAGCTCCAGCCCCTCGCGAAGAGGCATGCCGGCGAGCGCGATGAACTCGTCCTCGTTCGCGAAGAGGATGTCGCAGTAGTCGGGCAGCATGGCGAGGAGGAACTCGCGATTGGCGGCCGTGAGAGCCCGGCTCGCGAGATCCAACGCTATTTCCATGCCCGCCTGCCGCGCGGAGCGGAGGCAGTTCATGAAAAAAGCCCGGTCGGAGACGAGGTAGCACTCCAGGTAAAGGAGGGCGCCCTGCCTGAATAAGTCCTGCCGAGGCGGCTCGAAGCCGATGTCGAGGGCGGCGCCCGGCGAGACGAGGAGGGTCCTGCCTCCGTCGGGCCTGATGAGGGCGCAATAGACGCCGGTTTCATTGCAGGAGCGAGAGAGGAGGGACTCGACTCCCGAGGCCGCGAGCTCCTCCTCGAATCTCGAGCCGAAGTAGTCGTCGCCCACCATGCCGGCGAAGGAAGCGGTCGCGCCCAGGTAGGCCGACGCGCGGACTGTATTGGCCACGCCGCCGCCGGGCGAAACGCTCGCGTCCGAAAGGTCGACGAGGATCGCGTCGAGCCGGGAACGGTCGAAGTGCAGCACCGCGTTGTTGTGAAACCCCAGCTTCGGGGCGTAGGCCTCGTCGACGAAGGCGATAACGTCCATGAGGGCGTTCCCGATGCCGACGATCTCCATCCACTCATCGTACCACGGGAAAATAGCGGGTACAAGCGGAAGCATCGGCCACCCCTTCCGCAAAGCCCCGCGCATTTGGTATAAATGACGCTGTTCGATATGACGAAAGCACTTGTCGCAAAAAAATATGCAATTCCGCTATTGCGGAATTGCAAGGTCAATCAGCGCTACTGGATCAGTTGCGCTGATTGACCAGGGCGCTTAGCTCAGTTGGCTAGAGCGCCTGCTTTACACGCAGGATGTCGGGGGTTCGAGTCCCTCAGCGCCCAAATCGCGGGCCGCCAATAGGCGGCCCGTTTCTAT
>Ga0265330_10001853_pt1 | contig 11772 bp, 8 predicted proteins | sample 41919metaG_FD_202083 | JGI IMG/M metagenome (GOLD analysis project Ga0265330, IMG submission 202083) | Rhizosphere microbial communities from Carex aquatilis grown in University of Washington, Seatle, WA, United States - 4-19-19 metaG | ecosystem: Host-associated > Plants > Roots > Rhizosphere >... | reverse complement strand
TGTTTAGGGGTACATCCTTGCATTTCTCAACAATACAAAGTGCCGACTAGTGCCTCAACCAGGGTCATATTGGCGAAATAATAACAGAATATCGGCCCCAGAGGGGGGTCAAATGTCGACAAGTGCAAGATAGTCCGAGGATATATGCACATTTGAATCATTTGTCAATAAATGAATGCCGCGTGGCAGATTCTGTCCTCTAAGGCGAGAGTGTAGGAGCGCATGGGATGAAGCGAGAGATGGACACACGAGTGGTTGTTTGCCATTAACACCGGGAACATCTCCGTAACTCCCTTTGTTATTTCGCAGGAAATATTTTTTGACCTTTTGATTCCCAGATATTGTCCACAGCCTTTCTATTGGTGGAGTCTGCGACAGAACACATTTTTCGTCACCACATTGGAGAATCTTCATGAGCGTGCTCACCGTGACCGTCGCACCCGCCACAGATGTGAAATTGCCATCCAATCTAGGTCCTCTTTTTGCAGATGCTGTGTACACGCGCACCGTTGCCAGTCCGACGACAAAAGGGTTGGGAGACCTTCCTAAGACGACTCAGGAGACATTGCGCTCGACGCTTGATGCGCAGTTACGGGGTTCTTTTGACTTAGCCGACATTGCTCCTTCATCTTCAATAAATCTTCTTTTTCTCTCCGGGAGCGGCGCGGTGCGTCTGCAAAAGACCGTTACTCCTGGAAGCGGAAAAGTATTTTCCATCGCGCTCAGCGCTGCGGAAGTTGCTGCAATCACTACACCGGATCCCCAACCTGTGCCGTCCACACCGCAAAGCATACGGAATGCGTACTTCGTCCAGGTGGGCGATCAATCGGTCCCATTCGAGACCTCCAAGCTTCAAATTGCGCCCATTCGAGTTGGCAGCGGAGGATGGACATCACTCGGTCTGGACAAGATGTTTAATTCCGGTCAGGCAATCACGACCGCGGTGGAATGGAATCCCGCCATCCTTTCTTCCGGAGCCTTATCGTGGACATCGTTCCATCTCACACTCGATGGTCAGTTTACGTTTCAAGTGCCGTCAAATTCGGGCGACGCATGGATGTGGTGGCTTTCCGGTCCACTTCCGGCCATCGGGGTTGTCCTTGACGATCTCTCGGTTGTCCGTGTCGTCCGCATTGGCGTGGTACTCCCGCCATTCTCGAGCACTGCACCCTCAGATAGTGGTCCGATGCGCGTCCCCTCCGACGTCACGGAATCAGAGGTGCTCAACAATCCGGATGTCTACACAGAGGATCCCGGTTCCTTCTGTAAGCCGTTCAACAATCCCGAACGGGTGCTCGGCGAGCGAAGTTTCTTCGTCATCTTTCGGGCAGAACAGCCTGTGATTAGCGTGGAACCTTCGATCAAGGTGGGCCCACTCCCGGCATTCACGAGCGCGCTTCCTGTGACGATGCGGGACACCGCAACCGTATCAACCGGACGCAAAACCAGGGTTGCCGCCACCACAGCAACTCTGCGTACCGTGTCGGGAGCGATCCTGGCAGGCGACACTGAGAGTTCATTTGTCCGTCACACGCTACCCGGAGCATATCTCGACGTCCTGGACTCGCTCAATCGCGGCAGGACGGATTTGGATGGCGCGAATCCAGTCCAATGGGAGGGCGATGTCAACCGTTACCAGGCGTCAACAGTTGCGCGCGGACATATTATTGAGGTTCGCATGCGTTGGCGTTCCAACGGATATTCCCTCGGTACCGTCGCCAAGACGCTGACCCTGGCGCCACGCCAGGCAAGACGCATCGAGAAAATTGAGTGGAGCCGCTCGGAACTCAACAAGCGCCAGGAGAGCACGACGTTGGCAGACCAAGTCTCCGATTCGGTTTCACGAGACCGCAGTTACGACGATTCCGTACAGGCGAATCTTTCCGAATGGGCGCGCGGCCAATCAGACTCCACAACCGTTGCGGGCGCGGCAGGAGTTGGATTTGTGGTCCCTCCCTTCGTTGTCGGTGGCGGCGGCGGCGCGAGTAACGCCAGCAGTTCATCGTCGCAGGAAGGGGGCCGCCGGACGAGCGCGAGCGAAGAGCAGCGGCTTCGGGACTCAATACGCCGCTACGGGGATTCGCTGCGCAAGTTGGACAGCCTCGTTGTCAATGAGATCTCGCAGGAAGAGACGGCCACCGGTACGACGGAGGTCGTCCGCAATGCGAATTACGGCCATTCTCTTACCGTCATCTATTATCAAATCCTCCGACACCTAAAGATCGAAACAGGCGTTGCGGGTGTTCGCGAATGCCTGTTCGTTCCGTTTGCCATAACCCCTTTTACCATTGCACGGGCCTACCGTTGGCGGGAATTCATTCAAAAGAATCTGAGGGACCCTCAATACGCCGGAGCCATCAAGTATCTCAAGGATGTATTGACCAATTTCGCCTATTCCAATGTCCCGCCCGGCCGGCGATCGGACCAGCCTGTCCGTTTCATCCATGGTTCGATTATGATCAGTCTCGCCGTTGACCGGCCTGCGGACAAGGATGACGGGTCATTCGACGTGAACACCTGGGTATTGGTGCAAGCCTTCCTTGGAATGCCGGCCCTCGCCATTTACAATATGTTGAAGGCAGTCGATGAGTCCCAACGCGATGCGCTGTTCCAGTCACAGCAGGCCCCGACCATTGCTGCGAACTGGGTGGATACGCTCCAGCTCAAGGTTGGCAATACTCCCATCCCGGCGGATTTTACGCTGGCGACACGCTACCAATTCAACAATGTCGTCCGTGTGGATTTTTCTGTTGCCGTGCCTTCGGGAATGAATGTCACGCGCGAAACGCTCTCGGCAATTCGCGTGAGCGCAACCAAGGGTCTGAATCCCGGATCGGTGGCAAATCTTCAGAGTCTCTCATTCACATACCAGACGGACCAGTTCCAGCGCACCGTCTCCGCTGCTCAGGGATCCGATGACCTCATCCATGTCGACACAGGCTTGCCCGACACAGGAGCCCTGGTGACATCGATCCCTGACGAATGGGAACGGCGCGACGTTCGCGCTGAAATGATCGACGCTGTACAGAACCTCATTGAGCACCTCAATGAGCACGTCGAGTATTATCATAAAGTCATCTGGTGGAACATGGACAGGGACCGGCTGTTCATGCTGATTACGGATTCTACATTCCCGGCACGAACCAGATGAGCATCGCTTCTGTGGTGGAACGTGATCCAATTGCCATTATCGGCAATGCCATTGTCTTCCGTGTCTCTGCCGGCTCGTTTCTTGGTCTTGGCAATATCAAGACTCCGGCCGATCTCTTCAATTATTATGTCTCGCTTGAAGCGCCCACTGAACCAATGCTCATCAGCCTTCCCACCGATGGTCTCTACGCTCAGACTGTTATGGATGATTGCCCGGCCCTCGAAGAGCATTACGGGAATACCGATTGGGTGCTGAATGATCCGGATCCGGCGTTAGCGGATATCGCGCCGGAACTGCTCGCGAGCAGACGTGCGGAGCCGCAGGCCACGACGCCTTCACCTATGCCGCAAACGCTTATCAATCTGCAGAATGCGCCGGATGCACCAGCCCCAAGCGGTTTGGCTGGAGCGCTCTCCGCAGTGACAACACCCAATGCATTCCGCGACATGGCGGGTCTTGCCGGGACTCAGGCCAACGCTGCCTCGGCGTTCCAAACTGCTGCCAACATGGCTACAAGCTTCGGCAGCCAAGCCGCTTCTCTCAAATTGGCGGAATTGGCAGACAAGGCGCATGCAACGCAGACGGCGGACCAGAAGCTCTCGTCCGTCCAACGCGCGCTCGACAAAAACTTGGTTACGCCGCAGGATGCACAGCAACACGCCTCGCAGATCCTCCAAAATCTTCATACGCCAATACCCACGCCAGACACCTCGCAGGGCGCGGCAGCGACAAAGGCAATTTTGGCAGCGTCAAGCCAAAGCCGTCCGTGGACGGTCGAACATGAGGATGCCCTTGGAACAACCACGGTCTCATTGGCAAGCCTGGATAACGGAGGGGGTGCAGGAAACGGAGGTGGAGGCAGCACGGGGAGCGGCGGCACAACGACTGCGATATCCCCATTCCCGGCGACACCCATCGCTGACCCGTTAACGGCATTCGATCAAAAGCTTAAAGACGCATTCACTTCCGCCATCAACACGGTCAAAGCCAATTCCGACTATGCCTCTCTGCCAAATGTGGACAATTTGGCTATCATTCTTGTTCCGCTGAACTTGAATCAGACGCGACCCGTGATCGGTTCCAATTCAGGATTCTACGACATGCTGTATTCGGGCAGCATGCTCAAAATTGCCGCGATGTATGCGGCGTACCAGCTCTATAGTGCTGTCAACACGCTGGCTGCCACGTGGGATCCTACCCAGATCGGCGATTCGACAAAGGTCTTTGCGGCCATTCATCAGGCGTTCGACAGCCAGATCCTTCCAGCGTCGGATGTGATCAATGGCGCCTCAACAGCCGGCAAGCGTGCTCCCCAGTACGAGATCATCTTTACTCCGACGCAGGATAATCTTAACAGATGGAGTCTCGATTTCCGGGCAGATATTGACCCAACAGTCGATTTCGCGGGACACCTGCAAAAAATGATTGTTGACAGCCACAATCCATCCGCCGGATTCTGCATCCAGGCGCTTGGGTTCAGTTGGATAGACGGCCTGTTCCAAAAGGCCGGATTGTTCAATCCGACGACAAAGCATGGGATCTGGCTGGCCGGAGATTATCTGAATACGCTCTCGTTCATCAATAGTGAGCATGCCAAGGATGTGGCGCATCCCGGTACTGGAGATCCCGAAGCTGTTGAAGAATTCAATCTCGGGATAAGCGGTTGGAAGGAAGTGAGAGTCCCGAGCACGAATGATGGCCCGTCAAAACAGGCCACAACATGCATCGATGCTGCGAGACTGCTTGTTCTCCTTGCGGACAACAAACTGGTGGCAGGTGGTCCTGTTGGTACTGCCAACAGTGCGATGTTGGGCCTGCTTCACAATGCGGTGACAGGGGGCGCTCCAAGCGTCGTAGGTCGTGTGCCGCCCGTCCCATTCACAATATTGCAGTCCAAGATCGGATTCGGGACACTCGGTACAACCGGCAGTTGCCTTCCCGATGCAACGGGCAACACCAACGGCTGCGTGCTCTCCGAAGCAATGATCGTGAAGCAGGCGGTTGCGCCATTCCAGACATTTGTGGTCGTTTGGGAAAATGTGAAGGATCCGGCGAACCGATCCATGAAGGACATCGAAAGGGTCAGAGACATTATCCAGAACACCATGACCAACTACAACCCTTGACTGATTGAGTCGCAACGGCGCGGTGAAGATTGGGAAAGCAAGCATCACCATTCAGTATTGCGCCTTTCGTGGCCGGGCAATATGTGCCTGAGTTGAGGTTTCTAGTGTCAGGAACATTTTGATTCCCTATCACCGGCTTTGCGGTGTATGCACGTAATCACTTTACGCTCGCCGCATGAGCCATGCGCAGCCGACGCACACCGCGCTGCCACTACAGACAGAAGGGACACTGTGCGACCTATCTGACGTCGTGACCGTTCGGGTCCCTTCGATCTTTATCTGTTGTGTTCACTTTCGAGTTGTGGGCGCCTCCCGGTGGGAATCAGTACGGGTTGTCAACTCCAATTCTTCAATCGTGGTTCCATTTTCAGCGCAACATTACATAAATGAATTCGCAAGGACTGGTCGAGGCCGCCTCTCTAAATAGTCCAGAATTATGCGATCCTTGTCCTTATTTCAAAATCTCAACGGGCGGCTTTCAGAAGGACGATGTGATGGTATTGGTATCTATGGAGGGAGTTCAAATCTTCGGGTTTACGCCGTTTGGCGCGGCGTCAGTGAGGTTCAGAGCTTGAGGAATTCAGATGTAGGAGCGGTGAGACCAGGACACGGTTATAATCATCCACCATCCTACCCCTTGTAGGCGAAGGTTCTTCGAGCAGAAGCGGATGAATCGCTGTCAGGGCGGATTCCGGGATTAGAGAGATAGTTCGGATTTGCTTACTGACCCATCATTATAGAACAATTCCCGTTTCCCCCTGCCTCGAATAGTGATCATATAAGAAGTCAGAAAATCCCTTGTCGGCACTTCTTCCAAGGCGAAAGGTCCTCAAGACGCTCCCTGAGACCATGACCTCAAGAACTGCCAGTCACTTCATCGCTTCCGCGTAGACGCTCTCGCTTGCTCTTTCCGGAAAGTCAATTGCAAGCCCATCCATCATGGACTTCCCAAACGTCTGCTCTTTGACTAGGGCAAAACCAGCTTTCCTGAGGACGAATTCGAGGGTAGGGTAATCATACGCAAACTTATGTTGGATACCTTGCCGGAAGATGAAATTGATCAGTTCCATTTTCGTGTTGTATTTCCAGCCGAAGCCGACATCAACGTGTTCCTGAGTCATGGTTCTTTTCTTGCCCAGTGCATCCCACCCCTCCGCACAATATGCCCGAAGATAACCTCCGCCATCCGGAACAATGATGCGTATGACCCCCTTCTCCATGAGGACGCGATGGCAATCGCGCAGAAAATCAGGTACATCGTCTGAATAATCTATGTGCTCGACAAAATGTTCGGTAAAAATGCATTGCACTGAATTGTCATCGAACGGCAGACTTTTTCGACAATCATACACGCAATTAATCCCTTTGCCGGAGTACAAATCCATATTAATCCAGCCCGCTTTAGCTTCGGGACCCGCTCCGATATTCACCTTAAGGTCCTTCTTCCCTTTGAATCTCCTCCTGACACTTCCTTTCTTCAGCCGAACTCCAAACGCATGAAGTTCAAATGGAAGTGAGAGCCAAAAATACCGAGGAAACACCTTGTAGAGGATCCTCTTGATCCCTTTGGCAGGTCCTACCAAGTGATCAAACGAGAGTTGTTCCGATTCATGGGATGCTGGGATGTCCATTGATCCAATCTCACAATCTTTATGAAATATTGCCGGATACTCCAAAGTCATTCAACTTGTGTGTCCGCTTGCCATAGCTATCACGTCTTTGTCACTCCATTTGCCCTTCACTGCCTGCCAACAAACTGTGCGTTCTCCGTTCACCTACTTGAGGATTATCAATTTCTTCTCTGATACGAAGGATCCTGCTTGCATTCTATAAATGTACATTCCACTTGCGAGCGAGGATCCATAAAATGGCACTTCATGAATTCCAGCTTCCACCGTTCCTTGGACTAAATCTGCAATCTTCTCCCCCAAGAGGTCAAATATTGCAAGTGAAACCTCCTCCCGATGTGGCAGGGCGTACGTGATGGTAGTCGATGGATTAAAGGGATTAGGATAGTTTTGATCAAGTTTGAACGAATTCGGAGAACCCCCTGACCATTCAACGGATGTTATATACACTGAAAAGCCCCGTATGACAGACCAGTCCGATCTCCCCATGGGATTCCTCGCTTGCACCCGCCAGAAGTACTTCTGACCTAATCCGAGAGGACCGGCGTACATACTTGTCCCGACGAGGGACGAATCGTCGATGACCAAAGAATGAAACAAGGAGTCGGTTGCCACTTGGATACGATATCCCGATGCTCCCTCATCAAACTGCCACGAGAGTTCGACCTGGTATGACGAGATCGACGCAAGATCGAATGGCTGCACCAGGATTGGTGAAAGGGGAGGGAGACCCGGGACTTGATAGCGGCCGTTTACCACGTTTGACGCTGGAGAGCCGTTGTTGAAGAGAAACGAATCCAGAATGAGATCGGTCGCCATTCCAACTGAGCCCACGACTTGACATTTCACGCTGAAGAGGACCCCCGCACCAATAAGCGGGGCAGCCCCGTAGGATCCGACACGCAAGGATGAGACTCCCTGCTGAGAAAGCACAGACCATCCCTTGGATTCACCCAGTGTCCCCGCATCGATGATTTCTAATGGATGCAGAACTGCCGCGTCATACTTCAACACGAACTCGTATGAGAGCACGTTCTGACCTGTCACATCGTCAACTCCGACAGATACAAGGATTGTGTCACCTTGCCCGACAGCCGAGCAAGACACCGGAACGGCCACCTGCGCAAAGCATGACTCCACGCCAAGAAAGAGCAGCAGGAAGACAACCAAAGTACGAATGATGGAAGTCATCGTTGATCTCGCCGAGAATTTCAATAGTTGTCCCCCCGCCAGAGCGACGACATTCACTTTAGTGGCATGAGTCTGATAGTTTTCGAAAACGTTCCGGCGTTCATGCGGCAGAAATACTGTCCTGATGAGACATGTTGCCCCGCCTCATTCAATCCATCCCACATGACCTCATGTCTCCCCCCTTCCATATCTTGGTGAACCAGAGTTCGAATACGCATGCCGATGATGTTGTATATTTCAAGAGTTACTCTCGCGGATTCACGGAGCTCAAACACAATTTCCGATGAAGGGTTAAACGGATTGGGATATGCGCCAATCAAATCATACCGCGCCGGTACCAGGGAATTCTGAGAATTTGAAATCAGGATATCCGGGACCTTGCTGCTGTTCAAGAGAATGTTCGAACATCGAATCTCACCGATGGATTCACTACGGTTGCCGCTAAGCATAAGCTTAATATCATCGGCATTGATCCCCCTGGCGTTGATTATGCCAATTCGGAAGCGTTGTTCATTCAACTGATTGATGTTGAAGAGATATTCTTTCGGCAATAAGAGGGTCGGAAGGGCAGGAGATGGATCTCCTGATCGAGCAATGCTCAGGTCAAAAGAAACGGCATAGATATTATCAGTCGCCTTTATTCCCGACAATTTCAGCACGAGAGCCGAAACCCCGCCCTCCTGGGATTTGCCCGTATTAACAATCTGCAAATTCCCAATTGTCGATTCGATTGCGCCCGGTTTTCCGAAGTCATTGAAACAAGTGACGACTCCTTCAGGCATTGGCAGGCCGACAACGTGCCTCAAAATGAGCGCAGCATCGTATGCTTGGATCGAGCCGTTCTTGTCAACATCAGCATTCGCCCTCCCCTGTGCAGTCAACGGCGGAGGCGGAGACGGCATTGGGCCGACTGCCTCCCGGAGCGTAACCGACGCATCATATGCCTGGACGACGCCGTTTTCATCCGCATCACCGCAATTAAGATCACTAATTGCGATGCGCCCATCAACAACGGAGCTTGACGGAGATCCAGCATTAAACGTAAAATCAGTGACCTGGAGATTCGCCACCTGGCCATTATATGCAGCCCCATTAACATGGAACCGCAACTTGAGCAGGACTCCGGCACCATGAATGGCGCTTGTTCCAATTGCGCCGACAGTAACCTGATTGGGGACAGACGTGTTAAGTATCGTTGTCCATTCAGCCGTGCCGCTCAATGTTCCGGCAGTTATGGCATCGGCGGCAATGCTCAGAATGCTATCCGGCGTATTGAACTTCAGTGTGAACTGGTAGGAAAGGACATTCTCTCCGGTGAGGTCCCCAACCGAAACGGGAATATCAATAGTATCTCCACCCACTCCTATGGTATCCGGAAGGGATACACCAATTGGTGAAACTCCTGAGTACAACGTGAAGACTTCAGACTTTGACAGTGGACGATTGTATATCCTCACTTCATCAAGTATTCCGTTCAGGTTGCGTCCATCAAAGTTTCCGACTTGCGCCCCAAGCGTGAGCGGATAAGTTGTGGAGAAAGTCCAATTGTAATCCTGAGGAAATACCATCTTCAGTTCTCCATTCAGGTATTCCCTCACACTGTCACCATTCCCTGTAAGGGTATAGTGGTACCAGTGAGCCATTTCTAATGGGACAGCCTTTGCAGTATCATACGGGGGCGTCGCCATCGTCGGGAAATTAAGAATCCCGTAGGTCGAACGGGATACCATAGCCCTTGGTCCGGCGTCATATCCGGTCGTTGCATACGTCTTTGTGACCAGGCCTTCCCATGTGTTAGGTGCCTGCTCTATGATATTGAACCAGCAGGCAATCGTAAACTGCCTGCCAAGTTGCAACGAGGGTGAGTTATTGACCGTTATGTAACCTGTCCCGTCAAATCGTAATGCAGAGCTGAGATTCCCAAATCGATCCGAGGCAAGTGAGACTCCTCCGGTTATTACCCCGTTATTTCCATTTCCGGTCAGATCGACCGCATTGCCATTCAACTGATAATATGCAACAAGTCCACCCGAAGGGGACTGGGCCATCAAGTTGGACTCAAGAAGGAACAGAACGAGGATACAAGAGAGTGTTTTCATTGGAGAGCTCCACTGGAAAAATGTCGGTTACCATTCGCTCAACCCTGTTTATTTCTCAAAGATCTCCTCGGACACTAACCCGGGCATACACCGCTCCGGCATCAGTCACCATTGTTGACGGAGTTGCAGCCCCGAGAACCCTTATCCGCAATTTACACCATTCATGGAATTTATCAGAAGGCGGAGAGCTTTTGACTCACCTCTCAATGGACGCCAGAGGTTCGTTCGCCAATGCACTTCATTTCAGCCAGGTTGACACAGAGAAAATCGCATTGCCGGAAAAGTCCGAATACTATAACATCAAATGGTCGGCTCCCTGTTCCTGAACTATCAACAATCATGGACTCAACCAAGAAGGCTGCGAACGATTCACGGCTCATTGTTTCATGGAAAAGAGATGTGGTGTCGGCGTGGTCACAACGGGAAAATCCTGTGTAACAAGGATATTGTTTTTATTATACCAAATGCATGTTCGAATTGCAATCCGTCGTCACAAGGGTGTGATTTAAGTCACTTCAGCTTGCCGGCTTCGTTATAATCGAGAAGATTAGCAGGCCATTGTGAAACGAGTGTTTAGTGAATAAATTTTCGTTTCAGGGAGCGACATGAGTGTGAAAACACGCCCGTTTCGGGTTGGTGGAAGATTAAGCAGTTGTTGGGTGGCCAACATGGAGGGTGTTCTCTCCGTGAGCCGTTTTGCGAAGTGGCATCGCTACGCTTCTCCGAGAATGTTCCGGATGCGGATCAGATTGTAGACGGCGTTGGCAAAGGTGAACATCCATCCGCCTCACGCAATACCTTTGTGACGCGTCTTGCGCATCAAGCCAATGGTCTTCAACCACCCAAAGACTTCTTCGACGATCTTTCCTTTGTGCTGACTATTGGTGCAGCCAGGGTGACGCGTTGTCCGTTCATCGATGGCACTCGAACGATTGCTCGAGTTTTGCGCCACATGGGTGTCACACTGAGTGTCCTCATCCGATCGACAAAGTTGTTCGTGTCGTACGACTTGTCTGCTCCAACAGTCATGCGCTCGCCCCGGCGACCTTTCACGGCGTTGAGCATGGCCTCGACCGCAACTAGTTCGGCTCGTCCCGAGGCCTGGTTATGCTCCGTCGAGACCACCAAGCCGTGCCGACTGTCGATCACAACGTGCTCCATGAACGAAAGCTTCGCTTCCTTTCCAAAATCCTTGCGATAGAGCCGTGCCTCAGGATCCGTTGTGGATTGGTGCGTGTCGTTGCGCCGTTTCTCACCGTGGAAGTTCACCATAGGATTGATTGGGTCTCCCGAACCATGATCAGAGCCGCCCTTCTTATTCTAAAAGCTCTTTTGCCCAGCCCAGGCTTCTATCAGCGTCCCGTCGACCGTAACGTGTTCGTCGCTCAGAAGATAATACATGCGCGCCTGCTCAAGCACTTTCGCCAGAAATGCGCAGGCGATGTCTCCTTCTCTGAGTTCTGGATTCCGATCTCTGCATTCAGAATTCGAACGCCCCGCCTTCAAGATCTTCCCTTGATGGCGAGGCGTTCGTGCGGGGACTCCTTCATCTCCTTGAAATATTAGGCCTCTTTTCC
>Ga0265330_10001852_pt1 | contig 11772 bp, 13 predicted proteins | sample 41919metaG_FD_202083 | JGI IMG/M metagenome (GOLD analysis project Ga0265330, IMG submission 202083) | Rhizosphere microbial communities from Carex aquatilis grown in University of Washington, Seatle, WA, United States - 4-19-19 metaG | ecosystem: Host-associated > Plants > Roots > Rhizosphere... | reverse complement strand
AGGCGCAAAAGCTGCGCCAGGAGGCCGAGGAAGAGGCTTCCAAGCTAGCGGCCGAGGCCGAGAAGCGCGTGGCGGAGCTCGAGGCCACGGCTCTCTCGCGCCTCGAGGCGGCCGAGCGCGAGGCCGCCAAGAAGGGCCGCGATGAAGGCCGGGAGGAAGGCTACAAGGAGGGCGCTGCCGAGGTCGAGCGCCTCGTGGGACGCCTCCACGTCATCCTGGACCGGGCGATGGACAAGCGCGCCGAGATACTCGCCGAGACCGAGGCCCAGGTCGTGGAGCTCGTCCTCCTAGTCGCGAAGAAGGTCGTCAAGGTGATTTCCGAGAATCAGAAGAGCGTCGTCGTGCAGAACATCCAGCAGGCCCTGCGCAAGCTAAAGACCAAGAGCGACGTCATCGTCCGGGTCAACCTAGCCGATCTCCAGCTCGCGACCGAGCACGTGAAGGACTTCGTGCAGATGACCGAGAACGCCAAGAAGCTCCAGATCATCGAGGACTCGACCGTCGACCGCGGCGGCTGCGTGATCGAGACGGACTTCGGCGAGATCGACGCGCGCATCTCGAGCCAGCTATCCGAGCTCGAGGAGAGGATCCTCGACGTGGCTCCGATCAAGGCTCGCGGAAAGGTGCAGGGCTGATATGGAAGGGCTAGCCAAGTATCTCTCCGCCGTCGAGCGGACCGATCCCATCAAGTACGTGGGCCGCGTCACCAAGGTCCTCGGCCTCCTCGTGGAGAGCCGGGGGCCCCAGGCGGTCATCGGCGAGGTCTGCCAGATAATAGTGCCGAAGCTGGGCAAGGCCGCCTACGCCGAGGTCGTCGGCCTCCGGGAGGACGCCGTGCAGCTCATGTCCTACGAGGGGCTCGAGGGCATCGAGGTCGGCTGCCAGGTGATAGCCACGGGCGACATGCTCCAGGTGCCGGTCTCGGACCGCCTCCTCGGCCGGGTCCTCGACAGCATGGGCAGGCCCTCGGACGGGAAGGGCGACATCTCGTCGGATACCTTCTATCCGGCGGTAGCGCGCCCTCCCGACGCCCTCACCCGCAAGCGCATAACGCGGCGCGTCGTCACGGGAGTGCGCGCGATCGACGGGCTCATCCCGCTCGGCCGCGGACAGCGCATCGGCATCTTCGCGGGCTCGGGCGTGGGCAAGTCCACCCTCCTGGGCATGATGGCCCGCAACACCGACGCCGACGTGAACGTGATCGCCCTGATCGGCGAGCGAGGCCGCGAGGTCAGGGAGTTCATCGAGAACGACCTGGGCGAGGAGGGCCTCAAGAGGTCCGTCGTCATCGTATCGACCTCGGACACGCCGCCCCTCTCGCGCCTCCGAGGCGCCTACGTCGCCGCCGCCGTAGCGGAGTACTTCCGCGACCAGGGCAAGGACGTGATGCTCCTCTTCGACTCGGTCACCCGCTTCGCCCGCGCCCAGCGCGAGATCGGACTGGCCACCGGCGAGCCCCCGGCCACGCGCGGCTACACGCCCTCCGTCTTCGACTCGATGCCCAAGCTCCTGGAGCGCTCGGGCACATCCGACAAGGGCTCCATCACCGGCATCTACACGATCCTCGTAGACGGCGACGACATGGACGAGCCCATTGCCGACGCGGTGCGAGGAATCCTCGACGGCCACATCGTGCTCTCGAGGCGCCTCGCGCAGCGCTACCATTACCCGGCGGTGGACGTGCTCAAGTCCGTGTCGCGCCTCGTCGGGGCGGTGACCGGACCCGTCACGCAGAAGGTGATGGGCTACGCGCGCAAGGTCATGGCGGTCTACGAGGAAAACGAGGACATGATCACCATCGGGGCCTACCTCAAGGGCTCGAGCCCGTCGGTCGACGAGGCTATCGCCAAGCGGGAGAGCGTCGAGGAATTCCTCCTGCAGGGCATAGAGGAGAAGGCGCCGATCGCCGAGACGATAAAGAGGCTCTCCTCGATTGCGGGCATACCGATCCCGCCCCAGGAGATCTCGGCCTACGCGGGCGAGGGGATAGGCGTCGTTCGCGCGGCCGCCGCCGACGTCAGGGAGGACTTCGCGTGACCAGAGGGCTAAAGTAGTGCGGCGCTTCCGATTCAAGCTCGAGAAGCTCCTGGAGTTCAGGGGCTTCTACGAGCGCAGGGCCGAGCTCGCCCTCGCCGAGAGGGCGGGGCGCTGCGCATTGCTCGACAATAAGCTCAGGGAAACCGCCGAGGCTCGGGCGCGCACCGGGCGCGAGATGTTCTCGGCCGGGCGCATGCTCGCCGACTATCGCGCCGCCGAGCTGTATATCGTCCGCCTAGACCGCGACAGGGACCATCTGGCCGAGGAGCTGGCAGCAGCCGAGCTGGAGCGTGAACAGGCGCGAGCAGAGTACGTGGAGAAGCGGAAGGCGCGCGAGGTACTGGAAAAGATGAAAGAGCGAAGGCAGGGCGAGTATTACCGCCTCGCCGAGCGAGAAGAAATCAAGGCGCTTGACGACATCGCGAGGCCCAAGATCGTAGACGAAGCGGCAAAGCCGAAAGTCGTCGGCGACAGGGACAAGCGGCGGTCCGTCGAGGCGAAGGGGTAAGCGGGAACATGGCAAGCTTCGGAAGGCCCCGTGTGCTCGGGCGCATCGTGCTGCTCTTGGCGATGATCCTCGCCCTCGCGATAGGCGGGATCGTCTGGTTCGATTATATAGGTCTCATCGACGCCAAGGCCGTGATGTCGCCCGTATACAAGATGTTCGGAGTGAGGACGCGCGGCTCGTCGCCGATCCGGACGGACAGCCCCGCCCTCCTCGAGGAAGAGCGCTACGCCAAGAGGCTCGAGTCGATCATGGTTCGAGCCGAGGAGCTGGACGCCCGCCAGGGCGGCCTCGAAAGGCGGGACGGCGAGATCGCCCAGAAAGCCCAGGAGCTGGACGACCGGGGGAAGGCGATCGAAGATAAAGAAAAATCGTTCAATGACCGGGTAAAACAGTACGACAATAGGAAGGCCAACATAGACCAGAACGCGCAGTACCTGGTCGGCATGCCTCCCGATAGGGCGGTAGACATATTGAAGGCGATGAGCGACGACCAGACGGTCATCGACATCTTCCACGCGGTGGAAGAGAGGGCGAAGGCCGCCGGCGAAAGCTCACTCGTCTCGCTATGGCTATCGAAGATGCCGCCAGACCGCTCCGCGACGCTCCAGCGAAAGATGGCGGCAAAGCCGACCACCCTGGAGTAGCCGCGGAATCGCGAGCGTATTTGAACGCTCGCACGCGCTCCGGCCCTACGGCAAAGGAGCGCGCCGACTTTCATGCTGGCACAATCCGCGGTTCACGAGGCGGCGGCCTCGATCGATGCCGTCGCCATGGCCGACGGAGCGAGGGCTAAGAAGAAAAAGCTCACGCCCCTGGCCGACCTGTTTTCCAACATTCTTTCTCAGGCCCAGCGAAATCAAGGGACGAAGGCGGCCGAAGCCGGGAAGGCCCCGGCTGCGCATAAGTCCGCGGGGCGGGAATCCGAGCTCGCGGCCGCAGGCGTCAAGAAGGGCGTGGGCGAGATAAAACGGCCGCAGGAACACAACCAGCCCAGCGCCGCTTTTCGGCAGCTCGCTACGGGCGCAGAGACCCATGCGGCCGACGAGAGCCGCGCCCGCAAGAAGGGCGATAAGCGGCCCGGGCAGGATGCGGAGGGTTTGGCCGGCTTCGATCCCGGACAACTAAAGGCTCCCGACGAGCCCAGGCGCGCGAAGCCGGCCAAGGAAGCCTCTGCCGACGAGCCGATGGCGATCCGAGCGTCTCGCAACGCATTGACGGCCGTTGCAAGGGCCGGCGAATCGACCGCCTCGACCGCCTCGACCGTTTCGGCCGTCGCGCCCAAGGCGAAGTCCGCGCGGGAAGAGTCCGATCCGTCGATAGACGAGAAAAAGCGCGGCGGATCCCAATCCGAGACGAAGATGAGTCTCCTGGACCTCAGGCGGTCGGTCGAATCGAGGCGCGAAGCCTCGGCCAAAGTCGAGCCTAAGGCAGACGAAGCCTCTCCGAAGGAGGCTATCCGCGAGCTCAAGCCGAGCGGGCAGGGCCGCGAGCTCGTCCGCGATCTCTCCCTCGAGTCGAGGCAGGCTGGAGACCTGAATACCTTCGGCAAGGCCGAATCGGCTCCCGCTGCCTCCGGGGGACGGGACTTCCAGTCCATGCTCGCCGAGCGGATGCGCGAGGCCTGGAACGGCGAGATAGTCAAAAGCGCCCATATCGTGCTCCGCGACGGCGACGCGGGGACTATTCGCCTGCGGCTCAAGCCGGAATCGCTGGGAAACGTCAAGGTCGAGCTGAATCTGTCCGACAACAATATCAGCGGCCGGATCCTCGTCGAATCCGACGAGGCCAAGACCGCCTTCGAGAAGAACATGAATCAGCTGGCCGACGCCTTCATGCAGGGCGGCTTCGATTCGGCCCGTCTCGAGGTGTCGGTGGGCGGCGGGTCGGGAGGCGGTGCCTCCGGCAAGGGATCGGGCGACGCGAGCGGGCCTTTCTATTCGGAGCGCCTGCGAAACGCGGTCGGTTCCAGCGCCGATCCGGCTACGGCCGCGACGGCCTACGCGCGCCGCGGCGGCGCCGTGGATATTTTGGCATAGGAGGAAGTCGTGGACTTTAGCGTCAATACGGCGATGAGCGGACAGGAACTCGCGGCGACCAAGGCCGAGGTGGATACTTTCAACAAGACCATCAAGGTCGGCAAGGCGGGGTCTAACGTCCTGGATCGCGACGATTTCCTGAAGATCCTCGTCACCCAGCTCCAGCATCAGGACCCCACCTCTCCCGTGGAGGACAAGGACTTCATCGCCCAGATGGCGCAGTTCTCCTCCCTCGAGCAGATAACGAACATGAGCGCCGGCTTCCAGAAGCTGTCGAGCCTCCTCGCGTCGAGCGAGGCCTCGCAGGTCCTGGGCAAGACGGTCGAGATCCGCGACGGGGAGAGCCTCGTGCGCGGCGTCGTCGACAAGGTCGTGCGCGGCGCGAGCCCCATGGTCGGCGTGAACGGCTCAATCTACGACTTTTCCCAGATCGAATCGGTAATCCAGTAGGAGGGCTAGCCCCATGATGCGTTCTTTATATTCCGGCGTCGCAGGCCTGCAGAACCACCAGGTCAGGATGGACGTCCTAGGCAACAACGTGGCCAACGTCAACACGACCGGCTTCAAGAAGGGGCGCGCGACCTTCCAGGACCTCCTTTACCAACAGCTGTCCGGAGCATCGGCTCCCAACGGCGAGGTGGGCGGCGTCAATCCGAAGGAGATAGGCCTCGGCATGGCCATCGGCTCGATCGACACCATCCATACCCAGGGCTCCCTTCAGACTACCGGCGTCCAGACCGACCTCGCGATCCAGGGCAACGGCTTCTTCGTCCTCAAGAAGGGCGAGTCGACCCTCTTCACCCGCGACGGCGCCTTGGGCCTCGACAAGGACGGCAGGATCGTCAACCCGAGCACGGGCTACCGCGTGCAGGGCTGGCTCGCCCAGACGATCAACGGGCAGCAGATCATGCAGACCTCCGGCGCTACCCAGGACCTCGTCGTGCCCATCGGCTCCAAGGACCCCGCCCGCGCGACTACCCGCGTGGACCTGGCCTGCAACCTGGACAAGCGCACCGTAGAAGTACCGCCTAACGCCGCCGCCGACACCGTCGAGCAGGGCACCTGGCGCGTCGAGGAGAAGATCTACGACTCCTTCGGCTCTCCCCATACCCTCCGCATCGAGTACCGCAAGGTAGTGGGCCAGCCCAACCAGTGGCAGGCCACGGTCAGCGTCGACCCCGAGGCCGCCGCGCCAACGAACGCGGGCGTGGCCCTCGGCCCCAACCCGGCGCAGGCCAACGGCAACACCTTCAACGTCGAGTTCGACAACCGCGGCCTCCTCGCCAGGGTCCGAGATTCCCAGGGCAACGCGTCGCCCCAGGCGGGAGCCCTCGACATGGGCGTCTCCTTCGACGTCCAGGGAGCGGCAGCCGCCGCCGGCGGCGGGGCTACGAGGCAGACGCTGAGGATCAACCTGGGCACCGTCGGCTCGGCGACCAATACGGTCACCCAGATGGCGGAGCGCTCCTCGACCAAGTCCTATTCGCAGGACGGCTACACGATGGGCTATCTCGACAGCTTCAAGATCGACCAGTCGGGAGTCGTCACGGCCGTGTACTCGAACGGCACGAACCGGACCATAGGTCAGATGGCGCTGGGCAGCTTCACCAATCCCGGCGGCCTCGAAAAGGTCGGCGAGACCAATTTCGTCCAGTCCAACAACTCGGGACAGGCCAATATCGGCCCCTCGGGCATCGCCGGGAAGGGCAAGATCATCGCCGGCACCCTGGAAATGTCCAACGTGGACCTGGCCGAGCAGATGACCGACATGATCGTCACCCAGCGCGGCTTCCAGGCCAACTCGAGGACTATCCAGACGGCGGACCAGATGCTCCAGGAGCTCCTGACCCTCAAGCGGTAACGTAGGCTAGATGATTCCATGAAGGCGGCCGGTCCATGACCGGCTGCCTTCGTCGTAGGAGCGCGCGATGATCGAACTGACCTCCCTCTCGGGCAACAAGCTATGGATCAACCCCCACCAGATCGAGACGATGGAGGCCAAGCCCGACACGATCCTCGTCTTCGTCTACGGCAAGACGATCGTGGTCGCCGAGAAGCCGGAGGAGGTCGTGGAGAAGATCGTCGCGTATCGGGGCCGAATAGCGTCCTGCGTCCTCGGCGAAGCCGCGGCGGATTAGGGCTCGCGGCCCTCATATTCGGAGCTCGCCTCCTTCTTCCGCTTTTCAGCACAGCCTCGTTCGTGTATACTAATCCGACCGAGATAAATACCGATAATAAAAGGTATCGGAGGGCGCCATGTCGGACAATGTCGACGATCAGGAGATGAGCTTCGCCGAAGGCGAGACCGAGTCCGCGCAGCCGGCGAAAGCCAAGGGAGCCGGGCCCGGCATCGCCCGCATCCTCATGATCGTGGGGATAGGCCTCGGAGCGGTCATCTTCATAGTGACCGTAGTGGTCATCACCTTGAGCATCGTCAACAAGCAGGGCAAGCCCGCCGCCACGATGATCAAGTCGGAGGACTATCAGGCCGCCACGCCGAGGTATCAGTACGTCGGCACTATCGGCGACATCCGCACGCGCACGAGCGACAAGGAGCCCTTCTCGATAGCCGTCAAGATCCAGCTGGGCTTCGACCTGGAGGACAAGGATTCGCCGGTCGAGCTGAACGCGCGCATGCCCCAGATCCGGGACTTCCTCCGGCGCTACTTCACCGCCAAGACGGCGGATGAGCTCTCCCCGGACAAGGAAGAGATCATCAAGGACGACATCAAGGAGAACCTCAACCGGATGCTGAGCAAGCCCACGGTCAAGGAAGTCCTCTTCGACCAGCTCAATGTCGTGAAGATGTGAGATGGGCTGCGAAGGCATGGAGGCGGCATGACTGAAGTCCTCTCCCAGGATGAGATAGACCAGCTCCTGACCGCCATCAACGCGGGCGAGACGGAAATCGAGAGCATAAAGCCGACCGCCGACACCCGCAAGATAAAGATCTACGATTTCAAGCGGCCGGATAAATTCTCGAAGGAGCAGATCCGCACCGTCCAGAACATGCACGAGACCTTCGCCCGCCTCACGACGACGACGCTCTCGGCCAACATGCGAGCCCTCGTCCACGTCCACGTCGCGTCCGTCGATCAGCTCACATACGAGGAATTCATCCGTTCCATCCCGACGCCCACCACCCTGGCGGTTGTCAGCATGGACCCCCTGAAGGGCCAGGCCATACTCGAGATAGACCCCTCGGTCACCTTCACGATCATAGACCGGCTCTTCGGGGGCCAGGGCGAGGGCGCCAAGCTCAACCGCGAGCTCACCGACATCGAGCACTCGGTCATGGAAGGCATCATCGTCCGCATCCTCGGCAACATGCGCGAGGCCTGGACCCAGGTCATCGACCTCAGGCCGCGCCTCTCCCAGATAGAGACGAATCCGCAGTTCGCCCAGATAGTGCCCCCCTCCGAGATGGTCGTACTCGTCACCCTCGAGACGAAGGTCGGCGACGTCGAGGGCATGATGAACCTCTGCATTCCCTACATGACCATAGAGCCCATCGTGTCCAAGCTCTCGGCCCAGTTCTGGTACAGCTCGGTCCGCCGGGGCGCTACGACCGAGAACCTCAACATCCTCAAGGAAAAGCTGTCATCGGTCGAGATCCCGGTCATCGCCGAGGTCGGCCATATAAACATATCCGTCCGCGACGTCCTCGCCCTCCGGAAGGGCGACGTCGTCAGGCTTTATTCGGTGCACGTGGACGACCCGATGGCGCTCAACGTCGGCAACAAGAAGAAATTCCTGTGCCGCCCGGGCGTGATAGGCAAGAAGATGGCCGTCCAGATCACGAAGAAGCTAGAGGACGTCGGCCAGGAAGAATTCGAGGAACTTGCATCCGAAGGAGACGAGAACAATGAGTGACGGCGCCCTCTCCCAAGAAGAGATAGACTCCCTCCTCGCCGGACTCGACGGCGGCTCCCCGCAGGCGGCCGGACCCGCCGGCGCCGGACGCCAGGGCGGATCGGCTCTCTCGGCCCAGGAGGCGCAGGCCTTCAAGGCCCTCCTCGAGGCGACCTTGAGCGCCCAGTCGCAGAACCTGTCCATGATCACGGGCCTGGCCGTCACCGTGCAGAGCCCTACGGTGGACGGCACCACGAGGGACGGATTCCTCAGGGAGGTGCCCGAGGAAGTTCTCGCCGTGTCGGTGCCCTACACGGGCTCCCTGCCGGGAGATCATTCCTTCATCATGTCCAAGGAGACGGCGATCAAGATCGCCTCCCTCGCCAACAAGGACGAGACCCTCTCCGAGCTCGACGACATGGCCGTCTCGGCGGTCCAGGAGTGCATCTCCACGATGACCGGCACTCAGATCACCGTGGTGTCCGAGAAGACCGGGAATCGCAACATCCAGGCGGGCGTCGCCGAGGGAGCCTTCGGACCCAAGGCTATCGCGAAGGTGCCTTCGGGCGACTTCCTGCGCGCAGTCTATTCGGTGCAGATCGGCGAGGGCCAGGCCGACAGGATCGTCGAGCTCTTTTCCCTTTCCTTCGTAAAGGACGTCCTCGCCTCCACGGCGGGTGGGGGGCCCGCGGCGCAGCCCCAGCAGCAGTTCCCAGCGATGGCGCAGCAGCAGATGCAGATGGGCGCGCAGCAGCAGCAGATGGGCTACGGCGGCGCGCAGATGGGCCAGCAGTCGATGCAGGGCTACGGCGGCATGGCTCCCTCCGGCGGCTACGGCGGCCAGATGGGAGGCTTCGCGGGGATGAACCCGCCCAACGTGCAGCCGGTCCAGTTCGCCAGTCTCCAGATGCAGCAGTCCTCGCCGGAATCGGGCAACATCGGCCTCATCATGGACGTCTACATGGAGATGACGGTCGAACTCGGCCGAACGAGGAAGCTCATCAAGGAGATCCTCGGCATGGGCGAGGGCACGATCATAGAGCTCGACAAGCTCGCCGGCGAGCCGGTAGACATCCTCGTCAACCACAAGCTCATCGCCAAGGGCGAAGTAGTCGTCATCGACGAAAATTTCGGCGTCCGCGTCACCGAGATAGTCTCTCCCATGGAGAGGATGGGCGATCTCGGATAGGCCTTCCGCCTCCTCGGGCCCCGACGGCGCCCGAAAACGCCGAAAATCGCCTAAAATTTTGCCCTTATATTAAATAGCGCTTGCGTTTAGTCCTCCTTTGCACTAGAATGTAGTGCGTATTTGGGAGGGGTCTTTGAAACGTATAGCGCTCATCCTGTGCGCCGCCATGGCGCTGGGGATGGGGGCCGTCGCGGGAGCGCAAAGCGGCAACGCCGACGCGCAACCCGCAGCCGGGGGAGCCGTGGGGACGGCGCGCCCGGTGGACGAGACGACTCTCTCCTTCAGCGACGCGTCGACGCCCGCCAGGGCCGCGAATGCCGCGGCAGCTCCGTCTACACTCGCGTACTTCCTGCGCATGATCGTCGTGTTGGCGCTGGTGCTGGCCGTGATCTATTGCGTATATCGACTCATGAAACGGCTCGCGAGGCCGAAGGCCGCCGATAGCTCGGCGGTCAAGCTGCTCGCGTCCACCAACTTGGGGCCGGGGAAAGCCCTCCATGTCGTCTCCCTCGGCACCAAGGCCTATCTTATCGGAGCGACAGACGCTTCCGTCAATCTCGTGACCGAAGTCGAGGACCGAGAATTCCTCGATAAGCTCGCTCTCGAGGCTTCTATGAAACCCAAGACGGGCCCGGGCGGCGACTTCGGAGAAATGCTCTCCGGCCTCCTCGGCGGACTGAGCGCAGGAGGCCGGAAGTCCTCCGCGAAAGGCGCGCGCGGCGAGCGCTCTACGGGCGATTTCCTCGCGGGCCAGCGCGACCGACTCCGGAAATTCTGAGGCCGGCCATGGAGATACGATCTTCGATGACGAGAATCGCAACCCTCGCTATCGCGCTTTCGCTCTGCCTTCCATCGATAGCCTCGGCTCAGCAGGCGGCTACGGCGACCCAGTCGCCGAGCTCGGCGATACCGCCGACCAAATCCGCCGGGTCGGCGATACGGACCTTTACGCCGCAGGCCCCCGCCGCAGCCGGCCAAGCTGCTCAGCCGGGCTCGAGGGTGAGGCCGACCGCGGGGCTGCCGACGACCGTACCCATCGTACCCATGGTCGACCTCCGGATCAGGAATCCGGCCTCGGGGCAGGAAGTCGCGTTCTCGGTCCAGCTGCTCCTCCTCCTGACCGCGCTCAGCCTCGCCCCGAGCTTCCTCCTCCTGCTGACGAGCTTCCTGCGCGTCTCCATCGTGCTCGATTTCGTGAAGCGCGCCCTCTCGCTGCAGGCGGTCCCCCCGACTCAGGTGCTCATGGGCGTCTCGCTCTTCTTGACCGTCTTCATAATGTGGCCGACCTTCCAGACAGTCTACGACGATTCTCTGAAGCCTCTTTCGGACGGGAAGATCGGCGTCGAGCAGGCATACCAAGCGGCGGAGAAGCCCTTCCGCGTCTTCATGTTCAACCAGATGCGGGCTAATCCCGAGAACATCCGGCTCTTCATGTCCATGCGGCACCTGCCCAAGCCCAATACCCTGGCCGACGTGCCGACCTACGTCCTCGTGCCGGCATTCATCCTCAACGAGCTCACCGTGGCCTTCAAGATAGGCATCCTGCTCTATATCCCGTTCATCATCATCGATATGGTCGTGGCTTCCATCCTCATGTCCATGGGCATGATCATGCTGCCTCCGGTCATGATATCGATGCCGTTCAAGCTGATCCTCTTCGTGCTCGTGGACGGCTGGGGCCTGCTCACGCAACAGCTCGTGAGATCCTTCATGTGAGGAGGGGGCGTAAAATGAGCGTAGGCGAAGCCGTATACATCATGAGGGGAGGGATCTTCGAGATCCTCATCCTCTCCGCTCCAGTCCTCCTCGTGGCGATGGTAGTGGGCCTCGTCGTCTCGATATTCCAGGCGACTACGTCGATCCAGGAACAGACCCTGACCTTCGTGCCCAAGATAGCGGCTATAATGCTCGTCCTCGCGCTGCTGGGCGGCTGGATGTTCGGGAGCCTCGCGCAGTATACGCGGGAGCTTTTCGCCATGATCCCGCAGATGGCGAGGTAGGGCGCTAGCGATGTCCTGGCCCTTCGCCGACTTCAACCTCTTCCTCCTGATAGCCGTGAGGATCTTCGCGATGATCGAGGTGGCGCCCCTGCTCTCCAGCACGGGCATTCCCCAGGTCGCCAAATTGGGGCTCGCGGGCTTCGCGGCGGC
>Ga0265330_10001850_pt1 | contig 11777 bp, 10 predicted proteins | sample 41919metaG_FD_202083 | JGI IMG/M metagenome (GOLD analysis project Ga0265330, IMG submission 202083) | Rhizosphere microbial communities from Carex aquatilis grown in University of Washington, Seatle, WA, United States - 4-19-19 metaG | ecosystem: Host-associated > Plants > Roots > Rhizosphere... | reverse complement strand
GCTTCCTGAAACAGGCCAACGGTTTCAGCTACCTGTCCGGCACCTTCATCCCCAAGCTTGGCCGTGTCTTGGCCGCTTTCGGCAAGGCGGATCCGACGGAACAACCCGGCATCGACATCTTCGTGAACTTGCTCCCCGAGGGAGGCATTCCCTTTGCCTCCCAACAGGTCAATCTGCCCGACGGGCTGTACTACGCCTCCAACTCACCGTACTCGCACAAGACCATGCTGCTTCCGTCGCTGCTGGTGGTGCCCGTCGCGCTCGGGGCCGCCCTCTTTCCCGCGCTGCAAGCCTCGTCGAATGCGCGGCGCACAACCGTCCTTTCCCAATACGACGCCAGGACGATGGTGTCTGAAATCGAGGCCTGCAGCGAAGCCGTCGTCACTCTGACCAAGCACGGTGCGGACAAATCCGGCCGCCCCAAGTCACGCGCATTGACCCCATCCGAGATCTTGCCCAAGACCCTGCCGGTCGTCTGTCCCAATCCGCGCACATCATCCACCGACCCGACGGTTGCCAGCTACCGCGCCCTGGGCTGGCCGGTCCCGGATTCCCGCCGTGCCTGCTACCAATACAGACGCGATGACCGCAAGGGTGCGCCAGCGGTATTCAGTTGCCACGCCTGGACCGACCACGACGACGTCGCGCCATCGCATTGGTCGGCGCAGGGAAGCTGGGATGTCGAGCAGGGCACGTGGCAGATCTCGGATCCCAGAAAAGTCGGCGAGTAGCGCGGCCCCCGGTGGATTCACCGGACGTGCGTCTTCGAAGCTCCCGTCAACTGGAATGCCGCACCGGCCACTCGCCGCCTACTGGCGCATCCAGTTCACGATGAACTGGCCGTGGCCGGGCGAGGCGCCGTTGGTCTGGCTCAACGTGCTGTCCGGAAATGGGCCATCGACCGGTGGCGCGGTCGTGAAGTAGTTGCTGGAATCTTTGCCGGCGGCGAGTTTCCACGCGGTTCCGCTGATGTCGTTGGTTTGCATCCAGCTGAACCACAGATTCGCTTCGGCTTCGCAGACCTTGTTGTTGGGGGAAACCCCGCCGTCCGCGGGTGTGGCTCCAAACTCAGTGATGAAGAGTGCGACTCCCTTGGACATTGCCGTGTCGCCTTTGGCCCGCAGGCTCGCACTGTGCGAACAGGAATAGAAATGCAGGGTGTAGAGCAGATTTGTTCCAGCAACGGGATCGGCGGCCGCCTTGTCGACATCCTGGGACCAGTTGGGCGTGCCCATGATGATGAGATTGTCCGGATCGATGGCGCGAATCGCTGCCACGACCGCCGTGTGATAGGGCTTTATCTGAGCCCAGGTCACGTTGACCGGTTCGTTGTAGTCCTCATAGATCACATTGGGGCAGCCGCCGTATTTCTGGGCCATCCCGGTGAAAAACTCGATGGACGCGGCCTGTTCGTTCTGAGCCGATCCCGAGTGCCAATCCAGTATGACGTAAACACCCGCGGCGAGCGCGTTCGCTACGATGGTGTCCATCCTCGCCTGCAAGGCGGTCTTGTTGGCGGCGCTGGTGGTGTATCCGCCCGAGGCGCTGGTACCGAGCGGGGCTCGCAGCGCCATCATCTTCCAATTGGTCGCCATGTACTGCACGGCACTGTTGCTCTCGGCGTATTTCGGATTCTCCCAATTGAGCCAGAAGGCGCTCACGCCCTTGAGCTGAACCGGATTGCCGGATTGATCCTGGAGTTTGTTCCCCACGACCTTGAGTTGACCGTGTAGGGCCACGGGAGAGCCGGCAGGCGCAGGCGTACTGCACCCGGCAAAGGTAGAACTTCCTCCGACTGGCCCGGTGGCGCCGCCGGCTGGCGGAGTTCCGCCGGTAGCCGTCGTGCCGCCAGCTGCCGTCGTGGTACCGCCGGATGCTGTGGTACCGCCAACTGCGCCGCCGGTCCTTGCCGTACCGCCAGTTGCCGTCGTGCCGCCAGCTGCCGTGGTACCGCCAGCTGCCGTGGTGCCGCCCGTACCTGTCGCGCCCCCGGTTCTCGTCGCACCGCCCGTGCCCGTCGCCGTCGTCCCACCCACGCCTGTCCCTCCTGTGCTTCTGCCAGCGGCGCCGCCAGATTCCGCCACGCCACCCGAGGCTATCGCGCCACCGGAAGAGATCGCACCGCCAGAAATCGTCAAGCCACCGGAGCCGGTCCCGCCCGTCGAACTGGTGGCACCGCCGGAGCCGCCCCCTGTCGCGGTCGCGCCTCCTGTTTCGGGTACGCTCGTGGCTCCCGTCGTCCCTCCGGAAGCGGTCGTGCCCCCACTGCCCACCGCACCTCCCTTGCTCATCGCGTCCACACTGCCGGTGGTCTCGCCCGAGCATGCGCCAAGTGCGAGCCCCAAGATCGAGGGGAGCATCCAGCCTGACTTCACGATTCCTCCTCGTGTCATGAATTCTCCTTGCGGCTTCTTCGGAAAGAACAGTTTGACGGACAATGTTGGGAAGCCGCCAGGAACTTCTACCTGTTGCGACGAGATACTCCCGGCGGCAGGGCGCCGCCTCCGCGTGCCGAGTGCTGGCTCCTACCATTTTCCACCTCGAGCGCGCCGCCGGCCTGGCTAGCACCGCTGCCAACACCTTCAAGTGTAGCGGCCGGTTACAGTGCTATTCTGCCTGCCTTGTCTCGGGGCGGCCGTTTTCCAATGATTTCCACACGCCAGTCTCTCGCCTGGCTCATCCTTGTCTCCGCGATTGATGCGCGGTTCAGTCAGGCGGCGATGGTCGATTCCACAGGAGACTGTCCGCGCGGCGCCGACGTCGATGTGGCGCTAGCCCAAGTGCTGAGTGCCAGATCGGATCGTGCGCCGTCTGCGGTCGTCACGGTGCGCGACCTGGGCACGAGTTGGTCGATACAGGTGGCTGGCCGCTCGGCGACCTACTTCGATCCCGATCGCAACTGCGTCGAGCGCACGAAGATTGCGGCCGTGTTCGCGGCACTGGTGCTCGAGCCTCCAGACCTGGGGGATCCGTCTTCCACCACGTCCCCACGAGAAGCCACGGGTTCGACGCAACCGCGCTTGCCCCGCGGCCACCGGCTCGCTCTCGCACCCGAGTTCCTGGTCGCACCAGGATCGGGCCAACGCAACTCTGCCATGACTTGGGGTGGTTCCATGCGCTGGCTGGGGTCGGGGGAGCATTTCGGCCTGTCAGCGGGCGTGCAGGCCAGCTATCCGGCCGTCGTGAAGGTACAAGAATACGAGCTGTCGCTCACGCGGATGTCCCTCGATGCTTCGGCAAGCCTCTCGTGGCGCTGGAGTGCGGCCGAACTCGGAATCGAGATTGGGCCCTACGGGGCTCTGCTGCTTGCGCGTGGGCGCGGTCTGTATCCAAACGCGGCCTCGACGCACATTGACGCGGGAGGCCGCCTCGGACTTCGCGCCCAGACCGTCGGTCGACGGGTGTCGCCTTTCCTGGCCCTTCAGGCGGAATTCAGCGTACGTCGTTTCACCTTGATGGTCGAGCCAATCGGAGATGTGGGCACCGCGCCACGAGTCTGGTTGGGCCTGTTGGCCGGCGCCAGCGTCTCGCTCGGTTCCGAAACCCCGCGCCACTAGAAGCTTTCCGGGTTCTGGTGACATACTTATACCGTGCAGAGGTGGACTAGTTCCCAACGCGAGGAAGGCAGCACGCTCTGCGGGGCGGACGCCCACCGGCTTCCGCAGATTTCCGCCCAGCTGGTTTTCGAAGACGTCTACCACGCCTACTTTCGGCAGACGGTGGCCTGGATGCGGGGTTTGGGTGTGCCAGAGGCCGAGATGGAGGACGTCGCGCAGGATGTGTTCCTGATCGTGCGCCGCAAGTTGCCGACTTTCCACGGCGGAAACCTGGCGGGCTGGCTGTATCGGATCGCTCATCTGACGGTACGGAATTTCCGCCGCCGGACCTGGTTCAAGAACTTCTTTTCGCGTGGCCAGGACCTCGATTCCATGGACGTGGTCGGGATGGGTGCCACACCGGCCATGGCGCTCGAGAAGAAGCAGGATCAACGCGTGCTCCACCAGATGCTTGCCCGCATGAGCGACAAGCGACGCGCGACTTTGGTTCTGTTCGAGATTGAAGGCTACAGTGGCCAGGAGATCGCCACACTGCACGGCGTGCCCGTGAAAACCGTCTGGACCAGGCTTCACCACGCACGCAAAGACCTGGTGGCCATGGTCGCCGCCCGGCGTAGGCAGAGAGAAGCGGGAATGCCATGAAACAGCGACTGTTTGAAGTGCGAGAGTTCTGCGATCCAGACGAAGCTGAGGCTGCGCGGCTGCTGCGATCTCTGTCTCCCGCCTCGGTTAGCGAAGCCGTGGAGAGGCGAGTCTACGCCAGAATCTCCGCAAAGCCTTCCCGGGGCCCACGCTTGCTGCGGGTTGCTGTCGTGGTGTCAGCTCTGCTGGTCAGCACTACCATTCTCAGTGCCACGCTGGTTCGTAGTTGGCTTGCTCGCCCAGACCAAAGGTCGTCGGGGTCGACCGCGCTGGGCATGCCAGCCGCCCAGCCAAGGCACCTGCCCACCCGACGAGAGCGAGACCCAGCGGTGAGCCCGGCCCCGGCCGAAAGCATCCCGATGTCCGCGTCTGCCGACCATGTCAGCATCCGTCGCGACCGGCGGCAGGCCGTTGCGTCCGGCGATCTGTCTGTCGAAGAATCTCCGCCACAGGTGGCCCCGGCTGCGCCACCGCCCGAAGAGGCGGCGCTGGTGATGGCCGCCCTGCGATCCCTGCGCCGCGAGCACAACCCGGTGCAAGCCGGTGCCTTGCTGCAAACCTACCTGACGCGCTTTCCTCAGGGTGTGCTCACCGAAGAAGCGCTTGCCATCGGCATCGAAGCGGCCGTGGCTCGCCAAGATGCTCCGTCCGCCAAGGCGATGGCCAACCAGTATCTTGGGCGCTACCCGGCGGGCCGCTTCACCGCCCTAGCGCGCAAGACAGCGAGCACGCGGCCTTGAGGAGAGCTGCCACCGCCTTGGCAGTCGGGGGGCTTGTGGCCCTCGGTGCGTGCAGCGACCAGATCGATCTCGGAACCGACTCGCGCGTCTGGTTCGCCGATTTCGAGACCGGAGATTTGTCCCAATGGCAGGAGGGTGGGACCAGCGCGGGCGGACAGCTCTCGACACTGGATGCGCAGCTGGGCGTCGTCACCTCCCCCACGCCGCACGGTGGACGATTCGCAGCAAGGTCGGCCATATTCGCCGCTGGCAGGCAGTCATACGCTCGCCTGTTCAGGGCGGGCGTCATGCCGACTGACGCCTATTACCGGGTGTGGATGTATATTCCGGCGCGCTACACCATCAGGCAATACTGGAACGTGTTTGAGTTCCAGGGGCGCAGCGATCCTGCGAACCCCGGCAGCTATGTGTACCTGTGGAGCCTCGACCTTCAAACCTCGAATGGCGAGATGTCCTGGTACCTGTTCGATGACCAGCGCGCAGCCCAATACAATCCCTCTGTGACGACCGTGGCCCCCATACAGCGCTGGTTCCTTGTCGAGGCGTTCATGCATCAGGCGACGGACAATACGGGACAGGTCACGTTCTGGGTCGACGGCAATTTGCTGAAGGATGTGACCGGGGTGTCAACCGTACCAACTATGTGGTTATCCTGGAACGTGGGTGGTTCGTCGCCCGAGATCACCGACCCGCCTGCCGAGATCTTTCTCGACGACGCCGAAATCGCGCTCACGCGCTCCAAGCAGTGAATCTCCGGTTTGGTTCGTCTAGAACGCGCTCGACAGGACCCGGCGCAGGCGGCTGAAGATACCGCCGCTGCGGGCTGGGGTGCTGGTCGGCCGGCCGGACAGACCGTGTTGACTCGCACCGTACTGGACCAGACCGACGCCGGTGGAGAACGCGGGCGACTTGACCACGTCGGCCAGGCCGCCGACGCCCTTGGGCATGCCCAGCCGCACCGGGATGCCCAAGACCTCTTCGGCCAGCTCGGCCATGCCCGGAAGCTGGGTCGCACCGCCGGTGATCACGGCGCCCGAGGCCAGCATATCTTCGCAGCCCAGCCGCACGATCTCCGCCTTGACGAAGGAGAAGATCTCCTCGATGCGCGGCTGGATGATGTCCCGGCACAACATCTGGCGCGACAGAACGCGCGGGGCGCGGCCGCCCACCGAGGCCACCTCGATGGTCTCGGTCGCGGACACCATGCTGGCCAGCGCGCAGCCCCAGCGGTGCTTGATCTTCTCCGCCTCATGCGGCGGCGTGCGCAGGCCGAAGGCAATGTCGCTGGTGAGCTGATGGCCGCCGAGGGGAATCACGCTGGTGTGGGCCACCGCCCCCTCGGTGAAGATGGCGATGTCGGTGGTGCCGCCACCGATGTCGACCAGGGCCACGCCCAGATCCTTTTCGTCCCGCTCCAGCACGGCCTCGCCCGAGGCCAGCGGCTCGAGCACGGTGTCCACCACTTCCAGGTCGCACCGGCTGCAGCACTTGATGATGTTCTGCAGGGCTGCGGCCGCCGCGGTGACGATGTGCACGCGCGCTTCCAGGCGCACCCCGCACATGCCAAGCGGCTCGCGCACCCCGTCCTGGCCGTCGACCCGGTATTCCTGCGGCAGCACGTGCACCACGTGCCGGTCCACCGGCAGGGCGATGGCGCGCGCCAGCTCGAGCACCTTGGCCACGTCGCTGGGCCGGACTTCCTTGTCCTTGATGGCCACGGTGCCGGTGGAATTCACGCCCTTGATGTGGCCGCCCGCAATCCCCACGTAGACCTGGGATATCTCGCAGCCGGACATGCCCTCGGCTTCCAGCACAGCTTGCTTTATCGCCGCGACGGTGGAGTCGATGTTGACGATGACCCCTTTCTTCAACCCGCGCGATACATGCGTGCCTATGCCGATGACATCGAGTCCACTGTCGACCATTTCCGCGACGATGGCCGCGATCTTGGTGGTGCCGATGTCGAGCCCAACGATGATGTCGGAGCTTCGTCTCGCCATGTTCTTGCTCGTCTCCGTTCCTTCGGCCTTCAGTTTTTGCCCGGCTTGGATACCGGCTTCTCCGCCACGGCGTCCCCGGCGCGACCGCGCAGGAGCACCGGGACCTGTCGGCCGCCCAGATCGAGGTTCACGACCTGCACGGCAGACAATCCGCCCAGATGTTCTTTGTCCACAGCTTCCAGGATTCGATCGAATTGCGCCAATTTTTTGCTGGATTCGCCCCGGCCGAGCCGGATCTCGGCCCCGCCTTCCAGCAAGATCAGGGCAAAACCAAAGCGTGGGTCTATGCTGACCTCGGAGAGCGCCGGCCGTCCGGGCCGCGAGCGGTAGTCGTCGAGCAGCGCCAGGGCTTCGCGGAAGGCCGCCGCACCGGCCTCGGGTAACTTGGCGTACGATTCCCGGCTGATGCCGGTGAGAACCGGCAAGCCGTCGGCCTCCTCCATGCGCGCGCGCTTGAACGGCCGGCCATTCTCGTCGACAAGGTAGAGACCGCCCAGGGAAGCGACTGCCGCCGCACGCCGCTCGACCAGATCGATGTGCAACACCGACGGAAGATGGCGCTTCACCCGCGCGGCCGCGACCCACGGATGCGTAGCCAGGCGCGCCGCGACCGCGTCGGTGTCGACGCTGAGCAGCTTGTCGCCGAGAGCCACCCCGGCCAACGCCAGAATCTCTTCTCGGCGGACGTGTTGCACGGGCTGAAGTTCGATCTGCTTGACCTGAAAGCGGGGCGAATCCACGACGTGGCGAATCGCCCAGCGGCCGCCCCATCCTGCCCCCCCCAGCACGGCCAGTACCGCGATCACCTTCCCGAGCACCCGTCCGACCACCCACGCGCCGCGACCCACACGGCCCAGGGCCGCCCAAAGCATGAGCAAAAGACTGCGCCGCTGCACGACCGCCCGCCGATTGCGCCGCCGCCGGCCGAACCAACCGCGCCGGTAGACGTGACGGTCAGGAGCGCTTCGCTCGACCGCCATCGCCCGCCCTGCGGTCAGCCGCGCGACAGGGCTCGCCCCGCCGGACAGGGCTGCCCTGCCCGCCAGGCTGATGGCCGCGTTGTTGCGCACCCCAAGACGATCACCCCGTCAGGTCGGACCGCCAAATTTTCGATCCGGGGTTTCGCTAGAGCGGACTGACCACGGAACCGTTGAACCACTGGACCTGCGCCGGCCCGCAACCGGCAATCCCGGGCGTCCGACTATCGAGGACGACGAAGACCTCCGAGGGAGAATTGCCCCAGAGGTCATCGAAACCGGCCGTGGGATAGCAGGCAAGGGACGAGAGGGTGGTGATGCCGGATCCATCCCATTTCCCGAAAAGGTTCTGTGTCAGCACGAACAGTACCCCTTCGCTGCCCCAAAGCTTGAAGATCGAGCCGCACTCACCGGGTATGGATGCCTTGAGGGACCACGCCACGCCATCGTAGTGATAGAGTTGGCCTTCGACGTTGCCGATCCAGATATCCGAAGCGCCGAAGCCCCAAACCGCCCAGAAGTCGACTTCCGGGAGCCCTTTCTGCAAGACAGGGTCTCCGCCTGATGGGATGACCCAGACGCGCCCAGCGTCAGCGACCACGACGATGGTCGAGGCATCCGCCCAAACTGACAGCCCAGCGAACGGGGCAGTTCCAGCTCCCGGCAACGGCCCGCCCAACTGGGTCCAGAAGTTCCCATCAAACCGCAGCACGCGATCTTGGTAGACCGCGTAGGCCAGGTTGGAATTCACAACGGCCACATCCCGGACAGACTGCGCGCCGCTGCAGGATGCAACTGCGCCATCAATGAACTCTATGGGGCAACCATTACCGGGGTACACAATAAGTGGTCCGTTCACGAATCCCTTCAAACCACCTTCCCCCGGCATCCAAGGCGGGTCACTTGGCCAGGTGTGCGTCGTATTCCAGCCTGATCCGGTATTGGCCGAGATCGTCGGTAGCCCGTCGAGGGTGCCCAGCACGAATACCCCACGGGCGTCGCTCCATACCTTCACGAAGCCGAACAGCGGCATCGAATCTGAGCAGAAGGGCTGCGAGCTTTCTCGCCACGGTGGGTGCGCACCGCTGCCGCTTGAACCATTTGCACCGCCGAAAACCGTGCCCCCCATGGATATCCCGCCAGTGGGTGTACCACCAGCCGCCAGGCCGCCGGAGCCCAGAATGCTGCCTCCATCCGACTGCAATCCTCCGCCAGCTTGAGCACCGCCCGCCCCAGAGCCGCCCGCGTTCTGCTCGGATGTTCCAGCGCTTCCGCCGACAGCGCCCGCTGTGGGAAGGCTACCCAGCATCGTGCGACCTCCACAACCAAGACCTCCCAATTGTGATGTGAACAGCAACAGGCCAAGCACTCCGCCCAAAGGAGAACCACACACGCTTGTCGTCGGGCACTTCTCGATATTCCTGATCTCGGGTACTTGCATTGGTCTTAGAATTGGTGGAATTGTGAACCGTCGAACCACAGCAAGAAGTTCTCGCCACAAGCGTAGTCCAAATAGCGCCGATCCCACATCGCTACGAATACTTCCTGCGCTGAACGCCCCCAGAGGCCAGTGAAGTACCCCGGATAGGCCGTAAAGTCCGTCCCCGCGGGCGGCTCGAGCAGCATGTCGACGGAACTACCGTTCCACCTTCCCATTTCAAAGGGGGTGATGAAGTACACGATTCCATCTGCGCCCCACAGTTTGCTCACGCCAAATCTTATGTCGATGGAACCGGCGGGAATCGCCCTCCACGCTTTGCCATCGTAGTGCACCAGTTGGCCAATTGAATTGCCCGTCCAGATGTCGGAGGCGCCAAAAGCCCAAACCGAAGTGTAGTTTCCCGCGGGCACGTTGGGCAGCGCGGTCAGGGGGCCGTCTCCCGACTGTATGAGGATGGTCTGATTCTCGCCGACCACCACGACGCTCTGGCTGTCAGCCCACACGGCCTGCAAATTGCTGGTGGCTACGCCAAGCGTCGACCATGTTCCGGCCGAATACCTCAGAACGCGCATGCCATCGATGACATAGGCCAGATCGCTGCCCGCAACGAACGCGCCGTTAGCCCACGGCATGGCAGTTTGGAAAGCGAAGTTGCTGCCGTCCACAAAGTAAATTCCCGCCTGGTCCGCCAGAGTCCCCGACATCAGGAGCGGACCACCGGGGAAGCCAGACCACAGGTCCATTACCTCCTCGTTGTAGCCCGGGGTCGCCGTCGGAGGCGGCGCAAATTGATGGACGAGTTGCCAACCTGAACCGGAGTTGAACTTGAGGGACGCGCCGTCCTTGCCGCATGGAAGGCCGGCGAAGTCGTTGCATCCTGCGGCGAGTAAGGCGTAGACCCCGCGCGCGTCTGCCCACACCTCGAACCCGACGTCCATCCCCTGGTTGGCTTCACAAATGGGTTGCGTGCTCTGTTGCCAGCCTGGCGTTCCCAGCTCTGCCGTAAACGGGGGCACCCAGGCAGGGCGGGCTGGTCGCGTGTCGACTGGCTGCTGAACTGCGCCAGTTCCACCGGCTCCATTGCCACCCGATGCGCTGCCGCCCGATGCGCTGCCACCTGACACGGCGGTTGCTCCACCGGTGCTCACCCCACCTGCACCTCCTGCTGCTCCGCCGGTCATGGAGGACTGACCGCCCAGAGCGCTGCTGCCGTCAGCCGGACCAGCGTCGCGCACGGTCCCCTTGCCCGTGTGCAAGGCTCCGTGGCAAGCGGAGGCCACGAGACCTAACACGAAGGGAACGACAATCGACGTGCTTCGAGCCTTCATATTCGAACTCATGTCCTAGGAGAGGTGAACCTTTCCCAAATTCGTCTCACTGGAAAATGTAGCTCACGCCCATTGCCGCTTGGACGTCCCAGGATGGCAACTGCGTGGTTGTCGCGTTGCCGGTCGTGACGGGATCGATTTGCACGCTCTGTTCGCGCAGCCATTTGAAAGCGCGGATGTCGATCCAGATTCGGGCTCGCCCCCAAGGCACGCCCGCGCGGATCCCGGCGACCAGACCCCAGGTGGGCGACCAGTCGGATTGGTTTGTCACGTAGCCCTGGCCCCAGGCGTAGCTCAACCCCGCCACACCGCCCAATTCCCCATCGAGAATGAATCGTCGCCTCGCCCAGCGGGCGTCGAGGCCAACCCCGGCGGAAACCCGCATCCAGCGGGAGGTGCCACCCCCGAGCGCCACCTCCCGGGCTGCGGGGACCGTGAGGTCGACTTGCCAGCCCAAGCCACTGCCACGCCTCATGCGGCCGAGTTCCACACGAAGGCCCGGCACGATTCCGCCCGCGGTTGCCGCCAGCAGGCCAGCGCCGATTTCGCTGTGGCGAGCGTCGGCTCTGGGAATTGCCGTTTCTGGCTGCTTCACTGCCGGCGGCTGGATGACAACCGCGGAGGGCTGAAGCACAGGCGTGCCCGCTGCCTCGACCGGGAGTTCTCCTGTCCAGGTGGTGATGACCAGAGCGACGGCCGTGGCCCGGGTCGCGCAGTCGGGACCGACGGCGAGTTGCCTTGGGTTGGTCTTCTCGGGCCCGATTTCGACCACCAACATCTGCTCGGTGGTGCGGATCGCCACCGATAGGGAAGGCCACTTCTCGACCGGGCGAAGACCGACAAGCGCATCGCGAACCGCTTCGCCCGACGGGCAGTCCGAGTCGCTCGCAATCACAAGGCCACCACCCGCAGCCGGGACGTCCGCGTCCGCTCCCGCCCTCCCGGCGACGAGCATCACAACCAGGATGGACGACAGCGCCAGCGGCCGCACCCGTGTGGCAGGCAGGGTCAACGGTGCTCACCAAGCAGGCGTGCCGCCTCGGGGGCGAAGCGTCCGCGAGGAAAGCGGCGGAGACATTCTTGCAGATCCGC
>Ga0265330_10001849_pt1 | contig 11789 bp, 7 predicted proteins | sample 41919metaG_FD_202083 | JGI IMG/M metagenome (GOLD analysis project Ga0265330, IMG submission 202083) | Rhizosphere microbial communities from Carex aquatilis grown in University of Washington, Seatle, WA, United States - 4-19-19 metaG | ecosystem: Host-associated > Plants > Roots > Rhizosphere >... | reverse complement strand
ATCGAACGGCGTGCCGCGTGTGCAAATCCGGCTGGCTGGAGTTGGGCGGCGCCGGCATGGTTCATCCCAATGTTTTGCGATCCGGGGGCATTGATCCGCGCGTTTACAGCGGGTTTGCCTTTGGCTGGGGCGTGGAGCGCACGATGATGATGGCCGCCGGTATGCGCATTCCCGACATCCGTCTCATCTATAATAACGATCTGCATTTCTTAAACCAGTTCTAGATATGCAATTCCTCTTACTTATCGTTTTGGCGCAAGCGCTTTATTCCTCCGGCGACCTGGTTCGCAAGTTCATTCTTCATGGACAGGATTTTGATTGGACTCTTTTGCGTTCGCTTCCCATGTGGCTCACGCTTGCGCTCTCGGGCGTCGCCTTCGTCATCCAGCTGTTCGTCCTTAAGCATTACGACCTGTCGCGCACGATCACCATTCTCGCTTGTTGCGCGATCGTGTTCTCCGTGGCGCTCGGCATTATCTTTTTTAAGGAAAAATTCAATTGGATAAATTATTTTGGCGTGGCGCTGGCGGTGGTGGCGGTCATCCTTACGCACGTCGGACACGATTCTTAAGCGCATATGAACATTCTTGTTTCGGACAAATGGTTAAGGGAGTATGTGAAAATGAGACAAACGCCCGAGCAATTCGCGGCCGCTATTTCTTTGGTCGGTCCGGCCGTTGAACGCATCGCATACCGGGGCGAGGATTTGGGAAAAGTGGTCGTGGGAAAAATATTGTCGCTTGCCAAACATCCCAACGCCGACAAGCTGCGGCTTGCGAAAGTCGATGTCGGCGGCAAAAATTTGATGATCGTCTGCGGCGGCTCGAATCTCTCCGAAGGGCAATCGGTCGCGGTCGCGCTCGTCGGCGCCCGCGTGCGTTGGCATGGACAGGGGGAGCTTGTCACGCTCGAACCGGCGACCATTCGCGGCGTTGCCTCGGAAGGCATGATCTGCGCCTCATCCGAGATCGGCTTAGCCGACCGTTTTCCGGCCAAGGACGAAAAAGAGATCGTCGATCTCACGTCTTTCGGATACAAACCCGGCATGCCGCTTGCCAAAGCGCTTGGTCTTAACGACTGCGTTTACGACATTGAAGTGACAAGCAATCGTCCGGATGCGCTGGGCATTGTCGGGCTCGCGCGCGAAGCAGCGGCCGCGACGGGCGGCAATTTTGTATGGAAGGAATCGAAATTGCCGCGATTCACGAAGCAAGATTCAAGATTCAAGATCACGATCCAATCGAAAAAATCCTGTTCGCGCTATCAGGCGGCCGTGATCGAAGGGGTCACCGTCGGCTCGTCGCCCGCGTGGATGCAAGAGCGGCTCACCGCCGCCGGTTTGCGACCGATAAACGCGGTTGTCGATATCACCAATTATGTAATGCTCGAATTGGGTCAGCCGATGCACGCTTTTGACGAAGCAAAAGTACCGGCGCGCATCATTAAAGTGCGCGAAGCGATTTACGGCGAAAAACTTCTCGCGCTTGATGGCAAAGAATATGCTCTTAAGCCGGACATGATGGTGATCGCTAATGCAACGGAGCCGATCGCGATCGCCGGGATCATGGGCGGCGCGCAAAGCGGGGTGACCAAAGCGACGAAGAATATAATTTTGGAAGCGGCATGTTTTGACAGCGTTTCGGTGCGCCGCACCGGCCGGGCGCTCAACTTGCGCACGGACGCCGCGATGCGCTTTGAGAAGAACGTGCCGCAAGGATTGACCGCGCCGGCGCTCTCGCGCGCCGTGGAATTGGTCTTGGCGCTCTGCGGCGGAACATTGGTAGCTACCGCTGACGAGGTCGCGCGCCGCGAGACCGCGCCTCGCGTTTCAATAGCGACTGCGGCGCTTAATGAAAAAATAGGAATCACAATTGCGCCGGCTGCCGTTAAAAAATATTTGACCGCTTTGGGTTTTGCCGTGACCGCAAATGCGTCAAAAATAACGGCCATGGTTCCGTATTGGCGCATCGGCGACATTGCGATCGCCGAAGATCTGGTTGAAGAGGTCGCGCGCCTCTATGGGTATCATAAATTGCCCTCCGTAATTCCGCCCGGCGTTTCCAACGAGGCGCCGGATCCGGTTTTCGACGTCGAGCGCCGCATTCGCGAATCGCTCGTGGGCGCGGGCTGCGTTGATATGATGAGCGTTTCGCTCGTCGGCGCCGAGTTGCTGAAACAAGCGGGGGAGGGGGAGACGCCGGTAACTCGCATTGCGAATCCGCTCACGAACGATCTGGAATTTTTGCGACCGTCGCATCGCTCGCGGCTTTTGGAAGCGGCGCGCATCAACGAAAAGAATTTCAGCGCCGGTTCCGGTTTTGAGATAGGCAAAGTGTTCACGCCGTCAGTCGATGCCGATAAGCTGCCGATCGAGCAATTGAGTTTGGGGATCGTTGTTTGGGGTCGCTCGATGGCCGCGGGCGGTCGCGACCAAGGCGAGATATTCTATTCGGCCAAGGGGCTCCTTGAACGCATGGCAACGGCGCTCCACATCAATATCACCTTCGGAAAGGACTTCCCCAAGAACGATTTTTGGCACCCCGGCCGCTCGGTCTCTGTCCATTTGGGCGATGCGGTCATTGGAACGCTGGGCGAGCTTACGCCCGACGCGCGGGCCGCATCCGGCATCGAGTCGCGTGCGGCGCTGGCGCTTATTGATGTGGCTGAACTTGTCAAAGCCGCCAAGCCGTCGGCCGATTACCGCGAAAGCCCGGCCTATCCTCCGGTGCTGCGCGACATCGCTTTCGTCGTTCCCCGAAAGACCGAACACGAATTCATTGTTGCCGCGGTCAAGGCCGTTGACCCGCTCATTGTCGGAGTCGAACTCTTCGATCATTACGAAGGCAAGGGGATCGAAGAAGGGAAAAAGAATTTGGCATATCACCTCACCTACCAATCGCCCTCGCGCACGCTTGTCGCCGACGAGGTCGACGCCATTCACGCCAAAGTGGCGCTCATGCTTGAGCATAAATTCCACGCGACGATAAGAGAATAGATTTAACAATGACCGCCGCGAGCGGTCATTGTTAAAAGGTCATCCCGTGCCGGGACACGGGATCCAATCATCGCTTGGGCGGAGACGGTCGCCCAATATGGATTGGACCCCCGATGCCGCTCGGGGGTGACGCAGTAGCGTCCTATTCGTAAATTCGTAACCGATTCGCGATTTCGTAAGAACTTCATCACATTTGATTAAACTCGAAAAACGTGCTATAGTGAATAACTAACATAATCGACGCATTTTCAAAGAGTATGTACCTTGCAAGCACAAAAGACGTCTTATTCATCGTTTTGGCCTTTGCCGTGCTGTGGCTGGCTATTTTTCTTTCCTGGGCGATCTATTACCTGATCGGCATTTTAAAGGACGCGCGCGATACGGTGCACGGGATCAAAAAGGCGGCCGATGCCGTCGAAGCGGCGGCCGGGCAGGTCAAAAGCAAGTTCGGCTCTTTCATGAACATCGCCTCAATAGGCGCCGAGGGCATGAAAATTTTCATGGAAAAGATGGCGTCGGCGAAGAAAAAGAAAGGAAAATAAGGGCCTAATATCGAATATCGAATGACGAATGTCGAATGATAACTCCCCGCGAAAGCGGGGTGTTTTGGTATAGGCGTCAATTCGACATTCGACATTAGACATTCGTCTTTGGGCGATGTAATCTATACCCGTTATAAGCCGATTATCCACGTGCCACGAGCTACGCGCCATATGCCAAGGTTTGTCCACCTCCACGTCCACACCCATTACAGCTTGCTTGACGGGCTGACACAAATAGACCAGCTCGTGGACAAGGTCAAATTCCACGGCATGGACGCGTGTGCGATCACCGACCATGGCGCCATGTACGGAGCCATTGAGTTTTATCAGGCGTGCAAGAAAAAGGAGATCAAGCCGCTTATAGGCATGGAGGCGTATGTGGCGCCCAAGTCGCGGTTTGAAAAATCCGGCCGCGGCGGAGAGAACGATACCTCGCACCTCACCCTCATTGCCAAGAACATCACTGGCTATCGTAATTTGATGAAACTATCGACTCGCGCATTTCTTGAGGGGTTTTATTATAAGCCCAGGGTCGATCATGAACTTTTGGCCGAACTCGGGGAGGGGATCATCGCGCTTTCGGGGTGCTTGAACGGCGAAATCCCCAAGGCTATCTTATCGAACGAAACGCAACGGGTGCGCGAGTTAATTAAAAAATATCAAAGCTATTTTGGAAAAGATTTTTATTTTGAAATTCAGCATCATGCGACCGTGCCGGAGCAGGATATTGTGAATCGCGGGCTTTTTAAGTTATCCGAAGAGTTCGGCATACCGCTGGTCGCCACCCAGGACAGCCACTATTTGGATCCGGGCGACAATGAGGCGCAGGACATTTTAGTTTGCGTGCAAACGGGAAAAACGGTTGACGATCCAAAGCGCCTCGACATGCGCTCCTTGGACGTCAGCTTCCCGGCCGGCGCGCTCATGGAAGAGCGGTTCCGCGATTACCCGGGCGCTTGCGAAATGACCGGGAAAATCGCCGACTCGGTGAACCTCGAACTCGATCTTGGCAAATGGGTTTTCCCGGCCTTCGTGCCGCCCAACGGGTTGAGCGCCAAGGAATATCTCGCCAAGGTCGCCCATGAAATGCTCGACGCCAAGTACGGCGGCAAAGCGCCGGACGAAGCTGTGAGCCGCCTTGAATACGAGCTCGGGATCATCTCGAAAAAAGGATACGACCCTTACTTTTTGGTCGTCGCCGATTACACCAACTGGGCGCGAGCCAACGGCATTATTTCCACCACTCGCGGCAGCGCCGCCGGCTCGCTTGTTTCGCATGCGATCGGCATTTCCGAAGTTGATCCGCTTTTTTTCAAACTGCCGTTCGAGCGCTTCCTTAACCCTTCGCGCCCGTCGCCGCCCGACATCGACATGGATTTTGCCGACAATCGCCGCGAAGAGGTTTTGGAATATGTGAAAGGCAAATACGGCGCCGACAAAGTGGCGCAAATTTGCACCTTTGGAACGATGCAGGCGCGCGCCGCCGTGCGCGACGTCACCCGCGCTCTTGGTTTGCCGTACGCTTTCGGCGATCGGCTTGCCAAGCTCATTCCGCCCGGCGCGCAAGGTTTTGCCATGACGATCGACCGCGCCATTGCCGAAAACACGGAGCTGAACGAGCTTGTCACTCGCGACCCCGACGCCAAGCGCGTCATCGATCTCGCCAAGAAAGTCGAGGGATGCGTGCGCCACGCTTCGGTGCATGCGGCCGGCGTCGTCATTGCCCCCAGCCCGCTTACCGATTTTACGCCGCTTCAAAAAGAAGCCGGCGGCGGCGACAAGATAATTACCCAGTACGATATGAACGCCGTCGAAGCCGCGGGCACGCTCAAAATGGACTTCCTTGGGATCCGCAACCTGTCGATTTTGGGAAACGCCATTCGACTCGTTAAAATAACCAAGAACATCGATATTAAATTGGTCGAGTTGCCGCTCGACGACAAAAAAACTTTTGAGATGCTAGCCCGCGGCGAGACCTTTGGCGTGTTCCAGCTCTCCGGCGACGGCATGACGAAATACCTCAAAGAACTCGGCCCCACCACCATTTTCGATCTTCAAGCCATGGTCGCGCTTTATCGCCCGGGCCCGATCGACATGATCCCGGAGTATATCGCGCGAAAGCACAATCCGAGCCGCATCAAGCTTCCGGATCCGCGCATGAAAGACATCACCGACCAATCCTACGGCGTTATCACTTATCAGGACGACGTGTTACTTACCGCGATCAAGCTTGCCGGCTACAGCTGGGAAGAAGCCGATAAATTCCGCAAAGCCATGGGCAAGAAGATCCCGGCGGAAATGGCCAAGCAGAAAGAGAAATTTTGGAAGGGGATCGTGGCAAACGGCGGCAGCGAAGATCTGGCCGGCGAACTGTGGCGTCTTATCGAGCCGTTTGCCGCTTACGGCTTTAACAAGGCGCATGCCGCCTCTTACGCCATTGTCGCCTACCACACGGCCTACATGAAAGCGCATTTCCCGGCCGAGTACATGACCGCTATTATGACGGCCGAGTCCGACGATCTTGAGAAGGTCGCCGAAGCGGTGGCCGAGTGCGCGAGAATGGGCATTGCGGTTCTCCCGCCGGACGTGAATTCTTCTTTTAAAGATTTTACTTACATCGACGACCAGCACATCCGTTTCGGGCTTTTGGCGATCAAAAATATCGGTTCGGACACGGTTGAAAATATCATTGCCGAGCGTAAGAGCAAGGGGCCTTTTACGACGCTTGAAGATCTTTTGTTGCGTTTGAACTTGAAGTCGCTTAATCGCAAGTCGGTGGAAAGTTTGATCAAGTCCGGCGCCATGGACGCTTACGGCGACCGGCAGGCGCAACTTGACGCGGTCGAAGCGATGCTCGGCTACGCGCGCGAAAACCAGAAAGCCGCCAACTCGAACCAATCGTCGCTCTTTGGCGCCGCAACGCTCTCGCGCGCCACGATCCGCTTGGCGGAAGGCGTGACGACCGCCAAAGCCGACCGCTTGGCGTGGGAAAAGGAGTTGCTTGGGCTTTATGTTTCCGAACACCCGTGGCGGCAATGGGAAAAGATGCTCGCGGGGATCACGACCCCGCTTGCCGAGGCCTTGGCAAGAACGGAAGGCGCGCCGGTGACCGTCGGCGGCGTTATTGTCACGGTCAAGAATATTCAAACCAAAAAGAATGACACCATGGCTTTTGTGAAGCTCTCTGACATGACCGGCTCGACCGAGGTCATTGTTTTTCCTTCGATCTACAAAATGGGAAGCGCGATGTGGGCCGAGGACAGGCCGGTCGTCGTAACCGGGAAAATTTCGTCGAAGGACGGCGTGCCAAAGATAATCGCCGACCGCGCCGAGGTCGTTAATACGCAGACCGCCGCGCGCATCAGGCAGGACTTTGGTCCAAAAACCGGACCGCTCGCCGCGGTCGAAATAAAACCCGTTTCCCTATCCGTCACCGCCAAGATGGATCCGGCCACCGTTAATCGGCTTAAAGCGATTTTAGAAAAATATCCCGGCTCCATTCCGGTCGAGCTTGTCTATATGGAAGGCGGCCGCGCCCGCAAGGTACGCACGTCGCTCGCCGTCGAGATGAGCGACGCCCTGCGCGCCGACCTTGAGGCGGTATTGGGCGAGGGGAGCGTTGTCTCGAGGTGAGACCTCCCCCGGGAGGACTCACCTCATAATAAAAAAGGCCGACGGAGCGTTCCGTCGGTCTTTGTTGCGGGCGTTGTTCAGTAGGTCGTCAGGTTGCGGATGTTGATAAATCCTGATCCTTCATCAACGCCATTGCAACCGTTCGTGCAGTCCATTTCATAATCGTATGAGTAGTTGATCTCAAAAGCGATAATGCATTTCGGATCGAGTACGCCGTCGTTTTGCCTGGTGCCTCTTCCCGCAGATATGTTAAATGCGGTGAACGGGATACGGAAGGTCTTCCAGTCTGTTCCCACGTCTTCCTGCGGAAAGGTGTACCACCAAAGTTCGTCCGAACCCATTCCGGCGTCATTGTTTCCGCAACCGACATCGGCGATAGTCACCCGCATCATCCCTTCCGGATGCGGGGATGTGATATTGGCTGACACATCAAGGGTAATGCCGGTATATCCGCACAAATTTTGCGGCAGCGCGAATTGACGGCGCGCTGAAAACCATGTACCGAACGAAACAATACACTTGCAATACCCCACACCAACCGAACTGCCGTGTTGGTATTTGATGTCGATCTCTGAAGATTGGATCGGCCCATTGGCGACATTGATGATAAAATTTCTGTCGCCGGCATATATTCCAAATCCATTCTGCGTCGTGACTTGGTCGGTAGAAGCGAACGGCAAGTAGTTGTCTATGTGGTCGATTGAAACGAGCGAGATGGGGTTTGGCGAAGCGTCGGAGTCCGCATTGGGCGTGCAGGCGCAAAGCGGAGCGGTGCAGATCGTCGCATCGGGTTTTGTTTCAGTATCCGGCGCGGCGAGCGGAAAATCCGGCGAGCCCAGGTCTTTGGCGAGCGCGATATCGGGAGTGCCGGTGTCTTCGGGGGCGATCAATGCATCGGGCGCGGCATCGACGACGGTCGGAGCGGCCGGTGTGTCGGGGCCGGGCGGCGTTGCGTCTTCTTGCATCGGCGCCGGAGCGGCGTCCGGCGTCACATAGACGGTAATGACTTGCGCGTCGGGCGATCCAAAGCCGAAGGGCGGAAGGGCATCTCGTTTCGGCCCGGCCGAGCTTCCATTGCATGATGCGAGCGTCAAGGCGCAAATGCCGATGATCGGCCAGAATTCCAAAGAAAAATGCGGTTTTTCGGACATGATCGATCCTCCTGTTTCCGTTTTTGCGGATTGTGAGAGAGCTGTCTGCTTTAGGTCTATACCTCTATAAAATCGTGTCAAGCTTAGGATTTTTATCTTTACCCGATTGTTGCTATAATGACAAACTATGGCAATACATCAAAATCCCAGCGCCGCGAGCGCGTCGGTCCGCCTCTATAAGCGCATCGCTTTCACTTTCATCGGACTCACGCTGGTGCTTTTGGGGGTGGTCATTGCCGCGACCATGGCGCGCGCCGTTATTACCGTCACGGCCAAACCGGTCGCCGTTCGCGCCGAGGTTAAAGTGGCCGTCGCCGCTCAGGCCAAAACAGCCGAAACCGTTCCCGGCACGGTCATTGCGACCTCTGTGAGCGGCCAAAGTACGGCGAGCGCGGCCGGCGTCGGCACCGGCGCCGCGATCAAGGGCAAGGCGACCGGCGTTGTGCTTTTGGTCAACAAGCGCGCGACGCCGCAAACGCTGGTTGCCACCACCCGCCTGCTTTCGCCCGACAATGTGCTTTTTCGTCTCAAGAAAAGCGTGATCATTCCCGCGAACGGCGAGCTTAAGGATGTCGCGGTGTCTGCCGATGTCTCTGGCGCGGCGGGTGAAATAGGGCCGGCCACCTTTACCATTCCCGGATTGCCGGCGAACTTGCAGAAGCTCGTTTATGCTTTTTCGGAAAAACCCATGACCGGCGGCATAAGCAATATGGGCGCGATCGCGCAATCCGATATCGACAAAGCCGTCTCCGACCTTAAAGACCGGCTTGTTGCCGAAGCGACGGCGAATCTCGACGCGCAGGTTGCCGGTCGCGGTTTTACGGGCTCGGCGGTTTTTGTTAACGAAGACGCCCATTCGGTTTCGGCAAAAGCCGGCGATACCGTCGGTTCATTCGATGTCCTGCTCAAACTGAACGTCACGGGCGTTTATTACGATAAGGATAAATTGCAGAACTTGGGACTCTCCGCCTTGCGCGCCAACGTTCCCTCCGACATGGCGCTCGGCTCAAACGACGTGAGCACCGCCGCCGTAACGGTGCAGAACGCTTCGGCGTCTTCCGACACGGCCACCCTCGACGCGGTCTTCGACGGCCAGGCGGTCATCACGCCATCAAGCCAAGTGTTGGACCGGTCGCGGCTCGTGGGCTTGGACGCGGGCACGATCAAGGCCTATTTGAAGAGTTTTGATTCGGTCTCCGACGCGACCGTCGCTTTTTCGCCGTTCTGGGTGAACAAGGCGCCGTCGATCAAGGATCATATTACGATCAATATAAAATAGTTGATTTCTAACGAATACGCGAATTTGTTTCTAATTTACCAATAGGGTACACTGAATACTATTCGTAAATTAGTATCGTATTCGTATTAGTTAGTATTGAATTACCGATCAAATTATGGATAATTCACTGGAAATAATGCGACATTCGGCGGCTCATATACTCGCAGCGGCGGTCATGGAACTTTGGCCAAACGCCAAGCTGGGGGTGGGGCCGGTCGTGGAGAACGGCTTTTATTATGACATTGACCCGGGCGCGACGCTTACGCCCAATGACTTGGCGCGCCTTGAGAAGCGCATGAACGCGATCATTGCCAGAAACGAACCGTTCCGCCGCGAAGACATGCCTATTGCCGAGGCGATAACTTTTTTCCGCGAGCGCAAGCAAGACCTTAAGGTCGAACTTTTGACCGACCTGCTCACCAAAGGCACGACCTCGGTGCGCGAAGATGAAGCGCAAGAGCTGGACGCCGCGCGTCCGAACACGGCCTCGATCTATTGGACCGGAAAATTCGTCGATCTTTGCCGCGGTCCGCATGTGGCGACATCTAAGGAAATCGGCGCTTTTAAGCTCACTAAGATCGCCGGCGCCTATTGGCGCGGCAATGCCAACAACCGCCAGCTCCAGCGTATTTACGGCGCGGTCTTTGCGAGCGCGAGCGAGCTCGAAGCGTATTTGAAAATGCAGGAAGAAGCGGAAAAGCGCGATCACCGCAAGATCGGCATGGAGCAGGACCTGTTCACCTTTTCGCCCTTGGTGGGCGCCGGCTTGCCCATGTTCACTCCGCGCGGCACGATCCTCCGCCGCCTTTTGGAAGAATTCGTCGCCTCGCTGAACGCCAAATATGAATATGAACGCGTTTGGATCCCGCACATCACCAAGTCCGACCTTTACAAGACCTCGGGACACTGGGAAAAATTCGGCGACGATATTTTTCACGTCAGTTCAAAAAAATCCGACGATGAGTTTGCGCTTAAGCCGATGAACTGTCCGCACCACACGCAAATTTACGCGAGCCGTTTGCGCAGTTACCGCGACCTGCCCATCCGCTACAGCGAGAACACCACTTGCTACCGCGACGAGAACACCGGCCAGCTGGCTGGGCTCACGCGCGTGCGTTCGCTCACCCAGGACGACGCGCACATCTTTTGCACGCCCGAACAAGTTGAGAAAGAGATCGCCGGCATTTACCAAATAATCAAAACTTTCTACAAGGTATTCAAAATGCCGTGGCGCGTGCGCCTTTCGGTGCATGACCCCAAGCAGATGGAAAAATACTTGGGCGGCGCCGAGGTGTGGGAGAGGTCGGTCGCGACTTTGAAGAAATTCTTGGCCGCGAACAAACTTGATTACGAATTGGGGGTGGGGGAGGCGGCCTTTTACGGTCCCAAGCTCGACTTTATCACCAAGGACGCGATCGGCCGCGAGTGGCAGCTTGCCACGGCGCAACTCGACTTTAACTTGCCCGAACGCTTTAAACTCGAATACACCGATACCGACGGGCAAAAGAAGCGGCCGGTCATGATCCATCGCGCCATTTTGGGCTCGGTCGAACGGTTCTTGGGCGTTGCCATAGAACACTTTGCCGGCGCTTTCCCGACATGGCTTGCGCCGGTGCAGGTCGCGCTCGTGCCGGTGGGCAAGGAGTTCGGCGCTGCGTGTAAAAAATTAGCGGCGATGCTTGTTGCCGAAGGTATGCGCGTCGAGGTGTACGATCCGAATGAGCGCGTCGGGCACAATATTCGCAAGGCCATTACCATGAAGGTGCCGTACATGCTGGTCATCGGTGAAAAGGAAAAGTCGCTCAAAAAATTGACGGTTCGCGCCCGCGGCTCGCAAACGGAAAAGCAGATAACGACGGGGCAATTCATCAAAAAATTAAAAGACGAGATAGAGAAGCACAAGTAGCAAAATAACCCCGCACCTTGAGGGCATTGATTTCAACTTTGTTTTGAAATAGTTTTAGGTAACTATCAAGCGGCTTTAATTATCAATAATTTTTTAGTATCACGACTATGCCCTCAAGGTGCGGGGGGAACCATCTCATAAAGTGTGGCGTCGCATTATATTAAAATGAGCAATATCTTAAGCATCCCTTTGATAAAAGGGAGGGTAGGCCTGCCCCGCGCAAGGCCCCGAGTACGTCGAGGGGAAGCTTTGGCGAAGTGGGGGAGAGTTCCGGTTTAAAGAT
>Ga0265330_10001846_pt1 | contig 11809 bp, 9 predicted proteins | sample 41919metaG_FD_202083 | JGI IMG/M metagenome (GOLD analysis project Ga0265330, IMG submission 202083) | Rhizosphere microbial communities from Carex aquatilis grown in University of Washington, Seatle, WA, United States - 4-19-19 metaG | ecosystem: Host-associated > Plants > Roots > Rhizosphere >... | reverse complement strand
GCGCGCCCGCCTGCGTGGCCACAAGTTGACTGCGCGCCACCACCGAGATGAATAGGCCCTGGCCCAGCATTCCGATGAGAAAGAGAAAGCCGGCGAAGAAGAGTAGGGGAGTGCTGCCGCGAATGGGCACGTCGAAAATCACCGCGCCGACGGCGACAACCAACAGGAGCTGCAGCATGCCGAGGCCGAGATAGGGCAGAAGCTTGCCGAGCACGATCTCCAGGCGGCCGACGGGCGAGGCAAAGAGTTGCTCCATGGACCCGCGTTCCCATTCCCCGGACACGGTGAGCGCCGTCAACAACACCGCGGCGATGGCGAGCAGATACACGGCCAGGCCCGGGACCATGAACAGGGCCGAGCGGGCCTCGGGGTTGAATAGAGTGAACACCTTCACCTGCAACGGCGGCTCGGCGGCAAGGTCAATGCGGCGCAGACTCTCGGCACGGACCAGGCCGTCGATCTTGGTCAAGATTTGATTGGCCACCACGCCGTCGGCTCCGTCCACGATCAACTGAACTTCGCCGTCGTGGCCAGCGGCCATTTCGCGTTGATAGCCGATGGGGATCGCGAGTGCGGCCAGGGCCTGGCCTCGGCGAATCATGCGCAAGGCCGTGGTCTCGTCGCTATCGGCCGCGATGGCAAACTCGTGGCCCGCGGTCACGGCGCGAACCAAGGCGCGCGAAGCGGCGCTGCGATCGCCGTCGAGCACGACCAGGGGAATGTGGTCCATGTCGAAGCTGACACCGAATCCAAAAATGAGCAGCATGACCACCGGCATGGCCAAAGCCATGTACAAGGTGCGCGGATCACGCCTGATGTGCATGACTTCCTTGGAAGCCATGGCGCCCACGCGAACCAGAAAGCGCGCCGGCCTGGTCACGGCGCGCGCGCCTCACGTGGCCGGGCGACCACGGCCAAAAACACGTCTTCCAACGTCGGCTCGCCGGGCTCGACTTCCACGGCTTGCGCGCCAGCACTGGTCAGGGCGGCCGTGACTGAGTCCGCATTCCATTCGCCGGCCGCGACTTGCAGGTGCAGGCCGGCACCAAAGGGTTCGACCGCGATGATCCCTTTGCGGCTGCGCAAGAAGCCCGCGGCTTCGGCGAGGTTGCGGCCACGTACCGCCAGGACCTGGCCGGGGACGTAGCGGCGCTTGAGCGCAGCCGGCGTGTCGAGCACCACCAGGCGGCCATCCACCATGAGCCCGATGCGGCCGCAGTATTCCGCCTCGTCGAGATAGTGGGTGGTGACGAAGATTGTGGTGCCCTCGCGAGCCAGAGCACGAATAAAGCGCCAGAAGTGGCGACGGCTGACCGGATCCACGCCAGCGGTGGGCTCGTCGAGAAACAGCACCGCTGGTCGGTGCAGAATGGCGCAGCCCAGGGCCAGACGTTGGCGGATGCCGCCCGGAAGGGAACCGGTAATCGCGTCGCGCTGGGTTTCGAGATCGCACAGACGCAGAACCTCGTCGGCGCGGGCCGCGAAGTCCGGCCCGGAGAGTCCATAGGCCCCGCCGAAGAATTCGATGTTGGCCCGCACCGGCAAGTCCAGATACAGCGAGAACTTCTGTGACATGTAGCCGATGGAGGCTTTGACCGATTCGGGCGCGGACTTGACGTCGAAGCCCGCCACGCGGGCCTCGCCAGCCGTGGGCGCGAGCAGCCCGCACAGCATGCGGATGGTGGTGGACTTGCCCGCGCCGTTGGCCCCCAGGTAGCCAAAGATTTCGCCGCGAGCCACCGAGAACGATACGTCGTCGACGGCCTGGAATGATCTGAATCGGCGCGAAAGATGGACCGCTTCGATGGACGGCTCGCTCATGCGGCCTCCTGGCGTACACGTGCCAAGAACAGATCTTCGAAATTGGGCGCAACTCGACGAAGCGATGCCGCCAGTGGTTTGAGAGCGGCGTCCACTGTGCCTGCCGATCCGCGCGCCACCGCGATTCGCAGGGTCGAGCCGGCGGGCGAGGCGGCGTGGACCTGGGCCAGGCTGGCCAACCGCTCGTCGACCTGTTCGCGCTCGCCGCCTTCGACTTCGTAGGTTTCGTCATCGAGCCCGGCAAGCAAAGTGCGCGGCTCGCCGCCAAGCAAGAGCCGACCGTGATGGATGAGGCCCACGCGATGGCAGCGCTCAGCCTCGTCCATGTAGGGAGTGGACAGCAGCACCGTCATGCCGTCGTGGACCAGCTCGTGCAACAAAGCCCACAGCTCGCGGCGACTGACGGGATCCACGCCATTGGTCGGCTCGTCGAGCAGCAGCACCTCGGGCCGGTGGAGCAGGGCGCAGGCCAGCGCCAGCTTCTTGTACATTCCGCCGGAAAGGGCGTCGGCGCGGCGGTCGAGAAACGGCCCGAGGCGCGTGATATCGAGCAGGCGCGCAGCACGTTCGCGGAAAAGCACGCGCGGCAGGCAGTACAGGCGGGCAAAGAAGCGCAGGTTCTCGCCCACGGAAAGATCGGGATACAGGCTCGCTTGCTGAGGCATGAGGCCGAGCGACTCGCGCACAGCCGTGCCGCCTGACGCCGGATCGCGGCCGAGCACCAGCGCGCGACCTGAATCGAGGGCAATCAGCCCAGCCAGCGCGCGAATGGCGGTGGTCTTGCCCGCGCCGTCCGCGCCGACCAAGCCGAAAAGCTGGCCGCGAGCGACTGTGAAGCAAAGACCGTCGAGCGCTCGCGTGGGGCCGAAGCAACGCACGAGCGATTGCGCCTCCAGCGCTGCGCCGGCTTCGAATTCTAGCCGGCCAGAAGCGGCAGCGGGTGCCTCGCTCATCAGCGGCGCTCCGTTCCGGGCAGCGTCACCTGCACAGGCATGCCGGCGCGTAGTTTGCCGGCGGGATTGGCCAGCACGATCTCGACCGGATACACTAGGCGGTCGCGATCGCTGCGCGTCTGGATGTTGCGCGGGGTGAACTCGGCTTTGAAAGCCACGGTCGAAACCTGGCCGGAAAATTCCTCGCCGGGAAAGGCATCGGCGACCGCCAGAGCGGGCGCGCCCAGCTTGACCGCAGCCAGTTCGGCGTTGGGCAGATAGAACGTGGCGCGCACTTCAGAAAGATCGAGCAGGCGCACCAGCGTGGTTCCGGGCGCGACCAGTTCGCCGGCTTCGTGGGGCAGTTCGGTGACCCAGGCGTCGCGGGGGGCTGCAATCTCGCACTCGTCGACCAGCAGCCGCGCGCGGGCCGCGCTGGCTGCGCTGGCTCGCGCGCTGGCGTGGGCGGCTTGTGCTTGTGCTGCGGACGCCTTCCACGTGGCACCTGCGGCACCGACCTGAGCCTGGCTGGCGCGAGCCTGGGCGCGCAGGGCTTCGACTTGATGGGAAAGACCATCGGCGCTGGCGCGGGTTTGATCGCGGCTGGACAGGGCCACGTCGTCAGTCAACCTGTCGAGGCGGCTGGCTTGCCGAAGGGTGGCGTCGCGCTGGGCCGACAGCGACGCTGCCTGCGCCTCCGAGGCGACACGGGCGGCGCCTGCCACCTGCTGCGTGGCTCGGGCTGCGCCGATCGAGGCCTCGGCCGCGCGGGCCTGTTCCTCGGCCGCTGCCAGGCGCTCCTGCGCCTCGGACAGAGCCGCGCGCGCATCGGCGCAATCCAGGCTGACCAGCAGGTCGCCTTTCTTCACGGCCGCGCCTTTCTTGACGTGCAGTCGGGCCACACGCGCATTGATGCGCGACGAGAGGTCGACCTCGGTGCCCTCGATTTCGCCAGAGCCGCCCGTGGGCCCGCGCAAGGCGCGCTCCTGCCTTCGCAGGCGCGTAGCCAGCAGGCCAGCGAGCCCGAGCACCAGGACGACGAGAACGATGGCAACCCTTCGCATGAAAACTCCTTGCTGGCTGGCAGATCAGCAAACTTCGTGCCCGATGGCTTTGAGCCTTTCCGCAGCCGGCGCACGAAGAACTGTAAAGAATTCCGACACTACGTTCGGGTTTCCGACGGGAAGAGCAATGCTTCTTCACCTCCGAAGTGGTGAAGACAGCACTTCTTTTGCGGCATCGGTTTTGCTCTCCAAGGCGAGCGGACGACAACATGAACTTGATCCGGCTCGTTCGCGCATCTCTTTTCGTGGTGTTCTGTTTGGCCCGTGTTGCATGGGCCGGGGACGAACAACCCGTGCGGGCTTTGACAATGGACCAGGCACTGGCCGAGCTGGACAGCCAGAGTCCCACTTTGGTTCAGGTGCGCAGCCGTGTGGCGGACGCGCGGGCGCTGGCCACGCAAGCGAGGGTTCCCCTGGTTCCCACCGTGGTGGCCGCAGGTGGGTACACGCGCAACAGCGCCGACGCTAGGGTCGACTTTAGCGGTACGCCCTTGGCCTCCCTCCATCCCGGGGCGCTGGTCATCCAACCTTTGGGCGTTTGGTCTGTAGCGGGAACAGTGCGCGTGCCCCTGATCATTCCCAATGCCTGGTCTGACTGGTCGGCGGCCGAGCGCGCAGCCGACGCGGTTGCAGCCACTGCGGAATCAGCGCGCCTGCAACTGCGAGCTTCGCTGGCCGAGGCGGCGTGGGCGGCAGCCGCGGCCGAGGAGATCGTGGCGGTCTCGGAACGCGCGGTGAGCGTCGCAGAGGAACACCAACGAAGCGCCGCACGCAACGTGGCCGCCGGCACCGAGGCGCCTTTGTCGGTGCTGAAAGCCGAAACAGAAGTTGTCAAACGCCAGAGCGATCTGGCGCAGGCGCGCGCCAACTGCGAGCGCAGCCATCTGGCCCTGGGTGTGCTTCTGGGCAAGCCCGAGCCGACGCGCGTGCTCTTGTCCTCTGAGTTGGGGAGCGAGGCCGCGCGCGGTGTGGAGAGCCTGGTGGCCGAGGCGCTGCTGAGTCGGCCTGAAATTGCGGCGCAAGCGGCGCAGATTCGCGCTGCCCAGGCACAGAAGAACTCGGCACGCCTGCGCTGGCTGCCGCAGATTTCGGGCAGCGGCGCAGTCTTCGCTGCCGATGTCCCGTATCCGACGGGAAAGAAGGAGGGCTGGCGCCTGACCCTGGATGCTCTGTGGCCGCTCTACGACGGCGGGCTGGCTTTCGCCAAAGGCGATCAGGCCGAAGCAGCCCTGGTCGCGGCGCAGGCTGGCGCCGAAGCGCAGCGGATCGGCATCGTGCAGGAAGTACAGGACACGCGCCGTGATGTCTCGGTCGCGCAAGAGCGACTGCGCCTGGCTGAGCAGCAGCGGGATCTCGCCACGGCAGCGGCAGCCTCGGCCAAACGGACTTTCGAGGCTGGTGTGGCCAGCTCGCTTGATGTGCTGGACGCCAACGACAAGTCATATCAGGCCGATATGGCCATGGCCGACGCGCGGGCCAGGCTGGGCATCGCGCGCGTGGCGCTGGACCGGGCTTTGGGGCGGATGCGCTGATGAGAGAACCGTCTTCTGTCCGCCTGGGCGACGGCGCGCTTGACGACGCGGGCACTCCCGGTCTCGACGAGATCGAGCGCGAGGAGCTGTCGCGACTGTTTGGCCGCGTCGCCTGGGCGCGAGTGGCTGTACTGCCGGCTCTTGTTGGATTGGTCATGTGGTTGCTGGCCACTGACGAGACGCCGTGGCGACGCTGGGTGCTGGGCACACTCATCGTGTTCGCGTCCGCATTCTTCCTGGTGGAAGCCGGGCGCCACCGGGGATCGAGTTTTCGCCCCAACACGATTCCCATCAACCTGACATTCGCGGTCTTGGCGCAGGCGAGCGTCACCTTTGCCACTGGGGGCTTGGGCAGCCCGTTTCTCTTTGCCATGTTCCCCATCGCCATGATCGTAGCCATCACCACCCGGCCACCGAGCGTGTTCGTTCTCATGGTCTGTCAGATCGCGGCCCTGTGGGCCATGGCCCTGGCCGAGGTCCAAGGGCTAGTGCCCAACCTGAATCTGGTGGCGTTCGGGGGCGGTGCGCGTGCGGGCTGGAGCGACACGCACCTTTTGGTCAACGCGGCCTTTGCCAGCGGCGGGTTGCTCATGGTCACTGCCCTCGGAAGAACGATTCGGAGCGCCTTCGACGCCATGATTCGGCGTGCACTGCGGGCGCGACAGGAATCGGTGCGGGCCCATGCGGAGCTGTCAGCGCTGTCGGGCGAGATTGCACATGAATTGAAAAATCCCTTGGCCAGCGTCAAGGGCTTGGCCGGTCTGCTGGCTCAGGATGTGTCTGCGGGCAAGTCGGGTGAGCGGTTGGCTGTGCTCAGGCGCGAAGTGGACCGCATGCAAGGGATCTTGGAGGAGTTCCTGAATTTCTCGCGTCCGCTGCTGCCCATCGCGGCCGAAAGAGTGGACATCGATGCTCTTTGTCGTGAAGTGGCGGCTTTGCACGAAGGCATGGCGCATGAACGTGGCATCTCGATCAAGGTGCACGGGGCAGACACGACGGCGCTGTGCGATCCGCGCAAGATCGAGCAGGTGCTGCTCAACCTGGTGCAAAACGCGCTGGAGGCCAGCCCGTCGGGCGCAATGGTGGAGATTGAAGCCGGCCGCGACAGGGAGGGAGTGCAGGTCCGCGTATTCGATCGAGGTCCGGGCTTGGCAGCGGAGCTTGCGGCCAGGGTTTTCGATCCTGGTGTGACCAGCAAGGCGCAGGGCTCGGGCCTGGGCCTGACCGTTGCGCGCGCCCTGGCCCGCCAGCATGGCGGCGATCTTGAGCTCGACGCTCGCGAAGGCGGTGGTTGCGCGGCCGTATTGCACTTGCCGGCGCCGCAATGACGGCTGAGTCGCGCTGGAAAATGTGACGATCACGGGTACCATTGCCGTCATGGCGAAGGTCAAGGTCGTCCGTCCCACGTTGCCGGACGGCGATTCATGTTGAAACCACGCGTGCTGGTGGTCGACGACGACGAGGGCGTTCGCTATACGCTGCGCGAGATCCTGGAGTCAGCGGGCCTGGAGGTCGACGTTGCCTGCGACGGGGTCGAGGCACTGGAACGTCTGCAGGTTGCACCGGCGCAGTTGGTGGTGACTGATCTGCGCATGCCGCGCATGGATGGCATGGAACTCTTGCGCAAGCTCATGGCACAGAATCCGGCCCCGCGCGTGGTGGTGATCACGGCCCATGGTTCGGAACGTCAGGCAGTCGATGCCATGAAGGCTGGCGCGCTCGACTACTTCCGCAAGCCTTTCGAAGCCGACGAACTGGTCGCGGTCATCAGGCGTGCCACCGAGACGGCGCGCCTGGCGCTGGAGAACGAGCGGCTGCGGGGCGAGCTGGCGCTGTCGCGCACTTTGGTGTTTGCGTCCGAGGCCATGAGCGCGCTGGCCGTGTTGGTGGGGCGGGTCGCTCCGCGCGACAGTACCGTGTTGATCACCGGCGAAAGTGGCACGGGCAAGGAGCGGTTGGCCGAAGCCATCGTGCGCGCCTCGCGGCGCGCGGCCAAGCCCTTTGTGCGCTTCAACTGCGCCTCGCTGACCGCGGAGCTGGCCGAGGCCGAGTTGTTCGGCCATGTGCGCGGCGCTTTCACGGGCGCGGTGCGGTCGCGCGCCGGTCTGTTCGGCGAGGCCGACGGAGGCAGCGTGCTGCTCGACGAGGTGAGCGAGCTGGCGCTGCCGCTGCAGGGGATGTTGCTGCGGGCGTTGCAGGAAGGCGAGATCCGCGCTGTGGGCGAGGATCGTCCGCGCCATGTCGACGTGCGCGTGCTGGCAGCCAGCAACCGCGATTTGAAAGCCGAGGTGGCGCGCGGTGCTTTCCGCGAGGACCTGTACTGGCGCCTGGCCGTGGTGGAACTGCACATTCCGCCTCTGCGCGAGCGACCCGACGACGTTCCCGTGCTGGCTCGGCACTTTCTCGACCGAGCCGCCGAGCGTTTTGGAGTGGCGCCTTTTGATTTGTCCGACGCCCTTTCGGCGCGCTTGGCGGCGCACAACTGGCCCGGCAACGTGCGCGAACTACAAAATGCCATCGAGCGCCTGGTCGCGCTGTCTCCCGAGGGTGAACTGGATCTCGCGCTGCTGTCGCAAGCCCGGGCATCGACAGCATCCGAGGACCCGTCGCGCTTGCGCGAAAAGATGGACGCCTACGAGCGCGGGCTGATCGTCGATGCCTTGCGCGCCTGCGCGGGCAATCGCAGCGAGGCCGCACGCCAGCTCGGCATTTCGCGCGTGACCTTGCACGACAAGCTGAAGAAGCACGGCATCGGCAACGGCGAGGATGTGGGGTAAGGGCGAGCTCCGCAAACCCGCGGTAGCCACAGGACGTCATCGCCGTGGTCGGTCGTTCTGTTCTCGGTCTCTAGTCAGGACTCTTTGACCAGACCGCAAAGTCGCCGATTGCCTCCACCTGCTTGTAGCCGCTCTGTTCGAGAAGGACTCGCAATTCGGGGACCGGGCTGCCAAAGACGAACTGTCTCTTGGGGGGCATTTGTGTCAAAGCGGCCATAGTCGCATTGACCTGCTCTTTGAGGATCAGCGAACCAAAGTGCGCAAAGGGAAATACATTGCTGACATGCGCCTGTAGTGCCAACCAATGAGCGTCGCGATAGACGATGGCGGTCTTGCCCCCTTCCGGCACGTACTTGTTGATCAGCTTGGTCAGGGCAACATCCTGCCCTGCCGCTGAGGGAAGCTGTTTGAAAATCCGCCGCAATTCCTGCACCGGATTGGGAACTTCGAACACGGCGGACCAGGTCAGGACATAGAGGCCAAAGATGGCCACGGTGGGAATGCACAACAAGAAGTCACCCGGCCTTCGCGGCTGCCCGGCCGTCTCTCGCCACTGTTGCCAAGCACGATGCGCCAGTTGAACCAGCACGTAGGTCCACGCCAAGAATGTCGCCACAAGAACCATGGGGTGGGAACGACCGACATAGTAGGCCAGTGGTCCAAAGCCGGCGATGCCCGAGTAGGCGAGGCTGCCATTGATGAGGCGCCGATGGTCAGTGATTGTGTCGTGATCCACTGAGAAGGTCTCGAAGATGACCAGCACCACCGCCGATATCAATGTCAGGTAGACGACCCAGTGCAACCCCAATTTGGGCATGGGAATCATGTAGAAGCCCAGAAGCGCAAATGTCTTCTGATACGCGATCACTTGGCCCAACATCGGCCAACCGCCGGCGAATACGCGAAGAAAAAGGCAGTAGACGCCAAGCGCGGTGAGCGCGCTCAGCCCAAAGAGCGTCGCCGCCACAATGATCCTCCGCACAAGACCGGCGGCGGCAAACCGCGGTGGAAACAAGAGGGTGCAGGCCAGCATGCCGGCGGCCGCGGTGACCCCGAAGTCCAGGTTGTTCAGCGCCACCAGGGTTGCGGCGACAGCACAGACAATCAGGCGCGACAGCTTCGGCCGTTCCAAATACCAGAGAGAAAGCAGCGCCATCAGGCAGGTGCCAAAGTAGCGAATGGGCCCTACTGGATAGTAATTGAAACTATGGGTCCGGTACCCATTGGCCAGAAGTTCATTGGAATAGAACGCCATGGCCACCATGGGGATGAACAGCAGCAATGCCGTCCAGGCCGACTGGGATATTTTCTTGAGCGCGAAAAAGAGCAGCGCGAACGCCGCCACGGTTTCGCAGAACATGACGGTGGTGAATGAACCGACCCCAAAGCCGACAATCTTGAACACGGGTGCAAGAACAAGACCCTGCAGGTTCTGATACTGCGGGAAAAAATTGACCAGGGGGGTACGCCCGTCCAGCACAGCCGCGTACTCACCCATTATGAAGGGAAAATTGGCTTTCACGGTGGGCGAGGCAGAGGCGAGTTCCATCTGCCGGAAGATCCCCGTGAGCCCATGGACCACCACCCACGCCAGGGCGAGCAGCCACGGCAGCCAGCGCAACCGCTGCAACCAGATGCACAGCGCCCGTATTCTTGGGAATTCTCCTGGAAGATGACTTGCCGACGCTATTCCCGCGCCGACGATCAGACCGGCGGCCACCAGGGGTATGTCCTCCAGGAAGCGATAGCGGTAGGCCGTGGTCGCCTGGAAGACGAGCGCCCTTGCCGCCACCGCAAACACGACCAGCTGAGAAAGCAACGCGAGGGCGCTGACCCAAGGGTTGGGCCGCTCTTGGCGCGCAAACACCCCCAAGCGTCGCAGCAACATCGTCACCGCGAACGCCAAGGCAACCGGCAGGATCAATGCCAGAACAAATCCCAATTGTTCGCGCGGTTCGGGCGCACAGCCACTGGCCAGGCTGGCAATGATGTGGTCGGCGATTTGCTTTGCGCTCGGGCCCTTCGCGAAGGCTGAAACACACTTGTTGGCGATCAAATAGATCGCCAGGGACAGGGGCAATACCAGCGCCCAGAATAGCCGTCGGTGCGGAGCCAAGGTCCGGCCGATATACCCGAGGGTGAAAGACCGCGCAACGGTGGACGGTCATGACGCGCAGACAAGCGCCCGCACGACGAAACCGCGACACCGGTGCCGTGTTTTGCTGGGACCCACGACAGGGCGGTCAATCTGACCCACGCAAACGCGTGAATTCCGGCTGGGCCGGTGGGCACGCCACGTGCAAGGGTGCAAGGGCAACAAAATGACCAATATTCAGCTAAGAGCAGTCTCATCCCGCTGGATCGCCATTTGTGCTTTGCTGCTCGGTTGCGGCGGTGGAGCTTCTGGCCAAGGCCAGGGCGGCTCTGGCGGTTCAGTGCCATTGGGCGGCGGCCAAACCGGGACCGGAGGTGTCGCCGGCGGAACTGTCGCCAAGGGAGGCAGCGTGGCGGGAGGAGCGTCCTTGGCAGGCATGACGGCCGTCCAAGGTGGTGTGGCCAGCGGCGGATCGAGCGGCGGCTCTGTTCCCGGTGGGCGGACCGCCACCGGGGGCGCTTCTGCCGGTCAAGGTGGGTCGAGCATCGGCAGCGGCGGCAGTTCCGGTGGAGCTGGAAACGACGCCGGAGGACTCGACACCCCTGTGAAGACACCGGAGGCGGGACCAGCGGACGCCACCCTAGCGGACTCCGCGTCCGACCATGCCCCGTCAGCCGACGCCGCGTTTGATCATCCGTCCGCGGATGCCTCGTCCGATGGCTCTGCCGATGCCGTCCGCGTCTGTGTTGGATATGCCCCTCTGGCTTCGACCTACAACCGATGCCGCACAGACGACGACTGCAGGAACGGCCCAATGGTCTGCCTTGCCCCAGGACAGTCATGGGGTCCGGATGCTTGTCCGATCCCACCCAACTTCATGTGTCACTTCACCCCGGGCTGCAGCAGCGACAAGGACTGCACCGCCAGCCCCGGCGGCACCTGTGTGAGCTACATCGCCCAGGTTTGCCCACGATGTGACAGCATGCAATGCCAGTATCCGCCGCCCCCACCGCCTTTGTGCACGAAAACCCCAGACAGCTGCGGAGCAGGAAGGCGCTGCCGAACCGACGGAGCCTGCGAACCGGTCCCGTGCAACGAGGGCTATGCGTGCGCCAGCGGCAGCCGCTGCAGCGTGGGATCGTCGCGGGCGGACGCGCACGGCTGCGAGTTCGTTCCCTGCAATGATGGTTTCACCTGTGACGAGAACACCCGCTGTACCACTCCAGCGGATCCGGGCAGCCACGGCTGCACCCCTTTGAAGTGCCAGACCGACGGCGACTGCGACTGCGGATTTTGCGTGTGGGGCTCGTGCCAGGGTACCCTCGGTACCTGCTCGACTCCCCCATCGTAGCTCTGGCCCTGTACAGATGATCAGGTGCACTCCCCTCGGCCGCTCACAACCGGCGTTTTGTCTCGATTTCCTCGTGTGAAAAATTTGGAGCATCGGTCGGGGCATGCGATCCAAGTAGGCAAGGGAGAGATCACATGCTCGAATTCGACGACCAGGCTCAAGGTCCAAAAATCAAGGTGATAGGTGTGGGCGGCGGCGGCGGGAACGCGCTTAACACCATGATCGAGGCCGGAATCC
>Ga0265330_10001845_pt1 | contig 11813 bp, 10 predicted proteins | sample 41919metaG_FD_202083 | JGI IMG/M metagenome (GOLD analysis project Ga0265330, IMG submission 202083) | Rhizosphere microbial communities from Carex aquatilis grown in University of Washington, Seatle, WA, United States - 4-19-19 metaG | ecosystem: Host-associated > Plants > Roots > Rhizosphere... | reverse complement strand
CATCACATGCTATCCACGCCTGCCTGCTGCAGGGGCTCGAAGCCGCCGGCCTGCCGCTCGATGCGATCCAGATGATCCCGACCACCGACCGCGCTGCCGTTGGCGAAATGCTCGCCGGCCTGGACGGCAATATCGATGTCATCGTGCCGCGCGGTGGCAAGACCCTCGTCGCCCGCGTGCAGGACGAGGCCCGCGTGCCGGTCTTCGCTCACCTCGAAGGCCTCTGCCATACCTATATCGAGCCGAGCGTTGACGTGCGGCTCGCGGTCGACGTGACCGTCAATGCCAAGATGAGGCGCCCAGGGGTGTGCGGCGCGACCGAAACCCTGCTGGTCCACAAGGATGCAGTGGCCACACATCTACGGCCGGTCATCGACGCCCTGATTGTCAAAGGCTGCGAGATACGGGGCGACGAGGCCGTACGCTCCTACTACCCAGCGGCTAAGGCCGCGACCGAGGAAGACTGGCACACCGAATACGAGGCTGCCATCCTCTCGGTCAAAATCGTCGAGGACATCGGCGCGGCCATCGACCACATAACGCATTATGGCTCGCACCATACCGAGGCGATTCTGAGCGAAGACCCTGCTTCGGTCGACCGCTTCTTCACCGAAATCGACAGCGCCATCCTGCTCCACAATGCCTCGACGCAGTTTGCCGACGGCGGCGAGTTCGGGTTCGGCGGCGAGATCGGCATTGCGACCGGCAAGTTCCACGCCCGCGGACCGGTTGGCCTCGAACAGCTCTGCAGCTTCAAATACATCGTGCGCGGCAGCGGACAGACACGCCCTTGATGCATGCTGTTCCGATTGCCGGGCCGGGAATGCGGATCGGCCTGTTCGGCGGGAGCTTCAACCCGCCGCATGAGGGCCATCGCCTGGTGGCACTCGAATGTCTAAAGCGACTTCGGCTCGACAGCATCTGGGTCATGGTCTCGCCGGGGAACCCTCTCAAGGACCATGCTGTCCTCGCGCCACTGGAAGAACGCGCAGCTGCTACCGTCAAGCTCATGGACGATCCCCGACTGACGGTCACCACGTTCGAGGTGCAGCACGGGTTTGCCTACAGCTTCGAAACCGTGCGCTATCTGACTGCCACCCGGCCGGACGCCCGATTTGTCTGGATCATGGGCGCGGACAGCCTCGCGACCTTCCACCTCTGGGAGCGCTGGGAAGAAATCGCGCAGCTCGTGCCGCTTGCGGTTTATGCCCGCCCCGGGGTCGGCCTTCGCGCCACCCGCTCGCCGGCCGCGACCGCCCTGGCGGCGTCACGGCTGCCCGAGACGCTGTCGCCAGCTCTTGCCGAGACGGCGCCTCCCGCCTGGGTTTACCTGCATGGAGTGATGTCGGCGGCCTCGTCGAGCGCAATTCGCGCCCGCGCGTCATCTTCATGAAACCTTCGTCTTGCACTCTATACGGCGAGCCACCATTATCGGTGGGCGGCTTGCCGCGCACCGGGACAATTGCCATCGCCCGCACCCTGCGACCCGTTCGACCAGACCACCAAGGAATGCTGAAAACCGCATGACTCATGCCACGCCATGGGCAGAGGCCGTGATTTGATGGCCGCATCGCCCCGCAAGCGGACCGCCGAGCCGGTCCAGGTTGAAACGCCCCAGTCCAAGACGATCGATATCGTGCTCAAGGCTCTCGACGACGCCAAGGCCGAGAACACCGTAGCCATTGATATTGCCGGCAAATCCTCGCTCGCCGACCATATGGTGGTGACCTCCGGCCGGTCCAACCGGCACGTGAGCGCGATGGCCGACCAGCTGCTCAAGACGTTGCGCGACAACGGCATGGGCAAGCCGCGCATCGAAGGACTGCCGCACGCCGACTGGGTTTTGGTCGATGCCGGCGACGTTATCGTCCACATTTTCCGGCCGGAAGTGCGCGAGTTCTACAACCTCGAGAAGATGTGGCAGGCCGATTTTACGGGCGACGCCCAGTAAAACTCCATGCGGGTGGGCATTGTCGCGGTCGGCCGGATGAAGCAGGGGCCGGAGCGGGAGCTCCTGGCGCGCTATCTCGAACGTGCCGCCAATGGCGGAAAGTCTTTGGGTTTCAGTGGCTTCGCGGTGACCGAGCTGTCGGAATCCCGGGCCGGATCGGCCGCTGCGCGCAAGGCCGAAGAGGCCAAGGCGATCGCGGCCCATACCGAAAACACCGTGAACATCTGTCTGGACGAGCACGGTGTTGGTGTGTCGTCGGAGGATTTCGCGCGACGGTTGCAGCGCTGGCGCGATGACGGCAAGCCCGGCGTCACCTTCATCATCGGCGGCGCCGATGGTCTCGATCCCGATCTCGTTCGCAAGACAAGTCTGGTCTTGTCGTTCTCGCCGCTCACCTGGCCGCACCAATTGGTGCGCGTCATGCTGGCCGAACAGCTCTACCGGGCGACGACGATCCTCTCCGGTCATCCCTATCACCGGGAATAAGTGCGGGCTTGGAGCCATTCAAAAGCCAAACAACTCGGGCTTATCGGCCCGGACTGCTAGGTTCTGGCGATTGATTCGGCGAGTTGGGGCTCAATGACGGAACGCGTCCGCTGGACGGTTGCGGCGGCAATGGCGCTGATAGTGATCGCGCCGGGGCCAGCGCCTGCGCAGCAGGCGCCATCAGCCCCCTCCGATCCCAACGCCCCCTCGGTTGCGGCACCGGTCGGCAATGGCGTGCCGACCTGGATCGAGCAGAAGACCACCGACAGCCAGGCCCAGCTCGACGAATTGCAATCCTCGCTGTCGCTCAGCCAGGACAAGATCGCGAGCCTCAAGGCCGAGGTCGACGCCATGAAGGGCGACCGCGACAAGCAGAATGCGGCGCTGATCGCCGCGGTGGCGCGCGTCAAGAGCGCCGAGGCCGACGTCGCCGCCGTGCAGGACAAGATCGGCGACCTGATCGTCCAGGAGCTCGATACGCGCGGCCGGCTCGATGGCGCCGATGCGTCCATCTCCAATGTCCTCGCCGCGCTCGAGCGCATTTCGGCGGACCCGCCGCCGGCGCTGATCGTTGATCCCTCGGACGCGCTCGGATCGGCCCGCAGCGCCATCCTGATTTCGGCGATCCTGCCGCAGTTGCGCGCCAAGGCCGACGCGGTGATCGCCGACCTCAAGCGCCTCGTCGACATCCGCACCGCCGCCGAAGGCCAGGAGCAAGACCTCAAGGCCAATTTCGACGTGCTCGAGGAAGAGCAGTTGCGGATCGCAACGCTGATCGCGGCGCAGCAGAAGAACCAGGACACCGCCAGCGCGGCACTGACCGCCGAGGAGCAACAGGCCGCCGACATCGCCGACAAGGCCGCGGCGCTGAAGCAGACCGTCGCAGACCTCGGCAAGCAGGCCGCGGCGGTTGCGACTGCCGCGCAGGCGGTCGACGCGGCCGCCAATGGCGGCAAGTCGCCCAAGCTCTCCGGCGACACCGTGGCGCTCGCCCTCGCCAATGCCGGCCGGCAGCAGCCGGCGGTGCCCTTCGCCTCGGCCAAGGGCTATCTCGATTTCCCAGTGCAGGGGGTGAACGTCGTCAATTTCGGCGACGCCGACGGGTTTGGCGGCATCTCACGCGGCGTTTCGGTGGTGACCCGCGCCGGCGCCCCGGTGCTGGCACCCGCCGACGGCTTCGTGCTCTATCAGGGCCCCTACCTCAATTACGGCCAAATCGTCATTCTTGATACCGGGCAGGACTACACCATCCTGCTGGCCGGCCTCGACGCCGTAACCGTCAAAATCGGACAATTCGTCCGCATGGGCGATGCGGTCGGCAACATGGGATCACGCACAATTGGCCGCACGGTTGCCACGAGCGCTGGCGCGGAAAGGCCGACCCTTTATATTGAGATGCGAAACAAGACGACCCCCATCGACCCCAGCGGCTGGTGGGCCTCTCAGCCAACCCCGACCCAGAGTGGATAGACCCGAATGCGTCTGACCCCATCGCGCGCTGTCATCATCGCGCTCTTCCTGGCTGTGCCGCTCGCGGGCTACGCGATTGCGCAGGACCAGTCCGCGCCCTCGAGCAGCGACATGGCCGCCTCGTCGTCGGTTTCGGCCGAGGCGTCCTCGAGTGCAGAGGCACCATCGAGTGACATGAGCTCGAGCACCGAGGCGCCATCGAGCGACATGAGCTCGAGCGCGGCGTCGGCGAGCGCCGACGCAAGCTCCAGCATGGCGCCGGCAAGCACCGATGCATCATCGAGCGCGGCGCCAGCGAGCGACCAGCCCTCGAGCGCAGAACCGGCAAGCGGCGCCCCATCATCGGCTCCGGCCTCGGACCAGCCCGTCGATACGTCGGCCAGCAAGCCCGATGACAAGCATCCGCGTTCGACCGACGAGATCTACAAGGACCTCAATTTCTTCGGCGAGGTGTTCGACCGTATTCGCGCCGAATATGTCGATCCACCGGACGAGCAGGCGCTGATCCGCGCCGCCATCCAGGGCATGCTGAGCTCGCTCGATCCGCATTCGGGCTATCTCGATCCGTCGGCCTTCGACGACATGCAGCAGGACACCTCCGGCCAGTTCGGCGGCCTCGGCATCGAGGTCACGATGGAGGATGGCGTCGTCAAGGTCGTCTCACCGATCGACGACAGCCCGGCGGCCAAGGCCGGCATCCTTGCCAACGATTATGTCGTCGAACTCGACGGCAAGTCGGTGCAGGGCATGAGCCTCGACGACGCCGTAGCGGCCATGAAGGGGCCGATCGGCACCAAGATCAAGCTCACCGTGGTACGCGTGGGGGTCAAGGACCCGCTCTATTTCGAGCTCACCCGCGACACCATCGCCCAGAGCGTGGTGAAGTGGTCGATGGAGGGCGACGTGCCGGTGATCCGGCTGGCGCGCTTCACCGAGCAGGCCTTCCCCGGCATCCAGAAGGCGATCACCGAGATCTACCAGCAGACCAAGGGCGCCGACCCCAAGGGCATCGTGCTCGACCTGCGCAACAATCCGGGCGGCCTCGTCGACCAGGCCGTGTCGATCTCGGATGCCTTCCTCAAGCAGGGCATCATCGTTCTGACCCGCGGGCGCACGGACGACGAGTCGTCGCGCTACGACGCCAAGCCCGATGAGCTCGACGCCAAGCTCGCCAACGTGCCGCTGATCGTGCTCGTCAACGGCGGCACCGCCTCGGCTGCCGAGATCGTCTCGGGCGCCCTGCAGGACCACAAGCGCGCGACCATCCTCGGCACGCGCTCGTTCGGCAAGGGCACGGTGCAGTCGATCATCCGGCTCGGCGACAATGGCGGCATCCGGCTGACCACGGCGCGCTACTACACGCCGTCGAACCGCTCGATCCAGGCCTCGGGCATCCAGCCCGACATCGTCATCACCGAGAACGTGCCGGCCGACCTCAAGGGCCGCGACGAAATCCTCGGCGAGGCGGGCCTGAGCGGCCAGATCGGCGGCGGCACCCAGCAGCAGGCCACCACTGGATCGTCGGTCTATGTGCCGCCCGACAAGAAGGACGACACCCAGCTCCAGTACGCGATCAAGCTCATCGACGGCTCCGAGGCCAACGCCGCCTATCCGCCCAAGGCGGAAGGCTGACCGCCGATGTGCTATCGCTCATGGGGTGGAACGGCGGGCTGATTCGCCGTTCCCAGTGACAAGGGTGGTCATGGCGGACGACCTCAGCGCCCCTCTGGGACGCAAGCAGCCCAAAAAGCCGCCGCGGACGCTGCCGCGCCTTTCGTTCTCGACCGGCGGCTCGCTGCCGCTGGCGCGCATCGCCTTCGGCCTCGTCGCGCTGATCGCGGCAGGCGTCGTCGGGCGCATCCTGTTCGTCAACGACCCGATGGGCGGCCGGCCGGTCGCCGAGATCAGCGTCAACTCTCCGCACAACGCCAACAGCCTCGCCGGGGCGGTGGCCGTCGCATCGACTGCCGCGTCTTCAGGCAGTGCCATGGCGACGATCACTCCGCTGGCGCCCGGCGCCACCCCTGGCGCGTCGATCACCGTCGTCGGCGCCGACGTGCCGGACGGCAATCCGACCGCGACCGATCCCGCGGCCAACGCGCAGGGGCTCTTCCCCGACCTGCTCGAGCCATCGGCGCACGGATCGATCCCGCGCGTTTCGTCCGCCGGCCAGACGCCGTTCGCCGCCTATGCCCGCCCCTCGCTGACGCCGGCGACGGCCAACGGCAAGCCGCTCATCGCACTGGTCGTCACCGGCCTCGGGCTCAACCCGACCAGCACCTCGGCGGCGATCGACCTGCCCGATGCCGTAACGCTGGCATTCGCGCCCTACGGCAAGGGGCTCAGCGCCGAAGTGTCGTCGGCGCGAGCGGGCGGCCACGAAATCCTGCTCGAAGTGCCGCTCGAGCCGTTCGACTATCCCGACAGCGACCCGGGTCCGGACACGCTGCTGACCGGGCAGGCGCCGCGCGACAATCTCGACAAGCTCTACAACGTGATGGGCAAGTTCGGCGGCTACGTCGGCATCATCAACCACATGGGCGCGCGCTTCACGTCTTCGACCGCCGACTTCAACCCGATCATGGAAGAGCTCGGCTCGCGCGGGCTGGGCTATGTCGACGACGGGAGCTCGAACCGGTCCGTCGCCGCCGAGCTCGCGACCGCCAACAATGTCGAGTTTGGCCGCGCCGATCTCGGGCTCGACGCCGACCCCTCGCGCAACGCCATCCTCGACCAGCTCAAGGCGCTCGAACAAAAGGCGCTGAGCGGCGGCGCGGCCATCGGGCTGATCTCGGCGCTGCCGGTCTCCGTGCAGACGCTCGCCGAATGGTGCAAGACCGCCGCCGATCGCGGCTTCACCATCGTGCCGGTGAGCGCACTGATGAAGAAGGGCACGTCGTGACGCCAGATCGCGCGGCGATGCCCTATCGCGATTGCGCCGGCATCGCGCTGTTCAACGCCGAGGGCCGCGTGTTCATCGGCCGCCGCATGGCCGAGGGCGACCCGGAGGCGGCGGCGGAAGCCGGTGCGCCCTGGCAGATGCCGCAGGGCGGCATCGACAAGGGCGAGGCGCCGCTGGCGGCAGCGGTGCGCGAGCTGTTCGAGGAGACCTCGGTGCGCTCGGCCGAGCTTGTCGCCGAGGCGCCGGGCTGGATCTACTACGACCTGCCCGACGAGGCGCTCGGCATCGCGCTCAAGGGCAAGTATCGCGGCCAGCGCCAGCGCTGGTTCGCCTTCCGCTTCACCGGCGAAGACAGCGAAATCCGCGTCGAGGCGCCGGGCGACGGCGCGATGCCCGCCGAGTTCGACGCCTGGCGCTGGGAAGCACTGGAGCGGCTGCCCGAGCTGATCGTGCCGTTCAAGCGCAAGGCCTATCTCGAGGTGGTCGCGGCTTTCCGCGACGTGCCCGGCGTCGTGCGCAAGCGGTGAAGACGATCGGCCTCATCGGCGGCATGAGCTGGGTGTCGACCGCCCATTACTACGAGATCCTCAACCGCGAGGCCGAGCGGCTGCGGGGCGGACTGCACTCGGCGGAGGTGATCGTCCATTCCGTCGACTTCGCGCCGGTCGAGGCGATGCAGCGCGCCAACGACTGGGACGGGATCGGCCGCGAGCTCGCCGGTGTCGCCCGCTCGCTCGAGGCGCAGGGCGCCGGGCTGATCGCGCTGACGACCAACACCATGCACATCTGCGCACCGCAGATCGCGGCAGCGGTGAAGGTGCCCTTCATCCACATCGCGGCACCGACGGCGGACGCGCTGATCGCCGACGGCATCGAGACCGTGGCGCTGCTCGGCACGCGCTACACCATGGAAATGCCGTTCTATCGTGCCGAGATCGAACGCCGCGGTTTGCGCGTGCTGGTGCCCGACGTGGGGATCACCAATCTCAACGGCATCATCTACGAGGAGCTGGTGCACAACATCGTGCGCGAGAGTTCGCGGGCGATTTATATCGAGGCGATCGCGCGGCTGGCGTCGCGCGGCGCCCAGGCGGTGATCCTCGGCTGTACCGAGATCGACCTGCTCGTCGACGACAGCATCAGCCCGATCCCGACCTACGATACGACGGACCTGCACGCCAAGGCGATCTACGCGACGGCGCTTGCTAGCTAAAGCGGCGTTCTGGTCGGGCGCGAGAAGCGCCTAGAACTCTGACCAGTCCTTGTCGATCGCGGCGTTGCCCTGCGACAGATAGGTGCGTGCTGCCTGCTTGACGCGATCCTTGCGGCGGGCCGGCTGGGGCGGCGGCGGCGCCGCGGCCTGCTGGGCGTCCTCGACGGTGAACACCTCGACGATCTTGTCGAGTTCGGCGGCCTGCGCCTCGGTCTGCTCGATCGCCGCATTGGTCTCCTCGACCAGCGCCGCATTGTGCTGTGTCATCTCGTCGAGGGTACGGACTGCGACGTTGACCTCTTCGATCGCCGCCGCCTGCTCGCGGCTCTCGCGCGCGATGCCCTGCAGCAGCTCATAGTTCTTGCGCGCACCCTCGAGCATCGAATGCAGCTTGGCCGCCGCTTCCGCCACGAGCTTGCTGCCGCCGGCAACTTCGGCTCCGGACTGCTCGATCAGCGCCTTGACCTCGGACGAGGCCTGCGCCGCCGATTGCGCCAGCCGGCGCACTTCGACCGCGACCACCGCAAAGCCCTTGCCCGCTTCGCCGGCCCGCGCGGCTTCCACGGAGGCGTTGAGGGCGAGCAGATTGGTCTGGAAGGCGATGTCGTCGATCAGCCCGATGATGCTCGAAATCTTGCCCGAGGACGTGGTGATCCGCTCCATCGCGTCGGTCGCGCGGCCCATCACCTGCCCGCCAGCGGTCGCCGTGTCGCTCACCTGCTGCGCCACCTGGCTCGCCGTCTCGGCCCGCTTGGCGTTCTCGACCACCGTGGTCGACAGCACCTCCATCGTCGCCGACGTCTCTTCGATGGTCGCCGCCTGCTTGGAGGTGCGATCGGAGAGGTCGTTGGCCCCCGACAGCATCTCGCGCGTCGCGCTGCGCAGCGAGTTGGACGTCTGCCTGAGGCCGACGACGAATTCGTTGAGCGAGCCCGACACGGCGTTGATGTTGTCCTTGAGCTGGGCGAAGGCGCCGCGATGTTCGCCGGCCATGCGCCGCGTCAAATCCTGCGCCGCGAGCGCGCCCAGGACGCTGCCGGTCTCGGCCACGCCATGGTCGACCGCATCGAGCAGATTGTTGACGCTGCCGGCGAGCTTGTTGAGCTCGGCGTCGTCAAAATTGGCGGGTACGCGCTTACTGAAATCGCCCTCGACAGCGGCGTCGACCACCTCGCCGAACGAGCGCTGGAGGCTCTGCATCATCGTCTGCCGCTCGACGCGGCGGCGTTCGGAGCCCGCTCGCTCCTCCTCACTCATGCCCTGCATCTTGAGCGCGTTCTCGCGGAACACCTCGACGGCGCGCGCCATGGCGCCAAGCTCGTCGCGCTTGGACTGCCCTTTGATGGCAACGCTGAGGTCGCCCTCGGCCAGTGCCTTCATGCCGCGCGTCAGGCCGGTGATCGGCCGCGTCACGCCGGAAGCGAACAGCCAGCCGCCGAGCGCCACCAGCGCCAGGAGACCCCCGCCGATCGCGAGCATCAGCGTCGTCAGCGAAGTCACCGGCGCGAAGATCTCGGCCCGGTCCATTTCCGCGACGACCGCCCAGTTGGTCGAGCCGGTGACGTGGGCCGGCGCCGCCGCCGCGATGACGTCATTGCCGCGGAAGTTCGGCACGTCGGTTTCGCCCTGCGTTCCGGCGGTGGCCTGCTTGATGACATCGTCGAACAGCGTCGGCTTCAGCACGTCGGTATCGGCGGTCGTACCGGTGTGCGAGCGCGCGAGGCCATCGGCACCGACGATGATCGCGTCGCCCGTCTGGCCGAGACCCTGCCGGTTGCCGATCACCGACGTGATCCGGCTCGCATCGAGGCCGATGGCGATGACGCCCACTTGTGTGCTCGTGCTGTCGAACACCGGGGCGGCAAAGAACATGCGCGGAGCATTGCCGTTCGGCCCGTAGGGCGAGAAGTCGGCGAAGGCGAAATCGTCCGAGGTCTTGCCCGCGAGAGCAGTCTTGTAAGCCGCGCCGAGCCCGGTCTGGGCGTATTTCGGATCGCTGGTAAAGTTGACGCCGAAATCGTCGTTCTTGGTGGTCGAGTAGACGACGTTGCCGGTCAGGTCGAAGATGTAGAGGTCGGAATAGCCGGCACTCTGGATCTGGGCGCGGAAGATCGGGTTATAGTGCGAGTGGTTGAAGCCATAGGCGGCTGGAACGCCGCTCTGCACGCCGCCGGGCGTGTTGTCGACGGTCAGCCGGCTCGGCACGTCGCCGGTCATGAACACCTTACGCAGGGTCGTGCCGGCATCCATCTTGAGCTGCTCGTTGGTCATGCCGGCATAGGCCGTCGCGAAATTGGCGACCGCCGCCTGCACGAACTCGGCCTTGGCGGTGCGGACGAGGTCCTGCTCGACGTCCTTGAGATAAACCGTCAGCTGGTTGGCGCGCTCGAAGGCAACGGTGCGCAGGCTCTGCTGTGCCTGCGTCTGCAGCGAATTGGCGGCGAGGAAATACGAGGTCAGCCCGACGCCCGCGCCCACCAGAATGGCCGACCCGACGAAGGCGAGCGGCAGTTTCTGGGAAATCTTGAGCGACGGCACGAACTTCATGGCAATCCCCCCGCCTCCGCCAATTGCGGATGGCCAGTGGACCAAAGTCTAAGGAATTAGCCCTAATGATCGGTTACGGGAGGCTCGAATCTGCCTGCCAAATAGGCAGCAGCACCGACGCTCGACGGCGGCTCAGTGTACCGTCGCGCTCGCGGTTCCTGCCTCGATCAGCAGGTTCTTCCAGGCGTCGAGCTCGTTGGTCAGCCGGTCCTGCTCGGCCGCGGTGGTCGCCGCCTGCAGCGCCGTCATGCCGGACGCGATGAGCGCCTCGATCTCGGTGCGGTTGAACTCGGCGATCGGGCGGGCTTCTTCGGCGAGGATGGTGAGGCCCGTCGGGGCCACGTCGGCAAAGCCGCCGCGCACGTAGTAGACATGCGCGACGTTCTGCAGGTCGGTGACCGTGATGAAGCCGGGTTTGAGCACGCTCATCAGCGGCGCGTGTTCGCCGAGGACGGTGAAATAGCCTTCGGCCCCGGGGACGGTGACCGAGCGGACGTCGTCCGACAGGGTCAGCCGCTCGGGCGAAACGATCTCGATGTGGACGCCTTCAGCCATGATCGCCCTTACGCCGCCTGCGCCAGCTTCTCGGCCTTCTTGACCGCGTCTTCGATGGTGCCGACCATGTAGAACGCGGCTTCCGGCAGGTGATCGTAGTCGCCCTTCACCAGACCCGCGAACCCCTTGATGGTGTCCTCGAGCGCAACGAAGATGCCCGGCGTGCCGGTGAAGCCTTCAGCCACGTGGAACGGCTGGCTCATGAAGCGCTCGATCTTGCGGGCGCGCGCCACCGTCAGCTTGTCCTCTTCGGAAAGCTCGTCCATGCCGAGAATGGCGATGATGTCCTGCAGCGCCTTGTAGCGCTGCAGGATCTCCTGCACGCGGCGCGCCACGTCGTAGTGCTCCTGGCCGACGATGTTGGCGTCGAGCATGCGCGAAGTCGAATCGAGCGGGTCAACCGCCGGATAGATGCCCTTCTCGGAGATGGCGCGGTTCAGCGTCGTCGTCGAGTCGAGGTGGGCGAACGAGGTCGCCGGCGCCGGGTCGGTGAGATCGTCGGCCGGCACGTAGATGGCCTGCACCGAGGTGATCGAGCCCTTCTGCGTGGTGGTGATGCGCTCCTGCAGCGCACCCATGTCGGTGGCGAGCGTCGGCTGGTAACCCACGGCCGACGGGATGCGGCCAAGCAGCGCCGACACTTCCGAGCCCGCCTGGGTGAAGCGGAAGATGTTGTCGATGAAGAACAG
>Ga0265330_10001844_pt1 | contig 11826 bp, 7 predicted proteins | sample 41919metaG_FD_202083 | JGI IMG/M metagenome (GOLD analysis project Ga0265330, IMG submission 202083) | Rhizosphere microbial communities from Carex aquatilis grown in University of Washington, Seatle, WA, United States - 4-19-19 metaG | ecosystem: Host-associated > Plants > Roots > Rhizosphere >... | reverse complement strand
CGCCTATCTCAAGACGCATTATCCGGTCGAGTTCATGGCCGCGCTGCTCACCTCTGAAACTTCAAAACCTGAGAGCGTGGTCAAGTACATTGGCGAGTGCCGCGAGCTGGGCATCAAGGTGGAACCGCCCGACGTGCAGATATCCGGCGCGCAATTTACGCCGCATGGGAAAAATATCCGCTTCGGCCTCGCTGCCGTGAAGAACGTCGGCGGCAACGCTATCGATTCCATCATCAAGGCGCGGGCAGAGGTCGGTGGCCGCTTCAAGAGCCTTTGGGAGTTTTGCGAAAAAGTTGATCTGCGCGTGATGAACAAGCGCGTCATCGAATCGCTCATCAAGTCCGGCGCGCTGGACTCGCTGGGCAAGCGCGGCCCGATGATGGCCGCCGTTGACAAGGCCATTGAGCGCGCACAGAAAACGCAGAAAGACGCGGCGCAGGGCCAGGTGGGCCTGTTCGGACTGTTCAATGAGTCACCTGCTGCAGGCCGCGACGGCGACGACTTACCCGACGTTCCCGACTGGGAAGAGAGCGTTCGTCTGGCGAATGAAAAAGAAGTGCTCGGCTACTATGTTTCAGGCCATCCTCTCGACAAGTACGCCGACAAGTTGCGTAATCTTACCGGCGTTATCTCCATTGCTGAAGCGCTCGAACGCAAGCCCCCCGAGCGCCGCTGGGGCCAACAGGCAGACCCCGCCGACGAACTCCTAGTCGCTGGAAACTTAGCAGGAATGACCCCGCGCCAGAGCAGGCGCGATCAGAAGACCTACGCGCAAGGGACGATTGAAGACGCAAGCGGCAAAATGGAGGTCATCTGTTTCTCGCGAGAGTATGAGAAATTGAAGGAGCAACTCAAGATTCAAGCGCCGGTGCTTATTCGCGGCGTGCTGATGGGCGACGAAGACGCCGCGCCAAAAGTTTCAATCAATATGGTGCAGGCCCTCGACGACGTGCAGGTAAAAATGCCCGCCGGCGTGCGTATCCGTATCAATCTCGATCGCGCGACTGAGGAAATGCTGGCTGTACTTAAATCGGCCGCCGACGCAGCGCCGGGCCCCAGCAAGGTAATGCTCTGTCTCGATAAAAAAGGTGAGTACTCCGTCGTCCTCGAGCCGGACGGGATGAACGTGGCCGCGGATCGCACATGGGTCGCGCGCATCGAAGATATTGTCGGCAAGGGTACGGTTCAGGTGGTTGGGTAGTCGGGTTGCTTTTTCAACTAGCAAATCGCTGAAAGGAATCCATGCAGTTTCGCCGCCTCGGCAATGGACCGCTTGAATTCTCAGAGTTGAGCTTCGGCACATGGCTCACAGTCGCTGGCGGAATCGCTCAGGACCAGGCAATCCGCTGTATCCACGCCGCACTCGATCACGGCATCACTCTTTTCGACACAGCCAACCAATACGGCGCGGGAACCGCCGAGCAGATTCTAGGCGAAGCACTGCGCGCCTATCCGCGCGATCGCTATTTGATCGCCACCAAGCTCTACTTCCCTGTAGGCGACGAACCTGATCACGGACTTTCAGCCAGGCAAATTCAGAAGCAGCTCGACCGTTCGCTCCAGCGCCTGGGTGTCGATTTCATCGACCTCTATCAATGCCACCGTTTCGATAAGGACACACCGCTCGATGAAACACTTGCTGCCCTCGATCGCGCGGTTAAATCGGGCAAAGTACGTGCCATCGGATTCAGCGAGTGGACCTACGAGCAAATCGACTTGGCGGCAGCGATCTGCCGGGCGAACGCCCTGACCGCTTTCTGTTCAAGCCAACCGCAGTATTCAATGCTGTGGCGCAAGCCGGAGGCTAATGTATTCGCGACATGCGCCCGCCATGGCATTGGTAACCTTGCATTTTCTCCGCTGGCTCACGGCGTGCTGACCGGCAAATACGCGCCGGGCCAGCCGCCCCCGCCCGGAACACGCGCCGCAAGTGATGACATGAACAAATTCATGGAGTCCGCAGGTCGTCATTACCGCTCCGACTATTTGCTCGAAGCCGTAGCAAAGTTAAAGCCCATCGCAGCCGACCATGGCCTGACGATGCCGCAACTCGCATTGGCATGGGTCCTGCGCCGCCCTGAGGTCTCATCCGCAATCATCGGAGCCTCACGGCCCGAGCAGATCGCCGACAACATTCGAGCGATCGGAGTCAGGCTTTCGGACGACGTGATTAAATGCGTGGACGATGCGGTGGGCAAGGTCGCTGTCTACGCGTAGCCGGCGTGCAGGTCAAAGGCGTGCTCTCATATACTTCTCAAGGAGCCACGAGGCCGGCGCGGGATGTTGTCTGCCACCTGCCAAGACCGAATGGATTCAGTCACGCATCCCCGCCGGAGTAGACCTACATGATCGACTCGCACAGCATGTTCCTACTCGTCGCGGCGTTTGTGTCGGTCGTCAGCCTCATCGTTCTCATCGCCATCGTCAAGCTCAACCCGGTCATCACGCTGCTCGTGACAGCGCTGGGGCTTGCCATCGTTGCCGGGATGCCGCTGCCCGCTATCGTACATTCGTTTGAATCAGGAGTCGGCGGAACTCTCGGGCACATCGCCATCATCCTTGCGCTAGGCACCATGCTCGGCAAGATGATGGCCGAATCGGGTGCCGCCGATCAAATCGCGCACACACTCGTTCGCGTGTTCGGCGAGAAAAACGTACCCTGGGCGATGGTCGTTATCGCCCTCATTGTCGGCCTGCCCGCATTTTTTGAAGTTGCTTTCGTATTGCTCGTTCCGGTCCTGTTCACAGTTGCCCGCCGTACAAATACGTCGCTTATTATGGCAGGACTCCCGATGGTCGCAGGCCTCTCTGTCGTGCATGGCCTTGTGCCTCCGCATCCTGCCGCAATGCTTGCCGTCGCCACGTATCACGCGGACGTAGGCCGCACCATTTTCTATGGGCTTTTGATTGGGTTGCCGACTGCCGTTATTGCGGGCCCGTTATATGCGAGGCTCATTGCTCCCCACGTGGTCCTCAGCAATGAGAATCCAATCGCCGACCAGTTGACTACGCGCGATCCGAGCCACGGCCTGCCGGGATTCTGGATCAGCGTGTTCACCATTCTGTTTCCTGTACTGCTGATGCTGGCCGGCAGTTGGGCGGATGCGTTCACCGCACCCGGCACTTCTGCCAACAGCATTCTGCGCCTGGTCGGCAACGACGACCTGGCCTTGCTCATCGGCGTTTTGCTCAGCTTTATTACGCTTGGCGTCATGCGAGGATTTTCGCGCGACACGGTTCTGCGCTTCAGCACTGAGTGCCTTGGCCCCACCGCAGCCATCACGCTGCTGGTTGGCGCTGGCGGAGGCTTCGGGCGCATTCTGCAGGATAGCGGCGTTTCCACTGCCATCATTGCAGTCGCGCTCAAAAGCCATGTTCCGCTTCTGCTGCTGGCCTGGTCACTTGCTGCTGCTTTGCGCCTGGCGACCGGATCGGCAACTGTTGCCATGGCCACTGCGGCAAGTATTGTTGCGCCCATCGCACTGCACTCAAGCGGCGTCCATCCGGAACTGCTTGCTATCGCGACGGGAGCGGGCTCGCTCATCTTTTCGAATGTTAACGATGCCGGCTTTTGGCTGATCAAGGAATACTTCAACATGACCGTCGTGCAGACCATGAAGACCTGGTCGATTTGCGAGACCATCATTTCTGTCACTGCTCTGGCTTTTGCGTCACTGGCCTGGCATTTCGCCTGATACAAGGAGGATGAATCTCATGCCCGATCAATGCTTCTCCGCAACACTTTCACGCCGCAGCTTTCTCAATTCAGCATCGGCATTTGCATTCGCGACTTCCGCAATCGGCATAACCACCAGCGCAGCGCAAAACGCCAAGAGCGACAAGTCGCTGGTCTACGCAGGAACCTACACTACTGCTGCCGATGGCAGCGCACACGGCGAAGGCATCTATCTCTTCGAAGCGAATCCAACCACAGGCGAGCTATCGCACGGGCGTGTGGTGGCAAAGACTCCAAACCCAGCATGGATCTCGCTTCACCCTTCCAGGAAATATCTCTACGCCGCCAACGAGATGACCGGGCCAGACTCCGCCCGCAGCTCGGTTACTGCGTTCGCAATCGACGCAGGAAGCGGCGATCTGAAGGAACTGAATTCAGTTAGCTCCGAGGGTGCCGGCCCCGCGCACATGAGCATCGATGCTCAAGGCAAGTTCGTTTTCGTTGCTAACTATGCGGGCGGAACCATCGCCGTGCTTCCTATCCACGAAAACGGCTCGCTCGGCAAAGCTGTCGATGTGCATCGCGATACCGATGAGATCGGCTCCAGGCGCCCTACGAACGGACCGCGCGGCAATTTTTCAATCAGCGGCCACGAAGCGCCGCACGCGCATATGATCCTGCCCGACCCAAGCGGCAAGTTCGTTCTCGCCACCGATCTCGCGCAGGACCGCATTTACGTTTACAAATTCGACGCGGTCAGCGGCAAGCTCTCTCCCGCAGCGACACCGTTCGTCTCTGTTCCTACGGGCGACGGTCCACGTCATTTTGTTTTCCATCCAAATGGACACTGGTTTTATCAGCTTGAAGAGGAAGCATCCGCGATCGTCTTCTTTCACTATGATCCGAAGACTGGAGCTCTCGCATCACAGCAGACCATCTCCGCGCTTCCGCCCGAGTTCGCAGGCAGCAACTTTGCTTCGGAAATCGCAATCTCGCCCGATGGGAAATTTCTATATAGTGCAAATCGCCTGCACGACACCGTCGCCGTCTGCTCGATCGCAAGCGATGGCCGCCTCACCCGTATCGGCGAAGTCTCCACCATGGGCGATTATCCGCGCTATTTCTGCTTTGATCCCAGCGGCAATTTCATCTACGTATGCGATCAGCGCAGTGACTGCATCACGTCTTATGCTGTGAATCGCGCCACAGGAATGTTGAAGTTCACGGGTAAGTACACGTCTATAGGAAGTCCCGCGATTCTCGCGTTCCTTTAGAAAATTAAACGCGCTGACAAAGTCGATGCGCCCATTCGTGGATGCTTTCGGGCCGAATGAGCTCTCCATCGGCGTCGCTCGCGGCCAGTTGAACGGCGAAATTGCCAATTGTCGTACTTTCCGTTTCGCCGATCTCAACGGGCAGCCCAGTTCGCTGTTCCGTTAACCGCACCAGCAGCTTGTTCCGGTTTGCTCCGCCCAACATGTGGATCGACCTGAGCTTGCGGCCAAGCATTGTCTCCAGGCTTGCCAGGGCCTGTGCATAGCGCGCGGCAAGACTCTCAAAGATCAGCCTTGCAAACATCGGCTCATTGCCCGGCACATCGGCAATCTCATTCTGCCCCTGCCGCGACAACTCTTGGTTGATGCGTCGAGGCATCTCGGTATCGAGCAACAACGACTCGGCATCCATGTTCAACAGGCCGACTGGCGCGCCGCATTCGCCGGCTGCCTTCACAATGTCTTCTATCTTCCACTGCCTGCCCTGCGCAGCCCAGCCATCGATGCACTGCTTCAAAACCCACATGCTGTTCACAAGGTTGTGAAACATAAGGTCGCCGGTAGCTGCACCCAGATTTGTGTATCCCGCATCGAACGCGGCTTGTGTGGTTACCGGCACAGTCGTCAACGCACCAACAAGAGACCACGTTCCCGAACTTATGTAAGCGGATGAACTCATATCCTTCGGGATGCCCGCGATTGCCGACGCCGTGTCATGGCAAGCAGGAACAACAAGTTGTGTCTTCCTGAACGCACCCAATGCAGCGAGCGGCCCTTGCATTTTTCCAACAAACGTGCCGGTGCGAACAATCGGCGGCGCTGCTTCGATAGAGAGTCCCAGTTCGCTGAACAGGTCGCGTGACCAGTCGCCGGTCTTCAAATCCACCAAGCCTGTATGCGTGGAGTGCGTATACTCTGAAACGCGCTGCGCACCAAGCCAGGTCAGCACAAATTCCGGCATCATCACCCAGCGCACACCGGGATCGATGCCGGCCGCGGGATCGGCCAACAATTGATACATGGTGTTGATCCGCGTGGGAAGGGCACCGGTGCGCCGATATAACTCGAAGGATGGAATGATCTTGTCCGCAGCCTCTTTGCTGGCCACGGTGCGCTCATCGCGATAACAGAATGGCTCGTGGAGTGCGCGGCCATCCGGGCCTACACGGACGTAATCTACTCCCCAACTATCAACGCCAATTGTAGCGATGCCTTCCGGAGCGGCTTGCGCGGCCTTGCGCAAACCTTCTTCGAGCCCGGCAAGAATCGTGTCGAGCGCCCAATGCAGTGAATCACCGCGATGAACAGGTCCGTTCGGAATGCGGTGGACGACTTCTATTTTGGGTTGACTGCCTTCCCAGCGCAGCAGGGAGACACGACAGCTTTCAGCTCCAAGATCAATGGCAACACGCGCAGGTTCTTGCATGACCGCAGTGAATTCTCCCGATCCCGGTTAATGCGTTTCATCGTAGAAACGCGTCAGCAAGACCTCCGTCCACGGGAATCAGATGGCCCGTGGTGCAACGCGACCTGGGGCTGGCCAAAAACAGAATCGCTTCTGCGCAGTCAATCGGATCAATCGTCTTGTGCGTAAGCGTACGCTCACCGTAGAATGACGCCAACCGTCCGCGCAACTCATCATCGCTGAACGACTCCTGAAACGGAATCTTGTACTTGGTCAGAGAAGCGATCACGCGATCGCGCGGAAACATCTTTGAGCCTTTCACCACCGTTGCCGGGCTGATGCCGTTCACACGCACGTCGGGCGCGAGTGACACGGCCAGTTCGCGAATCAGGTGCGAAAGCGCCGCCTTACTGATGTCGTAGGCTTCGCTTCCCTTCTTCGCTACTACGGCGTTTGCCGAACTCGTAAACACGATGGTGCCGTGAAGGCCCTGCTCGTTGAAGATCTTTGCAGCTTCAGTTGCCAGCACATAGTTTGAGGTAACATTCAATTCCAGCGTGCCCGCCCAAAAGTGATCAGGGAGCACCGGATCAGGCGACGAGGGAAACAGAGCGGCCGTATTCACCAGGATGTCTACGCCGCCAAACGCGCACACTGCGACCTTCAGCGCATCGGCAATCGATTCGCGGCTGGTGGCATCAACCGCTGCGCTAGTCAGCGCTTCCGCTGGAGCCACAGATTTTAAATCGGCTGCGACCTTGGCCGCGCCCACATGGTCCCGATCAGCGACCACTACGTGTGCGCCGCGTTGGGCCAGCAGATGCGCGACCTCACGGCCGATGCCGCTTGCTCCGCCTACAACAAAAGCAACGCGCCGGCTGAATTCCTTCTCCGGCGGTTGACGGCGAAGCTTGGCCTCCTCCAGCGCCCAATACTCAATTTTGAAAGCTTCAATCGCCGGCAGCGCTACGTAGTTGGTAAATACCTTGAAGCTCGCCGGATCCATGCCTTCTCCGCATTGCGGCACTGGCCCACTTACCTCTCCCTCAGAAAGTAGACTTGCGCCTTCCATCACGTGAATCGCGTTCGTATAGAACTCGCCCACAATGCGCGCTTCCGTTTTGTTCTTGCCAAAGCTGAACATGCCCAGCCCGGGAATCAGAACTACCGTCGGGCTTGAGTCGCGGATCGCCGGCGATTCGGGAGTGGCAAATGTTTTGTAGTAAGCCCGGTATTCCTTGCGGTACTGCGCAAGCGCCACGGCAATCTGCTTCCGCAGTTCATCGATATCGTCGCCCGCTTCCCACTGCACAAACAGCGGCCTGATCTTGGTGCGGATAAAGTGATCTGGGCAGCTGGTACCCAGAAAAGCCAGATCCTTTGCGTAAGCCGAATTGACAAACTGCAGCACATCCGGCGCATCGGTAAAGCTCGCAATCCAGCGTCGCTGCGCGCTAAGACGACCGCGCAGATAAGGCGCGATCGCAACCGCCAGTTCCCTGCGGTCAGCGCGTGCCGGCACTCGCTCGCCACCAAAGCGTATCTTCCCTTTGGCCTGCCCGTGACGTTGAATAAATTGCCCAATCTGGTCTATAAGCGTGATGGTGTTCAGATAGCACTCGCGCTGCGTATCGCCCCACGTAAATAGTCCGTGGCCGCCCAGCACAATGCCGTTGCATACGGGATTCGCCTCGACGGCGCGCTTCATCATCAAAGCCAGTTCAAAGCCCGGCCTTTGCCACGGCACCCACACCAGCGAGTGATCGAACTCGCGATTGAATTCTTCCATCTTGGCTTGGCCGTTTGCAGAGGCGGCCAGTGCAATTCCCCAGTCGGGATGCAGATGGTCCACGTGCTTGAACGGAAGAAAGCCATGCAGCGGCGTATCAATCGAAGCCGCTACGGGGTTCGCGCGGAACGAGCAAACCGGATAAAGGTCCGCCATGGCGTCTTCAGTGTCCACGCCTTTGTAAACTTTTTCGAGCGCCAGCAACTTCTCCTGGTACAGGGTTGCAAAGCCGCCGCGCTTGATGCTGCCCAGATCGCCGCCCGAACCTTTTACCCAAAGCACCTCCACCGGTCTGCCGGTGAGTGGGTCAATTTCAGAAATTTTTGAGCTGGTATTGCCGCCGGCAAAGTTGGTGATCCGCAAATCCGAGCCAAGAAGATTGGAGCGATAGCGCAGCAATTCCGGTTCGTCGAGTGTGTCGGCGATGCTTGAATCCCAGAGGTCCTCAAGAAAAGCCAGCGCCGGGGAAGATAGGGCCGTCTTGTTCATAGTATCCAGTTTATGGGAACTGAACGGCTCCGACCAAGGCTCCTGCCCGCTCCCATTGAAAATGGCCTTTTCAGGCTGTTTCAGCTTCAACATCACGTTCGGGCAGCACCCGCCGTCCGGTCGCCGCAAAACTTGCTTCCGCCGCCAGCAATTCCGGCGTAACTCCGCGGTGTTGCACGTAGTTATACGGCGGAACAATGTTACCCCGCAGGAGCGCGATTCCCAGTTGAATCAGGCGAGGTCCGTAGGTTTCCACCTCATGCGAAACCGATCCCACCAAAGCGCTCATGCCGGACCGCATCTCTTCCAGCGCCTCAGGGATGCAATCCTGTCCGGCAATCGCTAAATCCGACTCGCATCCAAGTTCGCGCGCTGCATCAAGAACACCCAGGGCGCTTGAATCCGTTGCCGCAGCCACCAGAATGTGCTCGCCTCCCCGGTGGTCCTTCAGAACATCAAGCAAAGCCTTGTAGCTCGCTTCTCTCATACCGCGGCCTTCTACCTGGGTGAACTGGGATGCGCCAATATTGGGCAGCAATTCGCGGATACCCTCGAATGCGCCGGTAATGCGGCTCTGCACAAAGCTGCCGGCTTCTCTAAATCCCACGCCAATCACGCGGTCCACTACACCATTCCAGTGGTGCTGAGCATAACGAGCCAGAATGGTGCCCATCTCGCGTCCTGCGTCAAAATTGTCCACACCAAAATAGGTCGAGTTCGGATGCGGCACATCTATTGCGATCAGCGGAATCTCGGCCTTCCGGAAAATGTGTGCAATGCGCGGCGCCACTTCTTCTTCCACCTGAAACTCCAGTACCAGGTCAACACGCTTGGCTACAAACTCCTCAGCGTTTTGAACTGCCACGCAAGGATCGTACTTGTTGTCCAAAATGATCAGTTCAACGCCAGAAGCCGCCGCCGCCGCCGTTACGCTCTGCGCTACCGCAATTGAAAACGGCATATCGGCGCTCTGAACGGCAAACCCAAAGCGCAACCTCCGCGGCCGCGACACCAGGCGATATTGCCCACTTTGCGATTGGGCGATATAACCGCGGTGCACCAGCGTCTTCAGAATTCGATAGACGCTGGTCTTTGAGATGTGCGTCTGCTGGTAAACATCTTCAAGCGTGAGAGGCACGTGATGCTGCTCAAGCAGCTCGATTACATCGAGCGCCTTGGAAAGAATCGGAATCAAATACAGCCGCTTGATCTTCGTCTTGGCCAACCGTTTATCTCCCGCGATTACAAGGCAATCGTCAAAAAACCCGCACTCATCATATCCGAAAAGTCGCACATATCATCAGGCGTAATTGCTCAGCGCCGAGGCCCGTTTTCCCCGCTCTTTGCTGATGCGCTCAACATACCCGCTCGCGCGCAACGCCTCCAGCGGATTGGCAGGCAATCCGTGCGTCTCACGCCAGGCCGCAATCATCGGCCGAACATCCATCCAGAACGTCCCGCGGAATAGCTCTTCAGCGGCTACCAGTTCGCAAGACTGCTGCAGCTGTGCCAGCCGCTCCCGATCGACCAGCGCCGCCTTCAAATAAAGCTCCTGTGCCGCCATCACCGTCTGCACCACGGCTTCAATCTTGCCCTTCAGGTTATGGCTCTGGTCCACCATGAAGGCAATGTCGAGCTTCAATCCGTCAGTCGCTGCTGCGTGAATCTCATGGAATATTCTGAAAATCTGGTAAGGGTCAATCGAGCCCAGCGTCAAATCGTCATCGGCATACCGGCGGTCGTTAAAGTGGAATCCGCCCAGCATATCTGTATGCAAAAGCCACGCCACAATCTGCTCAATGTTCTGTCCCTGGTAATGATGTCCCGTATCCACCAGCACGCGCGCCTTGGGGCCCGCCTTCTTTGCGAAATGAGTCGACATGCCCCAGTCCGCGATATCGGTATGGTAGAAAGCTGGCTCAAACGGCTTGTACTCCACCAGCAGCCGTTGATTCGGGCCAAGGTGCTCGTGCACAATGTGCAGCGCTTCCTCTAGCCAGCCAATACGCTTGCGCATGCTCTGCGTCCCAGGATAGTTCGAGCCGTCTGCCACCCACAGTGAAATGTCGCGCGAATCGACGGCCTTGGCGATCTCGACCGAATTCAACATGTGCGCAAGCGCCTGGCCGCGAACCACCGCAGACGGATTGCAAAGCGAACCGTATTTATATTCCTGATCCTGAAAAAGGTTTGGATTGATGGAGCCTGACTTGATGCCATACCGGCCCTCAAGATCCTTGAGCGCAGGCAGGTCCGCCTCGCCCCTGGGCAGATCCCACAACACATGAAGCGCCAGCGTTGGCGTAACTCCCGTCAGCCGATTTACTTCGGCCGCGTCCGCGAACTTCTCTTCGAGAGTTGAGGCAGCGGCCGCCTGCAGGTACTTTCCAAAACGCGTACCCGTGTTGGCGAATCCCCAAGAAGGAATTTCGATCTGGAATGAATCCAAAACCTTGAATGCATGGTCTAAATCTACGGCGTCAGTCGGCTTCATGTTGATTTCCCCTGGCTAATTTCTTCTTTACCTTGTTGCCTTGTATTCAATTCTGCGCCAAGATCGTCGACCACGATCACATTCAAGAAGCGCGGTCCGTGAACGCCCTTGATGCGCGTCATCTCAATGTCCGCCGTTGCGCTTGGCCCTGAAATATAGGTTGCCAGAACCGGCGGCTGTTTGCAGCGGGCGAAGTACTCCGGCAACGTCTCCACTACCCGGCTTGCATAAAGAATGCAAAGTTGCCAGTCGGGCAAAAGGCTTACGATCCTGCGACCCTCACACGGCGAGTGGTGCAGCACAATCGTGCCGGAATCGGCAATGCCGCCGAACGACCCGGTGACCACGCCCTCGCATGTCTCGATTTCCGCCGCGCTGAGGTTGCGGTCGATCTTCCACTCAAATCCGCCTGCCATCCACGCGGCAGGCAGCCCCTCAGCCGCAACAAACACATGCCTGCCACTTGCCCTCAGTTGCGCCGCAATCGCTAAATCAAGCTTGTCCGGGATGGTTTCCACCACATCTGCGTCGTACTCGCGCAGCCGCTCGATCATCAGCGCAATCCGTTCGGCCGCACTCAAGCGACCGGCGCGTACGTACGTGCGAAGCAGGCTAGAGTAGGTTGAAGCCAGGTCTCCTGGGTTCTCCGTCTTCTGCGTTGCAGCGTGTACCTGCTGAAGGATTCTGGCACGGGAATCG
>Ga0265330_10001843_pt1 | contig 11828 bp, 13 predicted proteins | sample 41919metaG_FD_202083 | JGI IMG/M metagenome (GOLD analysis project Ga0265330, IMG submission 202083) | Rhizosphere microbial communities from Carex aquatilis grown in University of Washington, Seatle, WA, United States - 4-19-19 metaG | ecosystem: Host-associated > Plants > Roots > Rhizosphere... | reverse complement strand
TGCCTTGCCCACGACTGACGTACCCAGCGTCTTGCGCGCGTGGGCGTTGGCCTCGATGACGTGGTCCTCGCCATCGAGCACCAGGACCAGCACCGGCGCCTCATTCCAGAGAAAGTCGCGGCAAGCGGTGTCGAGGATTGTCTGGTTCATGAGCGGCTCGATCGGTCGCGCACAAGCGAAGCCTCGAGTTCCTGCTGCGCCTCTGCGACAGGGGCGAGTGGCAAAGCCTCGCGCGCTACACGCGGCGTGCGGACCCTGCGCGGGAACAGCGCCCAGGGCGGCTCACCCGCGCGATGCGCGTGAATCGCCTGGTCGAGTTGCGAGATAGACACCGGGCGATTGGCCTTTCCCATTCGGGGCACTCCAAGGATAGCACCTATCTCTGAATGACTCGGCCGCCCCCTTGCCGACGGGAGCGAGACAGGACAAGACTGTCGCTTTTGAGGCTGAAGTTCCATGCGCCTGCTTGGCGAAGGTGATCCCATCCAGGCGTGGCATGTTGATGTCGGAGATGGAGTGTCGACAACTCCCCGAGCGGTTCAACAAGGACTGACAGCGAAGTCGATGAGATTCAGCTGGCGCAGGCAGGCCAGCAGCCTGGGCTTGTCAATGGGTTTGACCAGGTAGCTGTCGCACAGCCCGTTAAAAGCCGATCCGATGGTCGCGGGATCGCCGAGTGCGGTGGTCATCACGATCTTGGTCCAAACTTCAGGCACTCGGCCCGAGGCCGTCTCCAGGCCGCGAATTGTGCCCAGCACCTCCTTGCCATCGATTTCCGGCATCATGATGTCCAGGCAGATCAGTTGATAGGGCTGCTTTGCCTGTTGGGCCGCGAGGAAGGCGGTCAGCGCCTGTTTCCCATCCGAGGCAACGTGGCACTCGCCCCATTCGCGCAGAATTGTATGCAGGAGGAGTCGGCTGGTAGCGTCGTCTTCCACAATCAGAGTCTTCATCGTCGTCGCTTCTTTGCGACCTCTAGTAGAGTCGACGCTTTGATGGCCTTCTTGAGGTGCTCATGCCGTCGTCGCCGAAGCAGGCTGTGCGATAGACGCGTCGATCTCGGCAGGGACAACCGTGAAATGGGCGCGTCCCGGCCTGGGGATTGCGGGCGCGTGCCTTGCGGGATCGCGTGGACCAGGGCAAACTGCCAGCAATCCGACCCACGATAGGCGGACACGAACAGAAGTAGCATCTGACCAAGCAGACAAACGCCTCATGGAAGACCACAGATCGCGGGTCGCCCCGCTCGAAGCGCTGCCCCCTATTGTCCTTTCGCCCGGGTTCCAGAGCTACCCATGGGGCGATCCCGCGTTCATTCCCAAGCTCTTCGGGTTGCCCGTGACGGGCCAGCCCTACGCGGAAGCCTGGTTCGGCGCCCACCCGTCGCTTCCTTCGCTTGCCGATCTGGGCGGCCGGAAGGTCACGCTTGATCACGCCCTGGCGGAATCCGGCGCCGCCATTCTCGGTCCGCAACTGGCAGGCCTGCCTTTCCTGTTCAAAGTCCTGGCAGCGGCGTATCCCCTATCCGTCCAGGTCCACCCGTCGGCAGCCCAAGCCATCTCGGGTTTCAATCGGGAGAACGCGGCCGGCATCGCGCTGCAGGCCGCGAACCGCAACTACCGCGACACGAATGCCAAGCCCGAGCTGTTCGTTGCCCTGACGCGGTTCCAGGCTCTTTGTGGTTTTCGCCCGGTGGACGAGATCGCGACCGCGCTCGCGGGCGCGCCCGAGTTGGCGGCGCTCATGCCCGAGTGGCAGCAGGCGTCGAATCCTCTGCGATCGCTGCTAGGCGCGTACTTCGACCTGTCGGACGAAGTGCTGCGTCCCGCACTCGCGGGCTGGGTTGGTCGCCTGACCGAGGCCCACCCACTGCCAGAGACCGCCGAGGCATGGATCCTCGCGGCGGATCGGATCTTTTCTGCCGGGGGACAACCAGACCGCGGGCTCTTCTTCTTTCTCCTGCTCAACCTCGTCACGATCGAGCCTGGACAGGGATTGTTCCTTTCGCCCGGGACACCTCACGCCTACCTGCGCGGGGCCGGCATTGAGGTGATGGCCAGCTCCGACAATGTCCTGCGGGCAGGACTGACGGCAAAGCATGTCGACCCGCAGGAGCTGCTGTCGATCCTTCGCTGCAAAAGCCAGCCTCCGCACATACTTCGGCCCGGCAGCGGGGATAGCACAACCTACCTGACCGCGACCGCTGCCTTCGAGCTTCACCGGACAAAGGTGGGCGCAGCAGCGACACCCGAGCGCCTGGCCTGCGGGCCCGAGCTGCTTTTCTTTCTCGGCGACACACCGGCCGCGAGCATTGAGCTTGAATCCTCGCCGAGCCCAATCACTCTGCCGTCGGCTGGATGCTGTCTTGTCCCGCACGGGACGCGCTATCGGACCCGTGCCACCGGGACCGGCTCCCTGCTGCGCGTCTCAGTTCCCGCGCCCGAACCGCGTCACCCCTGACCACCCATCCCACCCCGAAGCAGAGACAGAGTATCCTGGCAGCCTTCGACCTGCACCACCCGAACCGGGCAAGGCCCTTCGGACCAAGCGGCTGCGAAGTCCGCAACGGCGGCGTCATTGCCGCCGGGAAAGAGGGCATCGCCAACGTAGGTGACCTGTTCAAAACCCTCCTTCAGCAGGCAGCGAACCGGGTACGTCTTCTCCCGGCCCCGCACGACGAGGTCGAACGACGTTTCACCGCCATACGAAATGGCAAGATCGTTGCCGGGCAACAGGCCGTCGACCTCAGTGCGCAGCCAGACCAGCAGTCGCCGGCGATAGGCCGTTTCGCGATCGAACTTGACGAACGCTTTCCGCGAGCGTTGCGCCAGCTCCGACAGTGCGCCTGGGGGCCGCCCCGATGGGGCAAGATTGAGCATTGACCCGCGATCGATGATCTGCGCGCCCGCAATTTCCACGGTCGGAGGGAGCAGGAATTCGGGCGTGGCCAACGCGCGCCGAAGCAATTCATTGAGCTGCTGAAAAGCGACATCTCCTAGATGTGCACGCAGTGAGAACTCATCGATGCATTCAGTCGCGAGTCTGTCACCAAAGGTACAGCGGTAGCGGCTGGCACCGTTGCAGAGAAATGCATCGAGTTCCCCGCGAAAACCGAAGTCATGCAATGGCTGAAGAAACTGACCCTCAACCAGCGGCAGGTCGCTGCCGGCAGCCAAGACGAAATGCTCCGTGAGCGCTTTGAGCGCAATAGCCATCTCCTCCCTCAGCGCTTGCCGAGGTGGGGTCAGGGTGTTGTCCACATCGAATACGAGGGCAGATTTCATGTTCTCCACATCTTGCCGCAGAACACTGCGGCGAGCCACATCACCAGAGGAGAAGCAAAGACCGCTAGCCTGGATGATCTCGTTACAATAGACGCCAACTCAGGGACTTTCTTGTCCCCCCAGCCTTGGAGTGTACTCGTCCAACGATCGGCGCGACTGCACCTCGGCCCGCAACACCAAACGCCTGGCCTAGATCTCACCCAGTCTGTCCCAACTTCGCCCGGATCGTCTTCAGCATAGCCTCGAAGTTGACTGGCTTCTGGAAGACCGCGTCCAGGCCCAGATCGCGGGTGCTGGCCGAGATGGTCAATGAATCGCCGAGCGAGCTCAGGAGCAGCACGGGCGCGGTGTTGCCCGCCAGTTTCAACTCTTTCACCAGGCCGGTGCCCGAGTCGATCTCCTCCATCATGAGATCGACGATCATGAGGTCGGGCTTGGCTTCTTTGAATTTCTTCAGGCCCTCCTCGGCAGAAAGCGCCGTGGCGGTCAGGTAGCCGGCCTTCTCCAGCCGCAACCGCAGGGCCTCAAGAATGTCGCCGTCGTCGTCAACACAAAGAATCAGGTATTTTCCATTTTTCATCGCTCAGGCCTCTGGCTGGGGGCCGCAGGCACAGCCGCGACCGGAATCGACACCGAATTGCCTCGTGTATTGCTCGAAATCCTGCTCGCGCACCGCTCGCTGGATGAAAGCCAACGCCAGCGCCAGGTTCGCGCGCGCCGGCTCAGACAGCGGATCACCCAGCTCGCCGAAGCGGTAGCCGCGAATGCCCAGGGTATAGGCCTTGATCTCCGCTCCGAACATTTCGCGCGCCAAGGTCACCACCTGGCCGGGCGTGGCGCTGTGACTGGAGAAACTCAGTTCGCGCGTCGGTTGCACCGGGCCGAACCAGAACGGTTCTGGCCCGCTCATGGCGGCATCGACAAAAATCACCACATCGAACCTGGTCAAGGAGACCGCATCCTCGACCGCAAGCTGATAGTCCGACTCGCAGGTCAGGTTGGGTGCGGCCAGCGGCTCCAGTGCATCCACCAGCGCCGGACCCAGTCCATCATCACCGCGGCCGGGGTTGCCGTAGCCGTAGACCAGAATATTGGGTGCGACGTGGTTCATCCCCGGCTTTTCTCACAGAGGACCTTGCCTTCGTAATCCACCACACTCACGTCGATCGCCATCTGTCCGAGGGCGTGAGTCGCACAGGACAGGCATGGATCATAGGCGCGGATCGCCACCTCGATGCGGTTGAGCAGGCCCTCGGTGATCTCCACGCCTGACAGGTGATCCTGCGCCACCTTGGTCACAGCACGGTTCATCGGCTCGTTGTTGTGGGTGGTGGAGACGATCAGGTTGGCCATCACCACCTGGTCATTCTTGTCGACCCGGTAGTGGTGGAAGAGCGTCCCGCGTGGCGCCTCGATCACTCCCACGCCCTCCTCGCGGCGCTCGCCCTTGGCCACAAGATCTTCGCCCTGCAAATCATTGTCGTTGAGCAATTCCTGGATCTTTTCCATGGAATGCAAGAGCTCGACCATGCGCGCCCAGTGATACGCCATTGTGACGTTGTTGGTCTTGCCGCCGGTGACCGCGCGGAATTCCTTGCGCGCCGATTCTGCCGCCGGCGTGTCGATGAAATCCGCGGTATTGAGGCGGGCCAGCGGTCCCACGCGATACCAGCCCGATTCCGGTCCCAGCTTCTTGATGAAGGGGAATTTCATGTACGACCAGTCGCGCACGTCCTCCGCGATGAAATCCACGTACTTCTGGTAGTCGATCTGGTCGAAAATCTTCTTGCCCTGGGTGTCCACCGCGCGCAGGTTGCCGTGGTACAGGTCCATGGCCCCATCGGCGCGCACGAGCGACAGGTGGTTGGATTCAAACGAGCCAAAGGGCAGAAGTTCCTTCAGGTGGGCCGTGGTGTACTCGCGCGCGATCTTCACCGCGGACTTGGCCCAGGTCATCTGCTGATCGACCTCCTTCAGCAGGAAATCGCGCTCGGCAATGCTGAGATTCTTGTTCACGCCGCCGGGAATGGCGCCGGTTCCGTGCACCTTCTTGCCGGCCGTCGCCTTGATGATCTCCTGGCCATACTTGCGCATCATCACGGCTTGCACGGCCAAATCGGGGAACTTGGCGGCCACGCCAATCACATTGCGAATGGCGGGATCGGCGTCGAAACCGAAAAGCAGGTCTGGCGACGCCAGGTGGAAGAAGTGCAACGCATGCGATTGATACATCTGCCCGTAGTGCATCAGCCGACGCAGCTTTTCTGCCGTGGGGGTCAGGGCCTCGCCGCCCACGATGCGGTCCATGGCCTTGGCCGCAGCGAGGTGGTGGCTGACCGGACAGATGCCACACAGGCGCTGGACAAGAACTGGGATTTCCCAGAAGAGCCGGCCCTGGATGAATCGTTCGAAACCGCGGAATTCCACCACGTGCAGGCGGGCCTGCACGACCTTGCCGGCCTCGTCGAGAAGGATGGTGACTTTTCCGTGACCCTCGACGCGGGTAACGGGCTCGATAACCACTCGCTTGATGACGCTCACGTCACACTCCTTGGTACGTTCAATCGTACTTGATGAGCCCGTAGGCCAATTTCACCGGCTTGCCAGTCAGCAAGGCCACCAGCGATTCCCACAGGGTATCCGCCGAAGGCGGGCAACCAGGCAGGAAGTAGTCGATCTTCACCACCTCGTGACAAGGATAGACCTTGTCGAGAAGCAGCGGGATTTCCGGGTCATTGGGAATTTTCTGACTGGGATTGTGCACTGTGGGCCCGTGCAGATAGGCTTCGGCCAAACATTCGCGCAGGGGCACGCCATTGCGCATGGCGGGCAGGCCCCCCATGGTCGCGCATTCGCCAATCACCACCAGAGTGTCGCAGTGCTCGCGATATTTCTGCAGTACGTGCACATTCTCTTCATTGCAGCAGCCGCCCTCGATCAGTCCCACGGCACAGCGGCTGGTGAATTCTTTGATGTCGTTGATGGGCGATTTGTCGAAATCCACCAGCTCTATCAATTTCAAGATGCGCTCGTCGATGTCGAGCAACGACATGTGGCAGCCGAAGCACCCGGCCAGAGAAATTGTGGCGACCTTGGGCTTGGCAGTCGAGGCTGTCATGTTGTGCCTCCCGCCTGCGCCGTCTTGGCACGATCTTCAATCTCTGAGCCAATGGGCCTGCCGTCATAGGCCCTCTGCCCAATCGGGATCGCGTAGCCCACCCGCTTCTTCATCAAGGATCCGGTTGGACAGGCCTCGCTGGCCATGTCGGTGACCGCTGCGTTGGTCCCGCCCAGTCCGGCGCTCGCATTGGCAGCCACGTGCTTGTCTGCGCCCCGGCCCACAAAACCGTACACATTCTTGCCGTCCAATTCCTGCGAGGCCCGCACACAACGCGCGCACAGGATGCAGCGGTTGCGGTCGAGAAACAGGTCGGGATGGCTGGCGTCCATGTCGCGCACCGGGAAGAAATACGGGTACTGTGGCGCCAACATACCTAGGCGATAGCCCATGGCCTGCAGTTCGCAATTGCCGCTCTTTTCGCAGAAGGGACAGAAATGATTGCCCTCGACGAACAGCATTTCGACCAACTCGCGGCGTATGGCGCGCAGATTCTCGGTGTCGTTCTCGATGACCATGCCCTCGGCAATCGGCTGGATGCACGCTGCCTGGGGCCGGCCGTTGACCAGCACGGTGCACACGCGACAACTTCCCCAAGAACTGAGTCCGCGTTTGGCGCACAGGTGCGGAACATAGATCCCCGATAGTGCCGCAGCCTGCAGGATGGTCTGGCCGGGCTGGCCGCGCACTTCCACGCCGTCGATGGTGAGGGTGATTTCGCCGCTCATGGTGTCCCTTTCACTTCCCGAAATAGACCGACCGGCGCTGGGCCAGCGACTCAGCCACTGCCACAGCCGCCGCCCCATCAAAGCTAGGCAGCAGGCCGGGCTCGCTCTTGCGCACCCGCCGCTCGTATTCCGAGCGGAAGGATCGCAAGGTGGTCAGCACCGGCTGGGCCGAGGTTTGCCCCAGGCCGCAGCGGCTGGTGGCCTTCACTGTCTCGCCCAGCCTTTGCAAGTATTCGAGGTCCTCGGGACTGCCCTTGCCATTGGCGACCTGTCCTAGGCGTTCGCGCAACAGGCGATTGCCCACCCGACAGGGCGTGCAATAGCCGCAGCTCTCTTCGCAGAAGAATTCCATGAACGCCCCTGCGACCTGCAGTACATCGCGCTGCTGATTGAAGATCATCACGGCGCCGCCTGTGGCCAGATCGTCAAAGCGCAGGGTGCGGCCGAAGTCCTTGGGTCCAATCATCTGTCCCGAGGCGCCGCCCACCTGCACCGCCGCGGTCTCTTGTGCGCCCACCAAGGTGAGCAGATCGTTCACCTTCACACCAAAGGGCAATTCGTACACGCCGGGCCGGTCACAGTCGCCCGATACGCTGTACAACTTGGTTCCCGTGCTGTCACTGGTGCCGATGGAGCTAAACCAGCCCGGACCGTTCTCCAAGATGCGGGCCACGCAACAGAAGGTCTCAACATTGTTGATCACCGTGGGTCGCCCCAAATAGCCAGACTGGGCCGGAAACGGCGGCCGGTTCTTGGGATCGCCGCGCTTGCCTTCACACGAGCTGAGCAGCGCGGTCTCTTCCCCGCAAATGTAGGCGCCTGCGCCCAGCTGGATGCGGATGTCGAAATCGAACCCTCGTTTGCCGAGAATATTGCGGCCGAGCAGTCCGGCGTCGCGCCGCTCTTTCAGCAGGCTTTCCAGAAAGGCGAGCAAATAGGCGTATTCGCCGCGCAGGTAGACGATCCCAGTGGTCGCACCCACGCCGTAGCCAGCAATGGTCATACCTTCAAAGACCAGGTCGGCTGCCTCCGTGAGGATCACGCGATCCTTGAAAGTGCCGGGCTCGCCCTCGTCGGCGTTGCACACCACCACCTTGCTCGCCCCAGCAGCCGCGCGCGCGAATTCCCACTTCATTCCCGTGGGGAAGCCCGCGCCCCCGCGCCCGCGCAGACGCGAAACCTTGATGCTCTTGATGACCTCGGTGGCGCTTTCTGCCAATGCCTTGCGCAGGGCCGAGCCGCGCACCAGGGACGCAAAGACCACGGGCCCGCGCTCACGCAGATTATTCCTGACCACGGAGCGAACCAAGGGATGACTGTTGTTGCCGTTGCCCAGGGTCAGCTTCAGGTGTTCGACGCTGCCGCTGGCGCGCAGTTCCTCAATCAGCTCACGCGCCCGGTCGCTTGAAAGGTTGGTGATGACCTTGTCGTTGACGAGAGCAGCCGGGGCCTGATCGCACATACCAATGCAAGGCGTGTGTTCAAGGGTGAAGAGACCGTCGGCCGTGGTCTGGCCGAAGTGGATCCCCAGTTCCTCGCGAAAGGCCCGGCCCACGCGATCCGCGCCGTGCATCTGGTCGATGATGTCATTGCACAAACGAATAATGAATCTTCCGCGCGGCTTGGGCGAAAAGAACGCGTAGAACGACAGCGTGCTTTCGACCTCCACCCGCGGCGCTGCCACCGCCAGCGCGATGGCGTCCACGGCGTCGCCCGACACACTGCCCAGCCGCCGATGCGCCTCAAGCAGGATGTCCATCAATCGCGTCCGATCGTTGCCGAACCGTCCGCAGATCTCCCGGATGATGCTTTCCTGAGTGTCGGCCATGTTGTCCTTCATCTTCGCTTGTCGGTCACAAATCAGTTCTCTCACTATCCCGGCGCAAAGAGGGTCCGCAGCACGAATTCACCCGTTTATCGTCATATATAGAAAATCCAAAAACATTTCAAGCACTAACCTCAATCTCCCGGCGATCGAACCCGACGCGGCTACAATAGGAACATGAGTCTTGCGCCTCCTGCCGACTTCGTCGTCGTGTTGATGACCGCGCCCGATGCCGCCGTGGCAGGCCGCATCGCCAACACATTGGTCGATGAGAAACTGGTCGCTTGCGTGAACATTCTGCCTGGCCTGCGCTCGATTTATTGCTGGGAGGGAAAGACCTGCGACGAAATCGAGGTACTGTGTTTGATGAAGACGCGGCTCGATCTGTTTCCCGCCCTGCGCGACCGCATCTCCACGCTTCACCCCTACCAAGTGCCCGAGATCATCGCCCTACCCCTTTGCGCCGGGCACGCGCCGTACCTCGACTGGGTGAACCAGTCCACCAGGCCGCGCTGATTCGCAAGCTTCAGAGGACGAAGGGAATGATCGCTTTTCGCTTCGGTGGATAGGCGGAGAAAGTGGCACGGTACCAGGCGTGATGCTTGAGAGCCCGTGGCACCAGGTTGGCCGCGGTCCACAGGGCGAAGACCACGCCCGGCAGCGAGACTGTGGCAATCGCCCACCCCGTCCACTCGATCAATTCGCCCAGATAGTTCGGGCAAGACACCAGGCGAAAGAGTGGGCCACGCGGGATCACGTAGACACCGCCGGACCGCCGGCGCAGACGACGTAGTTCGCGATCGGCCAGCACATGGACCGCGAACCCTGCGCCAAAAAGGACCACACCGATGAGAAAGGGAACGCTGACGAGCCAAGCCGCGGGCCGCACGGGCGCGAGGCGGAAAAGCCAGCGACCATTGAGATAGGCGTTGACCACATTGAAGAATGCGCCCGAGGCGAGAATCGCGAGAGGCATGGGCCTGCTGGTCGACGGCAGCAATACCGGAAACACGATACTCCGGTACAGGTAGTGCCCGAGCCAAAGCGCGAGCGCCGCCAGCGCGGGCAGATTTGTGCGACGGTCGCCGAGAAAAAACATGACGGTCATGAGCAGCGGCGACGGCAGCTCCATCAGCGTCCAAGCCAGGCGCGCTTTCACCACCCTGCCCCACCCTGGTCGTCCGTGGCGGCCATAGGGCGCCGGCCGCAGCAACAGGTAGGGCACCACGGACAAGGCCACCACAACCCACGCCCCGAGCAACCAGTCGTACAGCCGCGCCTCGCTCATGCCAGCTTGCCCGCCTGCTTGTACCACTCGTAGGTGTCGCGCAGGGTTTCCTCAAGCGGTCGCGGATCGTGCCCCAGCTCTTCGCTAGCGCGAGCATGGCTGATATGGCGGTGATTGCGCAACACCCGTAGCGAATCTGAAGTGAACAGGGGCCGCCGTCCACGCAGCCGGGCCCAGCCCGCGGCGAACGGCGCACCGACGCGCGCCAGCCACATGGGCGCCACCAAACGCGGGATCTTGGCGCCAGAAACCCGGCCCCAGAGCTGTGCCAAATCAACCAGCGACAGCCATTGCCCGGTGAGCAGGTAGTGTTGCCCCTTGCGGCCGCTAACTTCGGCCACCAGGGCCGAGGCGACCACATCGCGCACGTCAACCCAGTCAAAGCCAGCCCCTCCCACCAGGGCGGGAAAGCGGCCGTGGAAGATATCGAGCAGGGCCTCGCCCATGGCAGAGGGAACGTAGTCATTGGGCCCGATCACCGACGATGGATTGACAATGACCGCGTCCAGTCCGCGCGCCACCGCGGCCACCACCTGACGTTCGGCTTCGGCCTTGGTCCGGTCGTAGATAAGAACGCGCGGCTGGTTGGCGACGAGCGGGCGGGCCTCATCGATCACGCCGTCGACTGGCTCAGGGGAAAAGGCGTGAATCGAGCTGAAATGCACCAAGCGCTGTACCCCGCAAGCCAGACAAGCCTCGACCACATTGCGCGTGCCCCCGACATTCACCGCCTCGACCGGTCCCGGCGGATCCCAGCCCACCGAGATGCGCGCGGCCAGATGATACACGACGGCGGCACCGGTCAAGGCGCGGCGGCACGCCTCGGCATCGGTCACGTCGCAACGGACCACCTCGACCGGCAGGCCGTAGATACCGGCCGTGTGCTCGCGCACAAGCGCCCGCACGCGTCGCCCCTGCGCAAGCAGGCTGCGCACCAGGTTGGCGCCAATATGGCCCGAAGCGCCTGTGACAGCGACGAGTCCCTTGCTCTTGTCTTGTTGGTTCACCGGTGCCTCCGCCTGTCAGGCTACACCAGGTCAGCGCCCCGCCACACTGTCATCGAGCGGTAGAAAGTTCTACACCTGCACACCCACCTGCAGAGTTTCAACCTGGCCGAAGCCACCAAGCCCTCATCGCGCTCAAACACGACGCCATTCGCGGAGCGGGTGTTCTGGTAATTGGGTAGGCCCGAGCGAGTCCATCCGAGCCACGGCGCTTGCGAGTCACCGCGCGTTTCTCGCCGCCACGGCGCGAGGCTAATCGAGTAGAGCGATCGCCGTGTCCCACCGAGCACCATCAGCGGCCAAGGGCCCCGCTGTGGACCTAGCGGCGCCGATCAGAAGAGCGACTGGCAATTGGCAGCGGGCGCAGCTTGTCACAAACCGCTGTGCTGGCCACTGGCGCGCCGGCCACGAAGCGGCCACTGCGGTATTCGCCCTCGGCGACCCTCATGCCGGCTTTGTCCCACTGGCTCCAGCGTCCATCGGGAAGACCGCCGGAAAACCGTCCTTCAATCCAGGTCTTGCCGCCGGGATGCCAGGCGGTGAAGGGGCCATCAAGCCGCCCGTCACGGAAATCGCAGGTC
>Ga0265330_10001841_pt1 | contig 11838 bp, 5 predicted proteins | sample 41919metaG_FD_202083 | JGI IMG/M metagenome (GOLD analysis project Ga0265330, IMG submission 202083) | Rhizosphere microbial communities from Carex aquatilis grown in University of Washington, Seatle, WA, United States - 4-19-19 metaG | ecosystem: Host-associated > Plants > Roots > Rhizosphere >... | reverse complement strand
TGCTTCTACGCGACGTCAAGTTGCGCATCAATGAAGATGGACGCTTGCTCATCGGATCCGGGTCCAATCCCGGTCGCATGCAGATCCTCAGTCTGCGCCCGAAGCTGGTACTCGGAAAAGTCGACCTGCCGCTCAAAGGCGAGCGCCTGGTCTACCGTGCGCCGGGCATCGAAATCGATGACCTCACGTTCGCCATGGAGCTGGCCGGCGATCTGCAAGAATCGGTCAAGCTGGAAGGCGATGTGCGGCTGGTTTCGGGACGGTACATGCAGGATTTCAATGTGCGCAACCTGGTGCTCAGCGCACGCATCAACGAATCCGAATCGCGCCCCTTCTGGGAGGGTGTGCCGCTGCTGGAAAATCTGGGGCTGGGACTGCGCGTGCGCACCTTGGGCGACGGATTCATGGTGCAGAACAACCTGGCCACGGAAATCTACATGCAGGTTGACTTGCAGGTCGGCGGAACCCTTTCGGCGCCGACCCTGGCCGGGGACGTGCGGCCCACAGACGGGCGTTTTCACGTTCCCGGTTTGCGCGGCGATTTCGATCTGACTCCGAACGTGAGCCACGTCACGTTTGTGCCCACCAAGTCGTTCGTCACGGGCGACACCCCCGAACTCAATCTGGAGGCCACCAACCTTCTGACGGATTCCTACGGCAACGAGCACACGGTGCAGATGCGCATAACGGGTCCCGTGAACCAGGCCGCCATCGATCTGTCAACCGCGCAGGGCCTTGACCGCAATCAGACCCTGAGGTTCTTGCTCTCGGGGCAAACCAGCGAAGACACGGGCACCGGAGGCCGCCCGATTGGCGGCAATTCCCCAAGTGGCGTCGATCTGGTAGGCCAGGCGTCGCGCGATGCTGTGGCCAACCTGGTCGAGCCCTATATCGACGATACCCTACAGAATTTGACCGGCCACAAGCTGAATCTGCGCCCCACCGTGGGTGCGGACGGTTTTGAGTTGAAGGTGCTCGCACGCGCCAGCCGGGAACTGACCCTGGAGCTTTCCTATCTGCAAGGCTTTCAGACGCCAAACCGCTACCGGGTCCAGGGCAACGCCTGGTTCCAGGACTACCTCACCGCCCGCCTGATCGGCGAGCGACTGAGCTACCTACCTCAGCAGGGCATCACCGACCAGGCGAATTCCTTGCGTCTGGAACTGACCCTAGACTATCCGATTCGCTTCATGTTCCTGCCATGACAGAAATCCACCGACCCACCCTTTGAGATCGCGCTGAATCCCTTGTTTGGCAAGACGACCCACACTTCGCTCGCTGCGTTTCTGCTGACCGCCAGCCTGGCGACTGGGCTGCGCGCACAGGAGGCGCCCCAATCCGACGGGCCTGCCCCAACCCCAGCGCTGCTGGTTTCCTCCGTCACGATCGAGGGCTCAACCGATCCCGCCGGCCGTGTCGAGAGCCTTGTGGCCACGGTCGCCCCGGCGCACGGTCCCTTTGTCGAGTCGGGCGAAGCGGATCGGGTCGGGACTCCCCTCGGAACGGTTTCTCGTCTGCGCAACCTGCTGCGGGCCGTGGGCTACGAGGCCGAGATTGGGGTCGAGACGGGTAGCGACGGCGCTCGCCTGCAGATTCGCCTGCGGCCACTCGATCGCATTCGCCGCATCTTCGTATCGGGCAATCAGTCCATTCCCATTCTGCGACCGGGCGTACGCCAGGACGAAATCTTCCGTCAGCTCAGCGTTCGCAACGGACAGGCCCTGCCCCCGGCAGGCCCGCGACGGGATACGTTTCTCGACGGTGAGTCGGCGCGCGTGCGCGACTACTTGCGCACGCAAGGCTTTCAGGATGCGGAGGTGCATATCGTCACCCGCAGCACCAACACGCTGCCAGCCCGGGTCAATCTCGACGTGCGCGTGAAGCCAGGCATAGGCTATCCCTTGGGCAAGATCACAGTGACCGGCAATCGCGCCCTTTCCACCAAGGAAATTGGCGACAGCTTTCGCCACTTGGATTGGCACGCGTTGTGGTTGCGCCACCAACCCTTCCGTCGCAATGCCTTGCGCCTCGACGAAACGGCGCTCGGCCAGCGCTACAACAAGCTCGGCTATCCCGGCGCTCGCATCACCGATGACTTTGATCCGACGGTCAGTGTGGACCACCTTGCAAAGGAGGTGCGGCTGGATCTCCAGATCAAAGAGCGCCGACGGATCGAGCTGGCCTTTGCGGGCAATCACGCCCGTTCCGCTGGCGCGCTGGCGGGCGAGCTCTCGACCCCAGCGCGCGGCGTGTACGACGACGTCGACGCGACCGGCGCCGTAGAAATCTTGGAAAAGGCGTATCGAGAGCGGGGCCACATGTTGGTGAAGATTGTCTGGCGGCGCGAGCGCATCGACGAGGACGCGGACCGCATCGTTTTCACCATCGACGAGGGCCCGGTGTTGAAGGTGCGCAGGATTGAATTCGTGGGCAACCAGAAAGTGTCATCGTCCACCCTGGCCGATGAAATTCGCACCAAGGAGTATCCCCTGCTGGGCTTCATCGGGCTGGGCGAAGGCGGATTCGCAACCCCGCGCCAGATCGATCTCGACGTGCAAAGCCTGACTGACTACTACGAAAGCGTCGGTCGCCCCGGGACCAAAGTGCGGGCTGAGATCGCGCCAGCCCCGGGCCAGTGGCGCCCGGCACCCACGGGCCCCAATGCGACAATCCCACGCGACGACGAGCCGGTGTGGCGAAAGTCCAACGGCCTCTATGTGCGCTTCCTGATTGAGGAGACGCCTTTGCTGTGGGTGGCGAGCATGCGCTTTGTCTCGCTCGACCCCACCACACCCCTGCCCCGCGATGACCAATTCCTACGCAATTCATTGCGCACGATACTGGGGGCGCCCTACCAGCCAGCGCGCGTGCGTCGCGACGAAGAACGACTGAAACGCCTGATGGGCGACGAAGGCTATCGCAACGCCACGGTCGAATCGCACGTCGAACGAGACGGTGAGCGCGTGACCATCGTATGGAACATCATGCCGGGATCGCAGGTGCACGTGGGCCCGGTCTTCATACGGGGCAACTTCCTGACCACCGAAGGCACCATCATGACCTGGGCCGAGCTCCGTCCCGGATCGTTGCTGACCACGCGAGCGATGGAACGGGCGCAACGGAACTTGGCCATGATCCAACTCTTCAACAACCCGAACCCGGTCAGTTTCCCCAGCGAGGGCCCGCACCAGCCCGTGGTTCCCATGGTCATCGACGTGGAGGAACGGCACGATCATTTCGGCGTCGTGACCATCGGGGGCGGCATCTCAACCGACCAGAAGGCACCCACGTCGAGCTTCGGCGTGGGCGGATACGTGGCTTTGGGCTACGAGCACAGAAATCTCTTTGGTCACGGCTGGACCTTCACCACACAGGGAGCCTATGGATCGTCCCTGACCCGGGCCAGCGCCAGCTTCCTCGATCCACGCTTCTTCGGCTCGCTCTTCCGCCTGGAGATCGGCGGCAACTACCTGCGCCAGGCCACGGTGCGCCTCGGCGATCTGCGTTCGGGCGCGACCTTCATCGGATTCGCGCGTGAGCTCTTCCCTGGAGTCGATGCCAACGTCCGCTACAACTTCCGCGACACCTTCCATACCGAATTTCTGGCGCGGGGCGCGGGTGCTGACGAGGATGAAACCACGGTCAGTATCGGTACTATCGTGGGCAGCTTCAGCACTGGCATCGAGTGGACCCGGCTCGACAATGCCCTCGTGCCATCCCGGGGCTTCAAGGTTGGCGCCGGCGCGGAGCTGTGCCTGCCCGGTTTTTCGTTCGACCAGGGTTCCGATTCGTTCCTCAAGCTCAGCGGCCGCTCGCTCGCGGTGGTGCCGCTCCTCTCGTGGCTGAGCTTGCGCCACAGTCTGCGCTACGATCACGGGTTTCCTCTTGCCGGCGCGTCCCTTCTGCCCAGGGTGGAACGTTTCTTTGCGGGCGGCGACACCACGGTTCGCGGATACGATTTGGACCGGCTCCTCACCGAGACGGTGTACGTACCGAGTGCATTCGCGGCCCAGTACCAACCGGTGGGCGGCAACCTGCGAATCATCCAGAACATCGACCTGCAATTCCCCATCGCGAGGCCCTGGTACGGGTCAGTATTCCTCGACAGCGGCGTGGTGGCCTTCTCATTCGACGAGTTGTCAGCCTCGGATTTCCGGCACGGGGTGGGCGTGGCGCCTGTGGTCCTCAAGTTGCCGATCGGCGACCTGAGTCTGGCCTTTGCCATCCCGCTCAACCGAAAGCTGGGTGACAGCCGCTGGCGCTTTCACCTGAATGTGGGTTTGATGTTCTGAGCGCAGCGCCCACCGACCCGCGACAGCGCTACCGTCCCGGCCTCAACTCGGCCAGCGCGTTCCTCGCAGCCTCGGCCACTCGCGGTTCCTTTTCGTGGCTGGCGGACCATTTGAGGGCCATCACGGCGCGCGCGCCGCCCATGCGGGCCAGGGCGCGGGCCGCGGCTGCGCGCACGGGCACGTATTCGTCGGTCTTCAATCGTTCAATCAGAGCAGGTTCAGCTTGGGCGTCGCCGATCTCGCCAAGCGCCTGTACAATCTCCAGCCGATTCAATACCTCGGGCAGGTGGGCGATCAGTGCCGGCACGGCGCGGGAATCCCGCAGTTTGCCCAATGTTGCAACGATTGACTTGCACAGGGCCTCATTGGCCGAGCACGCATCCAGCGCCTCGCCCAATACTGTCACGCCCGTGCTATCGCCTGATTGGGCCAGCGTCAGTGCTGCGCGCAGTCGCAGTGCCCGGGAGGCCTCACTGTGCGGCCGCGCGACAATGGCCAGCAGCCGCGCAAGGCCAGCCGCCTCGCCCAACCGTACCGCCGCAATGGCTGCCCAGTCGCGAACCTCACCGTCGCCCGCCTGGTTCATGGCCGCCACAATTGACGTCCGCGTGTCTTGCCGGGCCGGCAGTGCCTCAACCAGCAGACGCGCAGCCTCGCGCCGCAGTTCAACCGGTGCCCGCGAGTGCAGCATTGCCGCCAACTCGGGCGCGGCGTCCGGATCTCCCATGCGCCCCTGTTCAATCGCGTTCGGCACGCCTGGACTGTCCGCGCCGGCCAGACGCTTGGATTCAAAACGCGCCTGTTCGTCCAGCCACGTGTCGAGCAGCTGGCGCAACGCCGTCACCCGATCCGGTCGCGCCTCGGCCAGGTCGCGCTGTTCGCGCGGATCCGTTTTGAGGTCGTAATACGCGCAGTAATCCTTGCCCAGGTCGCAAATCAGTTTTTCCTGACCGCTGACCACCATGCGCTTGTCTTCCACCTCGGAAAACACGGCTGGCAGCCGGTTGTCGGGCGCGGGCTGTGCGGCCAACCATGGCCCAAGATCGGTCCCGCGCATGCGCGCGGGCGCGAGCAGGTCGAGCAGTCCCAGAATGGTGGGCGCAATGTCGATCAACTGTACCGGGCCGGCCACCACATGCGGCGCCACGCCCGGAACGTAGACAATGAGCGGCACATGCACCTGCTCGTCATAAAGCGTGGTGCCGTGATAGCGGCCTCCATGCTCGTCGAATTCCTCGCCATGATCAGCAGCCACAATGATGATGGCGTTGGGCCGCTTTTCCTGCACATGCGCAATCACCCGGCCTACCACGGCGTCGCAATAGGCAATCTCGCTGTCGTAGCGATCAATGTCGCGGGCTCCGAAGTCGTATCCCTTGTGCGCCTCGTAGGGCTCATGCGGCTCGAACAGGTGCAGCCACAGGAAGACCTTGCGCGGATTCTCTTTGCGAAAAAAGTCGTCGATCTGTTCGACCCGCTGGTCGGCGTCCAGGTACTCGTACTTCACATATTCAAAGTCGAAATTGCTGGCTTCAAAGGTCTTCATCTTGTGCGCATCGATGAAGAACACCGCGGGCGGAAAGAAGGCCGCGGTCTTCCAGCCATAGCGGCGCAGGGTGAGCGGTAGGGTTTCATGCTGGCTCTGCGGCGCGATCCGGGCCAGCGTGGGGTAGTACTTGCCGGTCATCAGCGAGGCAATGGAAAACGAGGTGTGCGGGGCCTGGGCATAGGCCCGCGCGAAGCGCACCCCACGACTGGCCAGGGCGTCGATGTTGGGCGTGGTCGGGCGGGCGTAGCCATACGCGCCCACGTGATCGGCGCGCGTGGCGTCCACCGTGATCAGCACCACGTCGGCGTCAGGCCGGTGCGGGCCTTCGGGCAACGGGCTGGCTGCGGACAGCGCGACGAAACCTGGATGGACAGCGCTACGCCGCACGTGTCGGACTGGCAGCAAGCCCAGCGCCAGCTTGGCTATCTGGGTCTTTTCGTAGGCAAAGAAGCGCAGACTTTGGCTTTCTCCGATGGCCGAAAACGCATGCACCGCCACACCGGCCAGGATCAGTACGCTGGCCAGCAAGACCACTGCGCCCACGCGCCCCGCCGGCCGCAGCACCACCCGAGCCGCCAGCACACAGGCTGCGACAGTGAGCAGGCCCAATGACAGGTGAAACCATGGATACAGTCGCGGCAACACCACCCGATTGGCGTGGTCTGCCCCGACTGCCATGATCAACAAACAGATTCCCGCAGCTACGCCACGTCCCGGAGTGGTTTCCAGAAAGGCAAGCAGTCGCCTCCACAGACTGCCGGCCAGCGCCGCCAGCAAGAGCAGCAACAAGACCAGCGCGACCGAGATCGCCTGATGCCCCGGTATCCGCGATGCCTTGACTCCGCCGAACAGGGCAAAGGCGTCGTAGACCAGAAGCGGCGCTGCCATGGTCATGGCGACCAGAACGGTCGAAGAAACCCGGCGCACACGCGCAGCCACCGGGGCCGCGAGCACGGCCAGAAGCGCGGCGGCCAACGCCAATCCGATCCCCAGCAGCGCACCCGCGACACTACCCAGCGTCAGCGCATTCAGTGCCGACGGCCGACTCGACGCCGCTGCCAGGGTGGCAAGCGCATCCCCACCGCCGGCCACGACGCCGCCGAGCAGTCCGGCCCACAAGGCAGATTGCATCCGTTTCATCCCGCCTCCTCGGCCGTGGGTCGCTGGCGCGACCAGCGTGTCGCAACCGCTTGGCGCAAGGCCGCGTGCTCAGGCGCAGCGAGCATCGGATCCTGGGAGAGCAGCCTCTCGGCCTCTTCGCGCGCACGTTCAACCAGAGCCGCCACGCCCGTCGGATCGCGCAGCCACAGGCCGACCACGCCAGACTGCCGCTCGCCGTAGATTTCGCCCGGGCCCCGTCGTCGCAGGTCCTCTTCGGCGATGCGGAACCCGTTGCTGGTAGCGGCGACAAACGCCAATCGGTCGAGCGCCTCGGGATCCTGCGTGTCGGTGAGCAAGAAGCAATCGGACGCCTGCCCTGCCCTGCCCACGCGGCCGCGCAACTGGTGCAACTGGGCCAGACCGAAACCTTCGGCGTTCTCGATGACCATGATCGAAGCGCGCGGCACATCCACGCCCACCTCCAACACAGTCGTGGCGACCAGAACATCGAGCTTGCCCGCGCGAAACGCCTCTACCACCTCTTGTTGCTCGTCGCTCGACATCTGGCCATGCAACAGACCCACGCGCGCAGGCGCGAGCAGCGGTCGCAGCTCGCGGTGGCGGGACAGCACCGATGTGCGCCGGACCTTTTTGCCCTGCTTCGGCTCGGCGATGGCGGGACAGACCACAAAGGCCTGTCCACCGGCCGCTACTGCCGTTTTCACCGCGGCCAAGGCCTCGCGACGCGCGGCTGCGCCCACGCCCAGGTGCGTGGACACTGTCTGTCGCCCCGGCGGCGATTCGTCGAGGGTGACAAGGTCGAGATCGCCGTAGGCGGTCAGGGCCAGCGAGCGCGGGATCGGGGTTGCGGACAGCACCAGAAGGTGGGGAACCATGCCCGTTTTCTGCTCAGGGATCCAGCCCCCAGCGCGGCGCAAAGCGGCCCGCTGGCGTACGCCGAAACGGTGCTGCTCGTCCACGATGGCCAAGGCCAGGCGGGGCACGGCAAGACCATTTTGTGACATTGACAGCAGCGCGTGCGTGCCCACGAGCAAATCCACTGCGCCAGCCGCGACCGCGGTCAGCACCCGGCGCCGCGTCTGTGCATCCAGCCCCGCGTGCAGGGCCGCAACCCGCAGTCCCGCCTTGTCGCCCCAGGCGGCCAAGGTGCGCCTGTGCTGCTCGGCCAGCACCTCGGTGGGCGCCATGAGCAGGCTCTGCCCGCCAGCGCGGCTGACCAGAAAGGCGGCGGCGAAAGCCACGGCGGTCTTGCCGCTGCCCACGTCGCCCTGAAGCAGCCTTTGCATGGGTCGATCACCAACCAAATCACCGACTAGCGTCCGGATGGCACGTTCCTGGCCCGGCGTGAGCACAAAGGGCAGCGCAGCCCGCACCGAAGCCAGGACAGCGCCGGCATCGACATCGCAGCGCCAGCCCATGGCTTGGCGAGTCTGGCCCCGCTCCAGGGCCAACCCAACCTGCACAACGAAAAGTTCCTCAAACGCCAGACGCCGTTGCGCTGGCGCTTGCCCGGCCAAGAGATCCGCCAGTTTCTCGTCCGAAAGCGAGGACGCGGGCAGGTGGACACGACGAAGCGAATCGGCAATCGAAGGAAAACCGAGACGCTTGGCCACGCCTGCGGGCAAGGCGTCAGGAACCAACTCTGCCGCCCGCTCGACCGCGGCCGCGACCAGTTTCTCGACCACCAGGCCGGGAACCTTATCCACCACGGGGTAGCGCGGCCGCAGTCCCAAACCCGACGCGCCTGGCTCGGCCATCGGCACCGTCACGTTTCGCGGATGAATCAGCTCGACCGCACCGTCCTTGGTCCGCCGCAAGCATCCAGCGAGCGCCACCCTGTTACCCTTGGCGTAGGTCTTGACCATGCCGGCATTGGGCCGAAACCAGCGTGCTCGCAGTTCCACGCCGTCTTGCTCCAGGTACACGTCGAGCAAGCGGCGAAAGAAGGGCCGCACCCGCCGGACGCAAGCCCGCACCACGACCGACTGCCTGTCAGGCAGACCGGCCAAGGCTGACAGCGGGTACAGGGTGCGAAAGTCCTCGTACCCGACCGGAAGAAAGGCCAGCAGGTCGCGCACGCTCGCGATTCCCCGCCCGGCCAAACGCGCAGCCGTCACCGGGCCGGCTCCTGCCAGCGCGGTCACCGGCTGATCGAGCAGCGAGAGGTCAGACGCGCCGGCCATGGTCCGCGCGCAGGTCGATGGCTACACGAAGGTGAATTTCAGCTGGTATTCGCAAATCGAGAAGGTGTCCCCTTCCTCGATCCTCTTGCCCTCGATGCGCTCGCCGTTGTAGTCGATGCCGTTGGTCGAGCCGAGATCCTTGATGTAGTACTCGCCGTTGCGCCGGATCACCGCCGCGTGCTTGCGCGAAATATTCCCGTCGCGGATGGGCAGATCCGAAGACTTGGTGCCGCGGCCGATGATGAACTGATCCTTGTCGATCACGTACCTCTGGTTGCCGAAGATTAGATACAATGGAGGTGGTGGGGCCCCGGGTTCCGTGGACGCAGGTACCGGCGGCGGGCGAACCACGGGATGCTCGGTGGTGATACGAGCGGGTGGCAGCGGAGGGGGCGCGGATCGGCGAAGACCGGTGCGGGCCAGGCCGCTTTCGGGCTGCGGAGAATTCCCCGTGTCACTGCGCCCTTCGGGACGCGGCAACCCGCGCTCGGACTGCGGCAGCCCTTCGCCCGGCGCCGCCACATAGTCCGCGGGAAGGAAACCCTGCTGCTGGGCCAGGGCGCGCATCGCCTCGTTCACCAGCTCGTCGACGCCTCGATCCAGCGTCTCAGACATGCGCTCGAAGCTCTGCCAAAGCACATCGCGGCAGTAAAAGTGCCGCAAGGTCTTTCTGGTGGGATCGTTGACCATGACTGCTTTCTACCTCGTCTCGCGGCTAACCTCGCCTTTTCTGCAACACCGCCGCCACGCGGGTGGCTTCTGAACCGACGGTCATTCCGGCCGGGAACCCCTTGGGGCTCGCCTTGTCGCTGGCCAGCTTCAGCACCGCGGCCGCATCCGCTGCCGTACCCAGCGACTGCCTGGAATTGACCAACGGCGCCTCCAGCGCCCACACCGCCGTGATACGCGCCAGGGCCGATGGTGACGACAGCGCATTCAACACCGCGGGCTTGGCTGGCATCCCGAGCTTGGTGATGTCCTTGACCAGGAAGTCCGCCACGTCGTCCTTCTTGAAAGTGAGCTTGTCAGAAAAGGCCTGCAGCGCCGGCACGATGGCCTCGGCCTTGCCTGCCTCCAGGGCGGCCTCGTACGCGCGATAGCGCACCAGATCCTTCTTGTCGTTGGCGATGATTTCCACCAGGCCTTTCTGAGCCGCGGGGCCTCCGATTTTCTCTACCACGCCAAACACCTCATCCCGAACCAGATCATTGGTCTTCGGATCGGCCGCCAACTTGAGCGCCAAGGGCAGCACGCTCGGGTAGCGCGCCTGCTGCAGAGCCTTGGCCGCCGACGCCGCCTCCTCAATCGGGCCCTTCATCAATTTCTGCGTCAAGAAGTCGGTCACGCTTTGCCCGCCCAAGGTCCCGAGGGCAATCCACATGTCGTTGGGGATCGGCTTTTCCGTGGTCGCCCGACGCACCAGAGCCGCACCACCCTGGTCGCGTACCGATTCGTCGCCCACCCTGAACAATAGCTCGGCCAGGCCTTTGTAGGGCGCCTTGGGATCCGCCAGCAGCTTGACCAACATGGGTCCAGACCGTGTGCCGATGGCGACCAACATCTTGTCGAGCGAGTGTCTTCCCCCGGTGAAACGGCCGTCGTTCAGGTCTTTCTCCAGCGAGGTCAGCAGCGCGGCGTCGATCTGTTCTTGCTGCTCTGGCCGCGCGTATTGACGGATGCTGAACAGCCCGTCGCGGGCATCGCGCGCCTTGGGCAGGGGCGCACCCGTCATGGTCTTGATGTGAAGGGGGATGAGCGACTTGAGGATCTCCCAGCGCTGGTCGGCGGGCACAGCTAGCATGGCCTCGTCGACCTTCTCGGGCGTGCCCAAATCGATGAGGGCGACGGCGGCCTCGGCACGCAGGCCGGGCGCCACAGCGGAATCGCGCAAGGCCTCTTCGATCTTGGCGGGGCCCTTCTGGGTGCCCTTCCACAGCTCGATCTTCTCCGAGCTGACGCTTTCGCAAGCCGCCACCCCAAGAAGCCCGATCGCGATCGCGAGCAGAGTTCGCATAGCGACGGATCTTATCCACCCGCCGATCGTCGGGTCAAGCTGCCTTCGCAGTCAGCCCCATCGTTTGTGGCCGAACACCGCTGCCGCGGGCTAAACTGCAGGTATGAACAATTCCTGGTGGGCCGCGCGTGCGGCCCTGGTGGTCCTTGTGGCTTTGGGTTCCGGCTGTGCCCATCGGGGCACAATCGCAATGGGCAAGCCCAGCGAAGCAGCAACGCGCCTAGCCAAAGAAGCCTCGACTCTGTCCCCGATCGGGAACGAGGAAGACTTCCTTGAAGCAAAGTTCCTCTATCAGGCGCTGGCCCAGGGCTCTGACGAACAGGCACGGCTTCGTCTCAAGATGGTCGAGTATCTGCTGGGACCGCTGGCCACCCTCGATGCGCAACGCTTGCGGCGCAATCCGGCCATTCTCGGCAGCGATGATGACTTCGACCGAATCTATGAATCGCTGCGCGACGCGCTGGATCTCTTTCCTCCGGCCTTGCTCTGGCAACCCGAAGGCCTGGTGGTATCCAGTCGCGAGCGCGTTCTCTTGGCATCGGCGGCGCGGCTGGCGGTGGACATCTACTCGCCACGCGGCAATGAGCTACCCGTGGCGACGGGCCTTTTCGTGTTGCAGGCACTTGAGCCGAAAAACCCCGACTGGGTGACCCGCGTCGATCAGGTTTTCGCCTGGCT
>Ga0265330_10001840_pt1 | contig 11841 bp, 11 predicted proteins | sample 41919metaG_FD_202083 | JGI IMG/M metagenome (GOLD analysis project Ga0265330, IMG submission 202083) | Rhizosphere microbial communities from Carex aquatilis grown in University of Washington, Seatle, WA, United States - 4-19-19 metaG | ecosystem: Host-associated > Plants > Roots > Rhizosphere... | reverse complement strand
CTATAAACTACATTTTCCAAAGAGGGGGCAAAGATGCCGCCGTTCAATGAGAACGGCCGTAAAACCGTTGTCGCGACTAACTATTATCAAGTTATCCCTCACACTATTTGAGATGGTGCCTCGCGATAATTGACACCTTTCGCGCATTATGGTAGATTTTTCAAATAACTTATTTAACCTGACGATCGGCTCGGTTGGCGCCCTTGGCAGGGTCCGACTCGGCCGACCGCAAAGAAATATGATGGATAAAAGCGCCAAGGAGAAGATCATCGAAAAATTCAAGACGCACGCGACCGACACCGGCTCGCCGCAAGTTCAGATCGCCATTTTATCGGCGGAGATCGGCGAATTGACCCGCCACCTGCAGTCGCACAAAAAAGATTTTTCTTCGCGCCGCGGGCTCCTTAAAAAGGTCTCCGAGCGCCGCCGCCTGCTTAAATATCTTTCGCACGAGGATCCGACCGGATATAAAAAGCTCACCGACACTCTCGAGAAGACCAAATTTTAATTTTAGTCGAGCTTAGCTCGACGATTCATGAAGCATGATTCACGATTCACGAATTGGATCGGATTCTTGAATCCTGAATCTTGAATCTTTATTCGTCCCGCTTTGCGGGACTCAAAAAAATGCCAGTCATCAAACATCGTGAACAGCGCGTAGGAATTTTTATCGATACCCAGAACATGTATCATTCGGCGCGCGATCTTTTTAGCGCGCGAGTTAATTTCGGCCGCTTGGTCGAAGAAGTGGTGGCCGACCGGCGCCTCGTGCGCGCAGTCGCTTATGTTATTCGCACCGCGACCGGCGAAGAAAAGCCGTTCTTCGACGCGCTTAAACACGCGGGGATCGAAACGCGCGAAAAGGACCTGCAAATTTTCATGGGTGGTGGAAAAAAAGCCGATTGGGACGTCGGACTGGTCATTGACGCCATCCGCATTGCGCCTCTCTTGGACGTCGTCATCATCGTCTCGGGCGACGGCGACTTTGTGCCGCTTGTCGAATACTTGAAGTACCACGGCTTGCAGGTTGAGGTAGCGGCTTTCCGGGGAACCACCGCCACCAAACTTGTCGAAGCGGCCGACTCGTTCACCGACCTAGCCGAATTGAGCAACGAAATATTGATCGGCGGACCGTCTTCGCAAACCGCGCCGGCGCGCGGTGGAACGCGCGGCCGCAAACCGGTGAGCGCCGCCGATCGCGAACCGATCACGGACTTTTAATTTAGTCGAGCTTAGCTCGACGATTCATGATTCAAGATTCACGATTCACGAATTCGACCGGATTCCTGAATCATGTGTCCTGAATCATGAATCTTAACACGTGGCCCGCAGACATTATGATCTCCCGCACGTAACGGGAAGTCAGCTGTTTGCGGGTCAGCAAACGTTATGACCCAGAAGGAATATTCGATCCAATGGGGCGGCCGCGAGCTCACGCTCTCGACCGGCTACCTCGCTAAACAAGCCACCGCCTCGGTGGAAGCGCGTTGCGGCGACACCGTCGTGCTCGCGACTGTTGTCTTGGGCGGCATTCGCGCCGGCATAGACTTTTTCCCGCTCATGGTTGATTTTGAAGAGCGCTTGTACGCCGCCGGAAAAATCAAGTCGTCGCGCTTCATTAAACGCGAAGGCCGGCCTTCGGACGAAGCGATCCTTACCGGACGCCTCATCGACCGCTCCATCCGCCCGCTTTTCCCGTGGGAACTCAAGAACGAGGTTCAAGTGACCGTCACCTGCCTTTGCTACGACGAAGAGAACGACCCGGCCACCTTGGGGCTCATTGCCGCTTCGGCCGCGTTGCATATTTCGCGCATCCCGTGGGCCGGCCCGATCGGCGCCGCACGCGTCTCGCGCGCCGACGGCAAGATGGTTTTGAACGCTTCAATGGTGAATCGTGAGGCCGGTGATATGGATGCGGTCGTGGCCGGAACCAAGGACAAGCTCATCATGATCGAAGCCGGAACCAAGGAGATAACCGAAGCCGATGCCATTACGGCCGTTCGTTTGGGTTTGGAATCAAACGCCGCAGTCGTCGAACTTATCGAAAAAATGCGCAAAGAAATTGGCGCGCCGAAAACCGATGTCAACGAACTTAACAACGAGACCGCCGAAACGGTCGCCGCTCGAAAACAAACCTACGAAACGATTCGCGCCTTCCTCATGCCGAAGATAGAAGAGCTTTTCTTCAATGTTCCCAAGGCCGACAAGGTCGAACGCGCCGACGCCAAAAAGAAATTGCACGAACTTTTGGAAGCCGATCTCGAGGCCAAGGCGGCCGATGAGGACGCACGAAAAACCGCCCATTCCTTCGTTGAAGAGGTTATCGAGGAAGCGGTGACAAGCGCGATCCTCGACAAGAACCGCCGCGTTGACGGACGCGCCATCGACGAGATCCGCACACTTGCCTCCGAGGTCGGAATTTTGCCCCGCACGCACGGCTCGGGTCTTTTCCAGCGCGGCGACACCCAAGTGCTTTCGGTCGTCACCCTTGGCGGCCCGGGCGACGCGCAAATATTGGACGGCATGGAGCAAGCTGACCTCAAAAAGCGCTACATGCATCACTATAATTTCCCCGGCTATGCCGTTGGCGAAGCCAAATCGAACCGCGGTCCCGGCCGCCGTGAAATAGGCCATGGCGCCTTGGCTGAACGCGCGCTTGAACCGGTCTTGCCCTCGGTCGATAAATTCCCGTATGTGATCCGTGTTGTTTCCGAAGTGCTCGGCTCGAACGGCTCGTCATCGATGGGTTCTGCTTGCGGATCAACGCTCGCGCTCATGGACGCCGGCGTTCCGTTAACCGCGCCGGTTGCGGGCGTTGCCATGGGTATTGCCACGCGACCCGGTTCCGATGCATATAAGATCATCACCGACCTTCAAGACCTGGAGGACGGCGTCGGCGGCATGGACTTTAAAATTTGCGGAACCAGGAAAGGCATTACCGCGATCCAAATGGACACCAAAACCTTGGGTCTCTCGATGAAGATCGTCGAGGAAACTTTTGCCAAAGCGCGCGACGGCCGCTTCAAAATTTTAGACGTGATGGAAAAATGCATCCCCGCCCCCCGCGCCGAACTTTCAAAGTGGGCGCCGCGCATTGAGACCATCATGATCAATCCGGAAAAGATCCGCGACGTGATCGGCCCGGGCGGCAAGATGATCAACCAGATAATCGCCGAGACCGGCGCGACAATCGACGTCGAGGACGACGGCCGCGTGACCGTCACTTGCACCAAGCCGGAAGGCATGAAAAAAGCCATGGACTGGATCAAGATGCTTACCAAAGAGGTCCAGGTCGGCGAAATTTTCCGCGGCAAGGTGGTGCGCCTCATGGACTTTGGCGCCTTTATCGAACTCACCCCCAACCAGGACGGCATGGCGCACATTTCCCAGCTCGCCCCGTGGCGGGTGAATCGCGTCGAGGACGTGGTGAAGATCGGCGATGTTGTGCCGGCCAAGGTGATTGAGATCGACGAACTTGGCCGCATCAATCTTTCGGTCAAAGCCGCCCGCGAAGAGTTGGGCGAACCCCAGCCCGTCATGCCCGAGGGCTACGAGTCGCGCCCGCAGCCCGAACGCAGCCCCCGCCCCAGCTTTGGCGGCGGACGCGGCGGCCCTCGCGGCGGCGGGCGAAGATAAAACCTTAATTTGAAAAAGATCGCCGAGCCGAGCTTGGCGATCTTTGGTTTAAACAAGTGCGAGACAAAAGAAAAAGGGGACGTATTCGGTCCCCGTGTTTGCGATCGTCTTTGTTTGACTATTGCGGCGCCGGAAAGAGAACGACCGTATTGGTTTTCACCTCATCGATCAAGCGCAAGAGAAAGTTGAGTCGGTCGATAAAATGAGTGAGGCTGCCCGCTTGCATGTACCTGGCGACCTCATCTTTGACAGTCGCCACAAGCTCTTTGGGTGCGCGCCACGCCAGCTTCGCTCGACATTGTTTGATCCAAGCGTAAGCAAGCACGATCATGGGGGCAACACCGCTTTCTTCGTAACCGGCGATGGAAAGACGGTCGCTCGCCTTAAGCAAATTGACACGAGCGATATCAACCATCTTCGCCGGCGAACTTTCGCCTGTCACGACCGCCCGCTCAATGCTTGCCTGCATTTTTGTCTCAATGAACTCGGACACCTCAACGGAAAGAGCGGAGAGGATCATGTCGGCGGCCAACAGATCGACAGCAACCTGCGCGCCGCGGTCGTTGCTGATAGCGGCAAAGGCTTTTGGCATGGCCGGTTCAGCGACACTCGCCGGAACCGAGAATCCGGCCGCCGCAATGCCGTCCTTCACGACCGTGAGAAGCATTTGCATTTGCGCCGCTCGACGCTCGTCGCCGTTATAAATCAGGGACATTGGCATTATCCGAGCCTGAATTTCTTGAACGATCTTCCGCGCTTCATCAATATCCATATCATCCGGATCGAAATCCAGAGAGTCGATAACGGTGGCTATCTGAAAAATCGTTCTCTCAAATATCTTTAAACGTTCTTTGCTGTCCACTTGGCCTCCTTTTTTAACATGACGGTCTATCTTCTAATAACTGTTTAGGATATTAAATGACTTTTGTCAATCCTGCATTCGCGCGCGAAGAGTTGGGCGAACCCCAGCCGATCATGCCCGAGGGCTACGAGCCGCGAGCGCCCATGGATCGCGGTCCGCGCCCCGGCTTTGGCGGCGGTCGAAGATAATATCTGAATTTAAAAAATCGTCGAGCTCAGCTCGACGATTTTTATATTCTACTTTTTCTTTTTACTTTTGGCGCGGGAAAATTTGATCGGTAATAAGGTTTGGATATCACTCGCGTCATAATCGTACTCTTTAAAAAACTCCACGACGCCGAGCGTCAATGCTTCGGGGGTGTCGCGCAAGGCCAATAGCCGCTGGACGATCTCGGTGTCAAAATTGTCGTGCAACTCTTCCTCAAAATGCGTCGCACCGAGTTCGATTTTTTCTTCAATGTCATCGATCGCTTTAAAGAGGTCGGCGAGCGTGGTGTTTTTGGAAATAATTATCGGCTCGTCGGCCGGCTCTTCATCTTCCCGCTGCTCGCGTTTGGCGGATTTTTTCCAGGCGGCATCGTTCGCCGCATTCGCTTTTTTCCATTCTTCGCTTTCTTTGCCAAAGGCGTCCTGGGCGATCGCCATCGCATAGCCGTAGTCGTCCTTGTCCATGTAGCTCTTGTAGGATTTTTCCGCTAAAGCCGTTCTCTCCTCCGGTTCGCCGATCTTCATATAGTGCATGAAACGAAACGCGGCATCCGGTCCATCTTCCATTTCTTTGGCTACAGCAACCTCGTGGCCAAATTGCTGAACAACATCTTCGGGAACCCCGTTCTTTCGCGCCTCGTCAATGACAAAAACCGGCTTCTTCTCACGCTTAAGCCGTTCCCACGCTTCACGGTCATATTCCCCCACCTCACGCTCGTTTTCCGCCGGCCCGCGGCCGTGTTCGATGGACATAGGACATTGTTTAATACATCAATATACCACGTTTCCATGTTTCAAAAACGATGCGGTCGCATCAAAAGTGAGACCATCCTTCGCTTGAAAAAAATTTAAAAGATTATTCGGAGCGATCGAATTTTAATTTATTAAGAAAGAAAAAACGACCATTTTCGTCAAATATCATAATACGGCGGATGATATCTAAAAGTTTCGCATTTTGAAAATTAATCCTGGGAAATTGAATTTTAGGCCGCGTGCCGATTAATTATTTAATAATACTATGAAATTATTAAATATGATCATAATATTTATTTTAGGCAGCGCCGCGATGATCGTTTTATCCGCGGAGATATTTAGTAAAATTAATATTTTGGCTTATCGCGTGGTTGTTCTTTTCTTGGTTCTTATCGCCACCTCAAACCTGAGCGGAAAATTGGTGGTTGCTTATATAAAAAACAAAAAATAATTTATGAATTTATGCAACTTTTTAGAAAAGCCGCGGTCTATGTCCTGCTTTACGTTCTAACGATAAGCATTATCCTATCGGTGCTGTTTTTGACGCCGAACGACAATATCAATTTGACGGCCGTCCGTTTCATAATCGTTTTTTTCTCGACTGTATTGTTAACAAAATATTTCATCTACATGCTGGTCAGTCCTTGGTACGATGTTCGCTCCACGGCCTGGCGTTACAATAACAAACGCGTTTCGCGAAATGAAAAATATGCGCCCCGCGTCAGCATACTCGTACCGGCATGGAACGAGGGCGCCGGCGTCATAACGACCGTTCGCGGGCTCTTGCAAAGCTCGTATAAGAACGCCGAGATAATATTGATCGACAACAATTCCACCGATGGCACCGAGCGGAATGCGGCTCTTTTGATAGCCGAATATGCGGCCGGGCCCAAACCAAAATACGGGCGCGCGATCGATCTGATCTATTTAAAAGAAGTGCGGCAAGGAAAAGGTTACGCGCTTAATGCCGGGATCGAGCGGGCGACGGGCGAAATAATAATTTCCATTGACGCGGATTGTTACGTTCCGCCCGATTCGATCAAGAATTTCGTCGCATGTTTCCGCGATCCGACGGTCATGGCCGCCGTGGGAAACGTAAAGATAGGAAACACGCAAACATTATTGGGCGTTGTCCAGTATTTGGAATTCCTTTTTTCCTTTTACTTTAAAAAGAGCGATTCAATTTTCAGCTGCATTTATATAATCGGCGGCGCGGCCGGGGCGTTTCGCAAAAACGTTTTTGAAAAGATCGGCGGTTATAGCGTTTCCAACATTACCGAGGACATCGATCTTTCTTTCCGCATCCAGATCGCGGGAATGAAAATAGCTTACGCGGAGGACGCCATTGTTTATACCGAGGGCGCCAGCGATTTTAAGAGCCTTATTCTCCAACGCTTGCGCTGGAAGCGCGGACGATTTGAAACCTTCCGCCAGCATCGCCAGTTGTTTTTCAGCAATAAAAAAGAGCATAATAAAATTTTAACCTGGATAATATTGCCGTTAGCCGTTTTTGGCGACGTCCAGCTCTTTTTGGAACCGTTTTTCATAATGTTCATTTACGCCTATTCATATATCGCCCATGATTATTCTTCGTTTATTTCCGGCATCATCGTCGTCTGCTCGATGTTTGTCGTGCAGATCATGTCCAATTCGCGCCGGCGGAATTTGTGGCAATTGATTCTTTTGGCCCCGATCGGCTGGTTGCTCTTCTACGCCAGCACCTTTGTGGAATTTGCGGCGCTGATCAAAACCGTTCACGCATATCTCAAAAAAGAAAAGACGCAGTGGCAGAAATGGAACAGGAGCGGCGTTTTCATGAAGACGCAAACCTCTGCGCCGGAAGCGATCGCCAATAAAGAATTGCAAAACATATGAATGCGCAACAAAACATATTGATCGCGTCTGGCGGAATTATTATAACATCCGCGGCTCTTTTGTTGGGCAATAAATACCCGGTCTCGAGGGCGATTGTTTCAACAACAAAAGATCCGTCGCCGGTTTCAGTTAACGCTTTGGCGGCGGCAGACCCTCCGTTGAAGCCGGCCGGCAATGCGGCGCTGCCGATCGGATCGATCAAGCCCTTAACAACGCCGCAAAGCGCTCCGCGCCCCAGGACCGCTCCGGCGCCGGCCGTCAACGAAATAATGGCTTGGATATATCCGGGGCAACAGACATGCGGCGCAAAAACGGAATATTCCGACGGCCGAAAGATCGATGTTTTAAAACCTCAATATTTTACCGTCGGCTGGGACGGCGGTTTAAATCTTCTTACCGAGCAAAGCGACGGATGCAACGGCTATTCGCCGCAAAACGTCGTTGACCTGAAAAAATACTCCAAGGAGCAATACGCCACCGTCGCTTCCGGCGACGCTTCGAGCATGAACGTTTTTTTAACGGCCGCTCTAAGCGACAACGCCTCGGTCAACACGCTGGTATCGTTTGCCGTCGACAACAAGATAACCGGCATTGAAATCGATTTTGAGGATTTCGGCAATTGGGACGCGAATTCGTACGATAATTATAAAAAATTCATCGATAAGCTCGGTTTGGCGCTTCACAACAAAGGGAAAAAATTAATGATCGACGGACCCGCAACTTCGAATAAGGTCGAAGAGAATTGGTACCGCTGGCGCTATGCCGATTTCATTTCATTGCCCGTCGATAAAATAGTCGTCATGACCTACGACTATCAATTCGACCAAGGCCCGGGGCAGGCGATCGCGCCGGCATCTTGGGTAAAAAACGTGATCAGCTGGACGCTTGGCCGGTTTCCGTTAAAAAACCGCCTGTCTTTCGGCATTGCTTCGTACGGTTATAAAGTTCTTGCCGGCACGCAAAAATTCACTTTGCTGACCTATGATGAAATAAGGCGCGAACCGGGTTTTTCAACCGCGAAGCGCGATCCCGGTTCAGGCGAGATGATGTGGCAGAACGGCGATACATTGTATGTTTACAATGATGGAACAAGCATGGACAAAGAACTGCAAACCGTAAATGACGCCGGCATAAATTCCGTTTCCGTCTGGCACATGGGCGGCGACCCGTGGTTTGGCCATAATTCGTAACCTTCTTTTGCGGCTATTCCAATGGTCATAAAACATTTCTCGCCAGCGCGGCGGCGGACGAAGATAGTCCGCGTCATCCCGGCGAACGCCGGGATCCACGGTATAAAATTAAAGAAAAAAATCGCCTCGAGCAATCGGGGTGATTTTGTTTATGTTTTAACCAAGCCCGTCGATCAATTTTTTAAAACCGGCAGTATTAACAAAATAATTTTGCGGGTTCATGCCGAGGTATTTTTTTATATTCTCCGATTGCGTTAATATTTTTCCATTTTTTATATCTTTTTTGGAAAAAAGGTTAAAGTAGACACCGTCTAAAAAGGAGATGTAATGGATCTTGGAATTTTTTTCTTGAAAACTTATCAAAGAAATTATTTCATTGATCTGTTTATCTTGTCCGCCGCCCGACTCTTTCATATGCTTGTGCTCGACGATGAAGATATGGTCCTTGAATTTAATAAGCACATCGGGTAATTTCTTTTCCTTTTTATTGCTCCATAAAAAACGTATACCGTATGCGGTAAGCAGTTTTTTAAACAATTTTTTTCCTTTTTTGTCGGCCTCAATATATTTCTTATCACCCTTGCTAATAAAATCATCGACGGTGTCAGTATCGGCATGTTTGAAACCGGATGCATTTAGCATGGCGGCGACTTTTCTAACGCCCAGGTTTCCGCTTTCTTTGTGCGCCTTAGCGTCTTTTCCAACCTGTAGGGTCGTTGGTGAATAACCGTATGTCAGATAGATCGGGTGTCTAAATTCGAGATATTTTTCAACAATATTTTCAATCGTTTCCAATTGCATGTCATGATTCATTTTTATAAAAATACTATGCGATATATCGACTACCGGCCAAAATGAAACAAATTCGGAATAATTGATATTCTTGCTTTTTACAGCGCTCGTAATTGCTTCTAACGCGTCAATTTTTGCTGATTTATTGCCGTGTTTTTTAACAAAAGCATATGCCGTTATAGCTTCAATGAGCGCCGCATTCATCTTCATCAGTTGGGTTGGATTTTTAGGATCTTCCGCAATCAATAAATTCCCACTTTTAAGATAATAATCATCGACGAACGGCTCGAGATTAGCCAAAGAATGCTCGAAGATTTTAAGGTTATTTTCCATAATAATTATAACAACTTTAACATTCTGCTTCCGGAAACGGTTTCGCAGGCATCTTCCAATATTGCTCGGGCGGTCAAATAATCCAACCGCCTGCGCCGTTCGCCGTTTTTATTATTTCCCTTAAATGGTGAGAGCAAAACATCGTGAGTTTGTTTTCTGAATTCCGATAGCAGGTCGTTGCTGTGATCAATTATTTTTCCAACCGATTCTTTTTTTACGTCCAATTCAATAACAGTAATTAATCGCGAACTGTGTTTGATCGTACTTAAATCGTAGTCAATGTCCTCGGGGCGCATAAACGAGATTGACTTCCCCGGGTTTGTCGTATCCACCGCTCTTAGGGCGATTTGTCCGTTGGGTGAGTTGAATTTTATGGAGATGTTGTTGACGGGTCTGCGACGCATTTTTTCAAAACGACCGAGCGAGCCGAGGCGTTTATTATTTTTATAAAAATCGATCTGTTCCAGCGGTTTAATCTTGTTATCAAAACAAATAACACAAACAGGGTTTTCTGTATCATTGAACATCTGATCCTCGATTATGGTTATGCTTACGAGGCGATTTTTAATGAAGCTTGAGTTTATAAATGTTTCGGGCACAATCATCACACCGTAATCATTGCAAAAACATTTTTCAATAGCTAACTGATAAATATCGTCGTAGCTGCAAGAATTAAAATATTTTTCCACTTTTTCATATACCCCTTTTCGTTTGGCACTGTAATTTGTCAGGTAGGGGGGATTGGTAATAACGATGGAGTTTTCTATTTTTGGAACCGACAATAAACCGTCGTTAATTTTCCATGGCAATGTCGGATCGATATCAAAACCAACGGTTTTTTTAAAACCAATGAACTCTGCGGCCTCAAGCATGTCTCCGCCGCCAGCGAATGGATCAAATGCGACTCTGGCGCCGGTTGACTCGATGAATTCTAGAATATGGGGCTTAAGCCAAAAACCGTTTTTGGTAAAAAACTGCCCGAGAACCCGTTTTTTCATTACCGCATTCATAATCACAAAAATATTTTATCAAAAAACGCCTAGCTTGAATACGCATAAACCCCTTTCCCATAACCTTATAAAATGGTAAAAAGGCATTGAAATGAACCTCTTTGCAAACAAAAAAGAAGCATGGATCATGGCCGGGGTTGCGGCGTTTTTTGTTTTGGTTGCCTTGGCGTTCACCTTTGAGCCGCTTGTGACGATTATCTTGAGCACTCGAACCATGCCAAGCGAAACAAAGGATTATTTGACCCCGGCTTTGGCCGGCAACCTAAAGGCCGATTTTTTTGATGGCGTGATGTCAACCGTTCCCCCCACTCATGCATGGGCGGAAAATGCGGCTTTTCTTAATAAGATCAAAAGTTTGGTTTTGGGTCTTAACATAACATCGGCCACCGTCCAAACAAACTCGGTCGTTATTGATGCGGCCAACGACCCGGATCAAGTAACGAACGATATTCGCCGTTTTTTGTCTAAATTAACGCCTTTTGAAATTAAAACGATCTTGCCTGATCAAACCAGCATGATCGAAACCGTGATCGATCCCGGCATGATCGAGATTAAGACAAATGATGCTAAAAACGCAACAATTTGGACTTTTACACAAACGAATCCACAGCTTGTTGTTAAAAAAAGTGGCTTAAATAGCATAATTTATATAAATTATCCCCAGGCAGTGGACAGCCATGGATTTGAATCGCCAAGTGGTTGTTATGTTGCTGGCAATGGCATTAAAACCGTTACATTTGAGCCAATGCGGCGAACATTAATTTCTAGCATTTTAAGCAGTTTTTCGGCTTATTTTAGGCATTATTCATGTTTCCAGAGTTTTTCCACATTTATTAAATAATCTTGACTATTCGCGGGGATAAAGCTGGGGATAATTCGTTATTAACTGTGGATAATAATTGTGTTCAGCTTTTCGCTAAAGTTTATACGATTAAATAATTTCAATAAATTAAGCGAAAATATTGACACAAACAAAGGGTTGACCAAAACATATTTTTATGATATTATGTGTTTGTACTCTCTTGAGTACGATTGTTCTTTAGAGAAGTTTCCCTGTCCCTCATAAGGACGGGAGAATATCTTTCATCCGTACTGATCCGTTAAAACAAAAACAAAATGTTAGAACGCGGAAGACCCCATTAAACAAAAAAGGGCATATCTTCCAAGGATCGGTAAGGATGATC
>Ga0265330_10001839_pt1 | contig 11847 bp, 10 predicted proteins | sample 41919metaG_FD_202083 | JGI IMG/M metagenome (GOLD analysis project Ga0265330, IMG submission 202083) | Rhizosphere microbial communities from Carex aquatilis grown in University of Washington, Seatle, WA, United States - 4-19-19 metaG | ecosystem: Host-associated > Plants > Roots > Rhizosphere... | reverse complement strand
TAAAGCCCGAATAGTTGGGCGGTCTAACTTTCCAATAGCACACCCGTACAGTCGGGCCCATTCTTCGCGGCTTTTCGTAAAGAGTAGAATGCAGTCCGATCGCGCCACGTGCTTTGCCTTTCACGCCACCGTATAATATTCAGTTCATTATTCCCGCCGAAAGACCTTGCTGCCATCGCTGTGGTCCGACGCTATCAGGAGCTATCATGTCTACTCATACCGAACCCAACACACCATCCCAAATCAAGACCCGCACCGAATCCGACAGCATGGGGAAGATCGAAGTCCCCGCTCACGTTTATTGGGGAGCTCAGACGCAGCGCTCGCTGCTGCATTTCAATATTGGCCGCGACACCATGCCGCCGGAACTGATTCGCGCCTTCGGCACGCTCAAGAAGGCCTGCGCGCTGGTCAATCAAGACCTGGGCAAGCTCCCCGCCGACAAAGCCAAGCTGATCGCGCAAGCCGCCGACGAGGTCATTGCCGGCAAGCTGAACGACCAGTTCCCTCTGCGCATTTGGCAGACTGGCAGCGGCACCCAAACCAACATGAACGTGAATGAAGTCATCTCCAATCGCGCCATCGAAATCGCGGGCGGCGAGCGGGGATCGAAGAAGCCCGTCCATCCCAACGATCATGTCAACATGTCGCAGTCGTCGAACGATACGTTTCCGGCGGCGATGCACATCGCGGCGGCGGAGCGTGTCAAGAACGCGCTAATCCCGGCGATCAAGACCGTGCGCGATGCCATCGCGGCCAAGGCGAAGGAATTTGATACCGTGGTGAAAATTGGCCGCACCCATTTACAAGACGCCGTTCCCCTCACCTTCGGCCAGGAATTCGGCGGCTGGGCCAGTCTACTCGACCGCGACATCAAGCGCCTGGAGCAGGCTCTCGACGGCCTCTACGATCTGGCCATAGGTGGTACCGCCGTAGGCACGGGGCTGAACACGCATCCAGAATTTGCCGAGCGTGCCGCCAAGAAGATCGCCGAACTGACGGGACTTCCCTTCCGCTCGCATGGCAACAAGTTCGCCGCGCTTTCCGCCCACGATGAGATCGTGTTTGCGCAAGGCGCAATGCAGACGCTAGCCGCGTCGCTAATGAAGATCTCGAACGATATTCGCTGGCTCGCTTCCGGCCCGCGCTGCGGCCTCGGCGAACTGGTGATTCCGGAAAATGAGCCGGGATCGTCGATCATGCCGGGCAAGGTCAATCCCACGCAATGCGAAGCCATGACGATGGTCTGCGCCCAGGTCCACGGAGCGACCGCCGCCGTTGGGTTTGCCGGATCGCAAGGCAACTTCGAGCTCAACGTATTCAAGCCGGTGATCATCTACAACTTCCTGCACTCGGTCACGCTGATCACGGACGCCTGCCACGGCTATGTCGAGTACATGATCAAGGGCATCGAAGTCGATCGAGCTAAAGTGGATTGGTACGTGAAGAATTCGCTGATGCTGGTCACGGCGCTCGCTCCGAAAGTGGGATACGACAAGGCTGCGCAGATCGCGCACACGGCGCACGTCGAGCACAGCAGTCTGCGCGAAGCGGCGTTAAAGCTGGGACATCTCACCGGCGAGGAATTCGATTCGCTGGTGAAACCGGAGAAGATGACGCGGCCGTAAAAAGCGGCCACGCAAGGCGGCCGCTTATTAAAATTGGAAATCACGTGCGCCAAGCACCAGCTCAGCGACCAGCAGATCAAGCGATGCCCAACATCTGGTTGAAGAATCCCACGACATATTTCCAGACGAGGTAGTAGATCGCAACCACGACAAGGAACCAGGGAGCGAGCAAGAGATACGGGATGCTGATCGCATGGAACCAGGTGAAGCCGTGCGCGCCGATCGTCAGGAATCCGCCACACACGGCGGCAACAGCCCCCGCCAATATCATGAGCACTGGCAGCAACGCGCCGTGGAAACCGATGGTCAGATGGCGATACGGCCTCGACCATACGTAGATAATGTTCCAGAGGCCAAACAGGTTGGGCACCAACGCCATCGGAAAAATGATGACACGCTCAATCGGAATGGGAACGTGGTATACCAACCGTACCAGGATGAATACCGTGAGGGCGACCAGCAGACCCAGACTGGGCGCAAAAATACCTGCCATGTAAGCACGAAGATAAGGGTGCGTGTTCATACTGTCCTCCTAGTTGCAGATGCAAGTTACAGGTGCAAATTACAAGTGCAATTTACAAGTGCAATTTACAGGTGATAGAGCAACACCGGAATCGCTCCCGGAAAAAATGCGAGCCACGCGGCCACCGCCGCGAGCAGGGCCCAGTCGAACCAAGGTACTGCGGAGCGGCGCGCCTCATCATCCATGCGCCGCAGCATCGCGGGCCAGAGGTCGCGCCGGGGCCCAGCGCCAGCTTGATCGCCGAGTGGTGGCAGTGACTTTTTCAGCAATTGCTCGATTCGTTTCTCGTCTTGCTCATTCATGGTTCGACTCCTTGACGCTTCAATTCTTTTCTCAGCAGACGGAGGGCCCGAAAGACGCGCACCTTGACGGCTCCAATGGAAATCCCCAAAGCCTCCGCGATTTCCTGGTATGGTTGCTCTTCGATCAGCGCCAGCGTGGCGGCGGCCTGAAGCTTAGGCGGAAGCCGGTGGAACGCGCGCACCGTCTTCCGGCGCACCTCTTCGAAGATGTCGGGGTCCGGCACTGGCGGCGCCGCCAGATCGCCGGGAAGTTCAGTTCCATGCCGCGCCGTCCTCAGGTGATCGAGCGCGGCATGGGTGGCGATGCGTCGCGCCCATGCCCCGAAGCTGCGTTCGGGATCGAAGCGGGCGTGTGCGCAGTGGATGCGCCAGAAGGTTTCTATGGTGAGGTCCTCGGCTGCCGCCGGATCGCGTACGATGCGAACGATCCATCCGAATACCTCGCCTTGATGCTGGCGAAACAGCGCCTCGAACGCGTCGAGATCGCCGTGACAGAACCGCCGCAACACGTCGGATGGCTGTTCCAGCACCGGCATCTTCTCCCCCTTCTATATACACTTACGGCGGGAAGCTTATAAAGGTTACAAATTTGTTGCGCGACCTCAACAACTTAACGGTTTCTATTTTCATGGTTGTCATCGAGATCTATTCTTGAGTTTGTGACGGACAAACAGGATGCAGCCCGCAACCGCCATGTAGAGAATGATCAGCAGGCCATCCCGGAGATATTCATTCCAGTACGGGTTGACGATCACTCCGGCCTGAACCAACAGCCAAATCGTCCAAATCCCCCACGGGATATGTACCAACCAGGCAGAAACCATACCCGGATTGAGAAACCGTTTGCCAACGATCCCAAGAATGAGATGAACTACAGCCTGGAAGATAAAGAAGTAGGGTATCCAGGCCGCCTGACGCAGATCGGCTTTGGAAACTGCATTTAGGCTGGCAAGCGGAAAAAAGATCCAGACAACCATGTTGATCCAGAAAACAGCGTTCGTGTCGACGAGGCCATTTTCAGGATCCATCTTGTAAACATTCTGGTTTAAAAATTGGGCAAAGCGGCCGGGAAAAATATATTCATCAGTCTGGTGGAGCATATAGAGCGGGGTGGACATCAGCAAGGCAAATAAGATCGTACTTTTTGGCAGCACAATTATGACCAGATAGATTGTCAGGAAAAGGCCGACAATCACGCCGGTCTTTTGCCAGTTTTCTTTGAACCATAAGAAATATTCCTTGAAAGTCATAGCTGTCTCTTTCCCACATAAATGAGTTCACAGACTGTCTACCGGACCGCAAATGATCGCCGATCCACGGTTGAGAAAAAGGGTATAGCCTGCATTTTTCCCCTTCTATATACACTTACGGCGGGAAGCTTATTAAGGTTACAGATTTGTTGCGCGACCTCAAGTCGCCAAGTGTATCGCCCCGGCCAGTCAGCCGCTTTTTCAGGGGATTCGGGATAAGAGAGGATTTTAGTTCTTCTTCAGAAATCGCCGCCGATTGAGGTGGGTCGTGGAGCTCGGCTGGATGTCGTCGTACTTCAACACGCTGATCGATCCATCCACTTCCAGCACCGCCAGCGCCGCTTGTTTGTAACTGCCAATGCCATGCTCGCGCAGTGCGCGTTCCAGTTCATCCATGCTGACATGTTCTTTGGATAAATGCGATTGGATGAGTTCGCCGTCGTGTACCAGCAAACTGGGCTGTCCCTGAATATATTTCCGGAAGCGGCGGTTGCCGCCGGAAACCTCGGCCACCAGATAGTTCAGGATGAGCAGCGTAGCGGCGGCGATGGCCCCTCCGGCAAGTGAGTTGTCGGGGCCGGTCATCGCATTCTGCACGGAGTTCGATAGCAAGAGGAGCAGCGTGAGATCGAACGGAGTCATCTGACCAACCTCCCTCTTGCCGCTGATGCGTATTCCGATCAGCACGAGGCAGTAGATGACTCCGGTGCGGAGCGCGATTTCAACGAGCGTGTGCGCGTTCGCGGGCAGCATTGCTGTCGTCGTTATTACAAATGGAGTGCCGGGCGTTCCCGCCCGGCCCTCTTCGTTACTGCGGTGTTGCGGTGACCGGTATCGGTGCGTTTTTCGGCGTGGCTAAATAGCCGGTGACCTTGTTCTTGTCCACCGTCCAAACCACGAGTTCATACAGCATGTGATCGCGCCCGGTGTAGAACTGCACCGGCTCGCCCTGGTTTTTATCTTTCTTCTCAATGGTCTTGTCGTCGGAAGTGACTTCCAGCGTGTACTTGCCCTTCTTGGGGTCGGTCTTTTTAAGCGCCAAACCCACGGTCGAATAGGCCTGCGAATTAGCGCCCTTCACCAGGGTAAACTCGTAGTACTGGCGGTCGCCCTTGTGTTTGAGGGCCTCGAGATCGCCGCGTGTGTTGGCGATCAGTCCGCTCTGCACATTAAGATCGCCGATGGTGCTCTGCAACTTCGCGATGGTCGCTTCGAGCGATGCTTTGGTAGCGGCCACGTCGGTCTTCACGCCGCCTACGTCGGTTTTGACGTTGCCAACTTCTCCGGCAACGGCGTTCACATCTTTTTTCTCTTCCGCCGCTGCTGCCGTGATGCGCGCCGCTGCAACTTGCTGTGCGTGTTGCAACTCCTCGGCTCGTGTCGTCAATTCTTTCTTCGTCATGCCCAGTTGCTGGGCCAGGGTCTCGGCATCCGCTTCGGCGGAGTCTATGCGTTTCGTCAGGTCGGCAATTTGTTTTTGACTGGTGGTTTGATCCTGCGAGAACTTTTGTAGCTGCGCATGCTGACTGTAGATGAAAAATACCGTCGCAGCGACAAAGACAATGGCCAGCATAATAAGGATCCATTTGCCGACGTTGCTCTGCGGCTCGGGTTGTACAACTTGTGGTTGCTCGCCTTCAGGCATAAGTGTAGGTCTCCGGTTGAAGTTGAAGTAGACTGTCCTGCCTATTGTTTGCGAGATATGGGTTGCTGTCAATTGCGATTATTGTTCAAGGCCCAACATATCTTGCGGCTGAAATCAAGGCGGAAAGGGCCGAAACCGAAGGGGAGCCGGTCGTGGTCAGGTCGATATATCGGAATTCCCGGCTGACCGCCTTGCCTATTGAGGCCTGCTTGTCCACCCTCCCCCACAGAGCGCCTGCCCGGTTTCCGGTATATACTGAGACGTTTTCGGCGATAACATCAGTACGCGCGCCCAGCGCGCCAGAAAGGCTAAAGACTATGGCTTCCCCGGCAGTCGATTTTGCCCGCAAGAATCAGCCGCGTTTTCTCGACGAACTGAAGACCCTTCTCCGCATCCCCAGCATCAGCACGCTCGATGAAAATAAAGGCGACGTGCTGAAGGCAGCGGAATTCGTTGCCGCCGAACTGCGCCGCATAGGCATGGAAAATGTCGAAATCATCCCCACCCAGGGACATCCCTTGCTCTATGCCGACTGGCTGCATGCGCCCGGCAAGCCTACCGTTTTGATGTATGCGCATTATGACGTGCAACCACCCGATCCCGTGGACGAATGGAAGACGCCGCCCTTCGAACCGACCGAGCGCAACAACAACATCTACGCGCGCGGCGCGGTTGACGACAAAGGCCAGCTCTGGATGGAAGTAAAAGCGCTGGAGTCCCTCATGCAAACCAGCGGGGGCAAACTGCCCATCAACGTCAAGATCATTTTCGAAGGCGAAGAAGAAGTGGGCGGCGAATCGATTGCCGAGTATGTCCGCAAACAGAAAGCGAAGTTGAAATCGGATTTCGCCCTCGTCTGCGATACCGAACTGTTCGCGCCCGAGCTTCCCACTCTTTGCGTCGGACTGCGCGGCCTGGTCTATACCGAGATTGAAGCCTACGGGGCCAAGACCGATCTCCATTCCGGCATGTATGGCGGCGCGGCGCCAAATCCGCTGTTCGCGCTGATTGAAATTATCAGCAAACTGAAAGACTCGAAGGGCAAAGTGCTGATCCCGGGCTTTTACAAAGACGTCAAAGTGCCCAGCAAAGACGAACTCAAAGCGTGGAAGCGTCTCCCATTCAACGAAGAGCATTATCGCAAAACTGAAGTCGGCTCCAAAGTACTGACCGGCGAGCCGGGATATTCTGTGCTCTACCGTACCTGGGCGCGTCCCACGCTAGAAGTACATGGCATGCCCGGAGGATTTGTCGCTCCGGGAGCGAAGACGGTGATTCCAGCAAAAGCGTCGGCAAAAGTTTCCATGCGCATGGTGCCGAACCAGGATCCGGACGACATCCTGAAGCGCTACACGGCGTTCGTCAAAAAACTCACGCCCAAAGGCATCGACATCAAGATCAAGGTTTGGAGCAAAGGCCCGGCTGGCGTAGTCGGCACCGATAACCGCTTCATCAAAGCGGCCACGGAGGCGCTGCACGATACGTTCAAGAAAGAAACCGTGTTCATACGCTCCGGCGGGTCGATTCCCATTGTGACCGATTTTCAGGACGTGCTGAAGATCCCATCGGTCATGATGGGCTTCGGACTTCCCGACGACAACCTGCACGCCCCAAACGAAAAGTTTCACATCCCGAATTTCTATCGCGGGATTGAAACCATCTGCTTGTTCTTTGAGAAGCTGGGGTAAGTCCCCGTAGTTGTCTTTCCGGTGCGGTGGACCACGTCTTGAAAATTATGACGTGGCCCACTCACCACCCGCCATAATCCAACGAATGGAGTGTTCCCCTATGTTTCCTAACCGGTTCATCAAAGCATTCTTCGCTCTGCTGTTTATGATTGCCATGGTTGCAACTCAACCATTGCCGGCGCAGGTCGTCCCGGCGCGGCTCGAAGTGCAGGTGAACAAGCCAATCGCCAGGGTCAGCCCAATGCTCTACGGCATGATGACCGAAGAGATCAACTACTCGTACGACGGCGGGCTCTACGCCGAATTGATCCGCAATCGCTCGCTCATGGATGAAGACTGGATGCCAATCCACTGGTTCATGGTGCAGAACAAAGCCGCGGGTGCGTCCATGTATTTTGTAAGAAATGACGGACCGAGCCCAGCGATTCGCCACAGCCTGAAACTGATTGTGGAAAAAGCGTCGCCGGCCGACTTTGCTGGCATCGAAAACGAGGGGTTCTGGGGAATTCCCATACACCCACGCACCACTTACAAGGCCTCGTTCTACGCCAAGGCCGATAACTCCTCGATGGGCCCAGTTACTGTCAGTGTCGTTAATGATGTAACTGGCAAGTCTGTCGCCTCCGTAGTCGCTCAGCCTTTGACCACCGGATGGAAGCAATATAATGTCACGCTAAAAACCGGCGAAGTTGCGGCCTCGACGACGAACCACTTCGTACTCTCCGTCGAACATCCTGGCACCGTATGGTTCAGCCTGGTCTCCCTCTTCCCTCCTACTTATAAAAACCGCACCAATGGCAACCGCGTAGATATCATGGAAAAACTGGCCGCGATCAAGCCGAAGTTCCTGCGCTTCCCCGGTGGCAACTACCTCGAAGGCAACCATATCTCCGAGCACTTTAATTGGAAGAAGACCATCGGCCCGCTCGTCGACCGTCCGACGCACCCGAGTCCTTGGGGATACCCGTCATCCGACGGCATGGGGCTGCTCGAATTCCTGCAATGGTGCGAGGACCTCAACATGGAGCCAGTCGTTGGCGTTTACGCCGGTTACTCGATGGCGCAGGAGCATGTACAGCCCGGCCCCGACCTCGATCCTTACGTTCAAGATGCGCTCGACGAGATCGAATACATCACCGGACCACCCGATACGAAGTGGGGCGCCGTGCGGGCCCGGGACGGACATCCCCAGCCCTTCCCGCTCACCTATGTCGAGATCGGCAACGAGGACCAATTCGACCAGTCAGGCAGCTATGACGGCCGATTCACGCAATTCTACGATGCCATCAAGAAAAAGTATCCGCGCCTCCAGATCATCGGCAGCACGTCGTCGAAGAGCCGCACTCCCGACGTTCTCGACGACCACTACTATCGGAACCAGGAGGAGTTCTACACCGACACTCACCACTACGACAAGACCGACCGCAATGGCCCAAAGATATTCGTCGGCGAATACGCCACCATGGAGGGCATGCCCACGCCCAACTTCGGCGCAGCCCTGAGCGATGCTGCCTGGATGACCGGTTTGGAGCGAAACAGCGATCTAATCGTGATGGCCAGTTACGCCCCTCTTCTTACCAATGTGAATCCATCCGGATCGCAATGGCGCACTAACCTGATCGGATACGACGCGCTCACCAGTTACGGTTCGCCTAGTTATTACACCCAGGTGATGTTCAGCAACCATCTGGGAACCGAAGTGGTCGAAAGCAAGCTGGAAGGAGGCGGCCCGCGCTTCTTCTACTCCGTGACCCGCGACGCAGATAGAGGAGTGCTCTTCGTAAAACTCGTGAACGCCTCGCCCGAGCCGCAAAGCCTAGATCTCAAACTGATCGGAGCGGCCGAGGTTAAAAGAGATGCCAAACTGATCACTCTGAAGTCAAAGACGAAAGAGAATACGAACACCATCCGTAACCCCAACAATATCGTTCCAGTTACTACCACCATCCAAGGACTAACCACAAATTATCGACATGTCGCTCCGCCGTATTCCATCCAGGTTCTGGAGGTAAACACGAAATAAGGCTGTCTGGCCAACCGGGGTGCCGCTTCTTGAATTTGTTGATTCCAAAGGCATCTACGCCGTTAACATTCTGTTAATATACGTTATCCAAACGGCGGCGGCGTGCTAGACTCCTGTGCTATACCCGCTGTAGATGTTGGAAGAGTGTATTTCCAGGGCCAGACGTGCGCATTTCTTTTTCGGGATTGAAGAGTCGGGATTTAGAGTCGGGGACGGGCGCGCACGATTTTGCGGAGAGCATCTCTGCGCTCAACTATCTGAAATTACGGCTTCTCAACACCCAAGGCCTCGACCAGAAACTGAAACTAATCGCGGACGGTGTGGTCCAGATCTTCGCTGCCGATTTCGCGCGGCTCTGGATGATCAGAGATGGGGATCTGTGCGAAAAAGGATGCCCTCATGCCGCCGTAACCGAGGGCCCTGACGCTTGCCGCGATCACTCCCGTTGTCTGCACCTCATGGCGAGTTCCGGGCGCTATTCCCACATCGATGGCGGCCATCGTAGAGTGCCCCTGGGAGCCTACAAAATCGGACGCGTGGCGTCCGGAGACGACCACGGCTTCATCACCAACGACGTCACCAACGATCCGCGAGTCCATGACCCCCAGTGGGCGGCTGCTCTCGGCTTGGTATCCTTCGCCGGCTATCGGCTCGTTGCCGAAGACGGCGCTCCAACCGGCGTCTTGGCCTTCTTCAGACGCTCGGAAGTGCTGCCTGCTGAAGAAGGTCTGCTGGAGGATCTGGCCAGCACGGCCTCCCACGTCCTCTTGGCCGGCTTGGCCGAAGAGACGTTGCGCGAAAGCGAGGAGCGGTACCGCCAGCTCGTCGATTCCCTTCCCGTAGCTGTGGCCGTTCACGTCAAAGGGAAAATAGTCTTCATGAATCCCGAGGCATTGCACGCGCTCGGCGCCTCATCACTCGAAGAAGTGATCGGTCGTTCGATCATCGACTCCGTCCACCCCGACTGTCGCGCCATGGCCATGCAACGCGTAGCTGACGCCTACGAGCGCAAGGTCAATGCGCCGCTCGCCCAGGAACGGTTCCTTCGTCTCAACGGAGAGGTCTTTGATGTCGAGGTCCTGCTCCGGCCGGTGACCTTCGAACACCAGCCCGCGGGCCAGGTCGTTTTCTGGGACATCACCGAACGCAAGCGTGCCGAGAAAATGTTGCGCGAGAGCGAGGAGCGCTATCGGCATCTCATGGACGGCCTGCCCGACGGCGTAATCGTGGGATCGGAGAACCAAGTCGTCTTCGCCAACGCCGCAGCCCTGCGCCTGCTGGGCGTTGCTAAGCCCGAGCAATTGATCGGCCGTTCGCCTGCCTTGCTGGTTCACCCCGATGACCGGGCCACCGCCCACGAACGCGCTAGGCAGGTTATAGAAACGGGCGAACCGGCTCAGCTAAATGTCGAGCGCTTTCTCCGCGAGGATGGAACCTCGATCACAGTCGAGACCGTCGGACTGCCATTCCAGCATCTTGGGCGACCCGCTGTCCAACTCGTCTTCCGCGATATCACCGAGCGTCTCCGCCTGGAAGAGCAACTGCAGCAATCCGAAAAATTGACGGCCCTGGGTCAACTCGCTGGCGGAGTGGCCCACGACTTCAACAACCAGTTGGCTGGGATCTTGGGCTACGCGGAGCTGCTGCGCGAGCGCTTGACCGATAACGATGTTCTTAGGTGCTACTCCGAGAAAATCGTCACTGGCGCGCAACGTTCCGCCAGCCTCATTCAGCAACTCCTGGCGTTCGCGCGCAAGGGCAAGTACCAGATCGTTCCCGTCGACTTGCAGAACATCGTGGACGACGTCCTGGCGATCTTATCGCATAGCCTCGACAAGCGGATCGTAATTCAGTGCTCGCTGGCTGAAGGGCCCATCCGGGTCGTCGGAGACCCGGCCCAGATCCAGAACGCCCTTTTGAATATCTCCATCAATGCGCGCGATGCGATGCCCGAAGGTGGCGAACTCCGGCTCGTGACCGAGGTCGTGAAGATCGGTCAAACCACCCTGACGACCGACACACAGGACCTGGAGTCCGGAACCTACGGCTACGTGCGCATCAGCGATACGGGCATCGGTATGGACGAGGAGACTCTTCGACGAGCGTGCGAGCCCTTCTTCACCACCAAGGAGCCCGGTCACGGCACAGGCCTCGGTCTTTCGGCAGCCTACGGAATCGTCCGCAATCACCACGGCGCGCTGCGGCTCACCAGCAACCTCGGGCAAGGAACGACGGTGGAGGTATTTCTGCCGCTCACCTTTGCTATGGCCGACACGGCCTCGAACGCGCCTTCCACCACTCAGACGTCGAACCTGCGGATTCTGCTCGTCGATGATGAAGATCTGGCGCGTTCGAGCGCCGCCGACCTGCTTAAATCGCTCGGCCATACGGTCACGGAGTGCTGTGACGGTCGCGAGGCCGCCGAGGCCTTCGCTGCCAGCGCCACGATCTACGATCTTGTCATCCTCGATATGATCATGCCGGTCCTGTCCGGTGCGGATACGCTGACTCGCATGCGTTCCATCAATCCGCATGTGCGCGCAATTCTTTGTTCGGGCTACAGCCTCGACACCGAGGCTCAGCGGCTCATGGGCCAAGCCAACCTCACCCTGCTCCAGAAGCCCTTTACGAAGTCCGAACTGGCCGAAGCCATCGCCCGCGCCCTGACGACGTGATCCTAATCCCGCACAATCATTATTCAACGGCCTCGCATAATCTCCCGGTTATCTAAGAGATTTTCCCCTGTGTACCTCTGTGCCCCCTGTGGTTCGAGCTTTTCTTACTACCA
>Ga0265330_10001838_pt1 | contig 11850 bp, 9 predicted proteins | sample 41919metaG_FD_202083 | JGI IMG/M metagenome (GOLD analysis project Ga0265330, IMG submission 202083) | Rhizosphere microbial communities from Carex aquatilis grown in University of Washington, Seatle, WA, United States - 4-19-19 metaG | ecosystem: Host-associated > Plants > Roots > Rhizosphere >... | reverse complement strand
AGCGTTTGAATCGGGTACAGCCGTATATCAGCGCTTTGCGGGAGAGATCCATCCAACGGGTAAGGACGGAAAAGAACTTTGCCCTGCTTGCAGACGACCTCGCCCAAGTCAGGAAGAGCCTGGCCACCAAGTCTGTTTCCTTGAACGAGGCGGAACGCAGGCAGGAGTTGGCGCAATCCAAGGCCCGTCAAGACGAACGTGAACGGGAAAGCCGAATCCATCCCGCCGCCCGGCCCGCCACCTACGAAATTACGCTCAAGAACGTGTCCTCGCCCGGTCTACCACCGCCCATGGCAGCTACCAAGAGCGCGGCACCGGCGCAGGTCACGGACTCTTCTTCTGCGCCGAACGCCCTTGACCGCGTGCCGACCGGCCGACCGGCCGATGACGACACCGTCTTGAATGAGACCGTGAAAATCCTGGCCGACTACGTCAACCTCTTGACCCCCCCAGCCAATACTGCAGGCCCGGGTCACACTGTGTCCGTCCGACAATCCAACTGACGTCCGTTCATTGCCCTGGGAGCCATCGCATTGGCACTTGCTGCTATTGCAGCGCTGCTGAGTCGCGTAGGCTACCCTCAAGCCAGAGACGTGATGTCAGAGTCCACCAGCAACAACCCCTTCGTTCCCTCGCCAGCCACATCCTCGCTCTCGGGGGCGTCCGACCTGGTGGAGCAGGCCTACACTCGCGCGTCCGGGGCGCCGCTGGTCGGTGGGAACGCCGTCCGCGTGCTCAAAGACGGAGCGGCGAACTACGCCGCGTGGTTCGCCGCCATTCGCGCCGGCCGGAAGATGGTCTGCTTCGAGAACTACATCATCGAGGATGATGAGGTTGGCCGTGATCTCGCGGCAGCGTTGATCGATCGCACCCGCGCCGGCGTGAAGGTCAGAATGCTGCACGACTGGCTGGGATCGCTCGGGGGCGCCACGCGCCGGTACTGGCGCGTCTTGGCCGCGGCGGGCGTCGAGGTGCGACGATTCAACCCGCCTCGAATCGATAGTCCCGTGGGCTGGCTCAGCCGCGATCACCGCAAGACGCTCTCCGTGGACGGCGAAATCGCTTTCGTAACCGGAGTTTGCGTGAGCCACCGCTGGCTAGGGGATCCGGCACGGGGCATTCCGCCGTGGCGGGATACCGGCATAGAAATTCGTGGCCCTGCCGTCGCCTACGTCGAGCGCGCATTTGCCGAGGTATGGGCGGCCAGCGGGGGCAGCATCTCGGCTGAAGAACTTTCCGACCCTGCCACTTTGCCGCGCGTTGGGGACGTGTCGCTTCGGGTGGTCGCGGATGCTCCCAGCAAAGCCCGGCTGTTTCGCTTGGACCAGCTCATCGCAACCGCGGCCACACGGACCTTGTGGCTAACCGACGCCTACTTCGTTGGATTCTCTCCCTATGTGCAGGCTCTCTGTGCCGCCGCCCAGGACGCGGTTGACGTGCGCCTGCTGGTGCCCAGCGCCAGTGACCTACAACTCATCGCTGCCTTTTCGCGGGCGGGCTATCGACCCTTGCTCGAGGCAGGCGTGCGTGTCTTTGAATGGAACGGATCGATGCTGCACGCCAAGACAGCCGTAGCCGATGGCCGCTGGGCTCGCGTGGGCTCGTCGAATTTGAACCTTGCCAGCTTCATCTCGAACTACGAGATCGATGTGGCAATGGAACATCCTGGCCTGGCCCGTGAAATGGAGGAGATGTTTCTCGCGGACCTCGAAAACGCGACGGAGATCGTGATCAATCTCAAGAGTCGCGTGGCTCCTGATGCCAGTGTCGCTGGCCGTGGAGATCGGGGGAAGGCCGCATCTCGGGGCGCTTCCGGGCGAGCGATCGGCGCTGTACGGTTTGCCCACGCCGTGGAGTCTGTGGTCAGACACCGTCGCTCCCTCGGGTTCGCCCAGAGCAGCTTGATGGCTATCTTCGCCGGCATTCTTCTGGCGAGCGCAGCCATTGCAGCACTTTGGCCGAGGGTCGTCGCTTTGCCACTTGCGGCGGTAATGGCCTGGTTGGGCGCAAGCCTCATGCTGCGCGCTCTTCGCCTGCGGCGACGTCGCGCGCGACAGCGGCGCGAATAGTTGAAGGACGCGACCCCATCGGCCGCAGCGTGAAGAAGTCGACCGAAGAGCGCGTGTAGGTGGTGTTGGCGGCCGTTCAGGATGTCGGCCGCTCGGTGGCGACGTGCACGTTCTGCTTCTCTAGATCAACCGCGAACCTTTCACCGCTGTAATGGTCCTGCAAGATTTTGGCATGGCTCCGGTGCCCATACTTCTTCTCGACAGTCGGAGCAACAAGGAGAAGACCACATGGAAGCTGCAGCCAATTCCGCCCCTATCAATGCCGGTCCAGTCAATACCAATGGGTTCGACACCATCCCAAGTCGGAGTGCTTGGCACGGAGACGTGCAACAGATCCAGAAGGAGGTTCAGGACACCGCCGGGTGGGTGCCTGCGCTGCAAACGGAGATGGCACGGGTCATCGTCGGGCAAAGATACCTCGTCGACCGTCTGATCGTGGGCCTGCTGACCAATGGGCATCTCCTGCTCGAAGGCGTGCCTGGGCTGGCCAAAACCCTGGCGCTCAAGACCCTTGCGCAGACACTTGTCGGCGCGAAGTTCCGCCGGCTGCAATTCACGCCCGACATGCTGCCCGCCGACGTCGTGGGCACCATGATCTACAACCCAACCTCCGGCAGCTTCCAGACCAAGCACGGTCCGATCTTTTCCAATCTGGTACTTGCCGACGAGATCAACCGCGCGCCAGCCAAGGTGCAGTCGGCTCTGCTCGAAGCCATGCAGGAGCATCAGGTGACCCTGGGCGAGGAGAGCTACCCTCTGCCGGATCCATTCCTGGTGATGGCGACGCAGAACCCCATCGAACAGGAGGGAACCTATCCCCTGCCAGAGGCTCAGGTCGATCGCTTCCTGTTGAAACTCGTCATTGGCTACCCGTCGAAGGCAGAGGAACGCGCGATTCTCGACGCCATGGCCACCAGTGACCCCGATCTCCAGGTCGATCCGATTGTCTCGATTGCCCAGTTGGCCCACGCTCGCAAGGTGGTCAACCGCATTTACGTCGACGACAAGATTCGCGACTTCATCGTGGATATCGTCACTGCGACGCGCTCTCCTGCCAGCTACAGTCTGCCCATTGCCGACTACTTGCTGTTTGGGGCATCGCCGCGCGCCACCATTGCGTTGACCCTGGCATCACGCGCCTGGGCCTTCATGCACGGGCGGGGCTACGTCATTCCATCCGACGTCAAGACTCTGGCCCCGGACGTGTTGCGACATCGGCTCGGCCTCACCTACGAGGCAGAGGCGGAGAACATCCAGGCCGACGATCTGGTCACCAAGATTCTCGCCGCGCTACCCAACCCGTAACGGTGTGACCATGGAAAAGAATATCAAAGAGATCCTGAAACAAGTCCGTCTCATCGATATTCGTACACGCCGGCTCGCCACCGACGCCCTGGCTGGACAATTCCACTCGATGTTCCGGGGCCGGGGCATGGATTTCGAAGAAGTGCGCGAATACGTGCCCGGCGACGAGGTGCGGACCATCGACTGGAATGTAACTGCGCGTGCGGGACGCCCGTTCATCAAGAAGTACCGAGAAGAACGCGAACTGACCATCGTGCTCGCGGTCGACGTGAGCGCCTCCGGCGACTTTGGCTCGACCGCGCACACCAAGCGCGAGATCGAGGCGGAGATCGCGTGCGTGCTCGCACTTTCCGCAGTTCGCAACAACGACAAGGTGGGGCTGGTCCTGTTTTCCGATCAGATCGAGACCTTCGTTCCACCGCGCAAGGGCCGTCAGCACGTGCTGCGCATCGTGCGCGAGGTGCTGAGTTGTCAGCCGAAACGTCGTGGCACAGACGTCGCGCACGCACTCGATTTCGTCAACGCCGTGACCAAACGGCGCGCCATGGTGTGCGTTCTCTCGGATTTCCAGAGCGCTGGCGATCCCGCCCGTATGTTGTCGGCGCTGCGGCGCTCGTTGCGCATGGTTCGACGCCGGCACGACCTGGTGGCCTTGCACGTGAACGACCCGCGCGAACGGAATCTCTTGCAGGTGGGTCTGCTCACCATGGAGGACGCCGAGACGGGCGAGATGATCGAGATCGACACCGGCTCCGCAGGCGTGCGCGAACGCTTCGCCGAGCGCGCCCGCGAGCGGGATCAACGACTCGAACGAGCGCTGCGCGGCGAATCGGTCGACAGCGTCGAGGTCGACACCTCGGTGCCCTATCTTCCCGTGTTGATCGCGCTTTTCCGGTCGCGAAGAGGGAGGCGGCGATGAAACCGCGCGTTCGCATTCTGTCCTTGGTCCTCGGCGGTCTTTTGTGGGCCACCCCGCTTTGGGCGGCAACAGCAATTGTCCCACCGGCATCGGCGCTGGCGCCTGCACCGGCGCCGGCCACGGAAGACATCAGGGACATTCGTGGGCCGGTGCCGATCCCTCTGTGGTGGCGCTGGCTGGCGCTGGGCGGAGGTGCAGCCTTGCTGCTCGGCTTGGGTGGGTTCGCCGCGGTTGTGATGTGGCGGCGACATGCCAAGCCGCTTTTGCCCCACGAGCGCGCGCTCATGCGTCTTGAACAGGCACAGCCACTGGCGCTGGCCGGACAAGTGCGCGAGTACGCCGGAGCCGCCTCCGATGCTGTCCGCGAGTACATCGAGGAGCGCTTTCTGCTGCGAGCGGCCCATCTGACGACTGAGGAGTTCTTCGAGAATCTCGTGGCTCAGGAGAATTCGTCGCTTGGCTCGCATCGCGAGTCCCTGCTGCAGTTCATCGGGGCCTGCGACCTGGCGAAGTTCGCTCGTTTCCCCTTGGCCAGGGAGCGAATGGTGTCGCTCAACGATCTGGCGCGCCGGTTCGTGCTCGACACGGCGCCGAGCAAGGCCGAGACACAACCCGCACCTGCGAGGACGTCATGAACCTCTTCCTACATCCGCAAATCTTGTGGGCACTCGCGCTCTTGCCGTTGCTCGCGCTTTGGCTGGGCCGAAAAGGGGCCAGGCCGGCGGTCACCTTCCCGAACATCGAGACCGCGCGCGACGTCGCCCGCGCCACGCGTAGCCGCTGGGGGCGATTCCTGGGAATCGCCCGCTGGATAGGATTGGCCTTGCTGATCGTCGGCCTCGCCCGCCCGCAGCTTGGACATGCCTCGACCGAGGTCCAGGCCAGTGGCATCGATCTGGCGCTCGCAGTCGACATTTCCGGTTCGATGCAGGCCCTGGATTTGACCGAGGGTGGTGAGCCGAGCAGCCGGCTCGACGTCGTCAAGTCGGTCGTCGCACAGTTCATCAGGAACCGGCCCAACGATCGCATTGCGCTGGTGGCGTTCTCGGCCGAGCCGTACCTGATGAGCCCGCTGACGCTCGACCACGATTGGTTGCTGCAAAACCTTGGTCGGCTGCAACCGGGAATGATCAAGGACGGCACTGCGATTGGCTCGGCACTTTCTGCCAGCATCAATCGACTGCGCGGCCAGAAGGCGAAATCGAAGCTGGTGGTGTTGCTCACCGACGGACAGAACAACGCGGGGAAGATCGATCCGGCCCTGGCGGCGCAGGCCGCGCAGGCCCTCGGGGTCAAGGTCTACACCATCGGGGTCGGCACCAAGGGAGAAGCGCCGATGCCGATCACCGACGACAGCGGTCGCACGCGCATCGTGATGACCAAGGTGGATGTGGATGAAGGACTGCTCAAGACCATCGCGGACACCACAGGCGGACGCTTCTATCGCGCCACCGACGCCGGATCGCTGCAGCGGATCTATGGCGCGATCGACAGCCTGGAGAAGACCACGCGGAATCTGAAAAAGTACGAGCACCACGAGGAGCGGTTCGCCTGGCTGGTGTTTCCAGGAATGCTGCTTCTGGCGGGGGAAATAGGGCTCGGCCTCACGCGTTTCAAGAGGATCCCATGACCATTCATTCCATCACATTCGTGCATCCCGTCTGGCTACTGGCTGGCCTTCTCTTCGCCGTGGTCATCTTGCTCCTCGGTGCGCGGCTCGACCGCAAGCGGCGGCTTGCGCTCGTTGCATTCAGCTCACGCCGAAACGGCGCGGCCTCGTCGCCGTCGCGCACGCGCCGGGGGTTCAAACGAGCCCTTCTGGTAGCCGGTGCGTTGCTCGGCTGCGCAACTCTCGCGCGGCCACAGTGGGGCTTTCGTTGGGAGGAGGCGCAGCGGCGAGGGCTCGACCTCTTGTTCGCGCTCGACACATCAAAGAGCATGCTGGCGCCAGATCTGAAGCCGGACCGGCTGACGCGCGCCAAACTTGCCATTCGCGACCTGGTGGCGAAGTTCGATGGCGATCGGGTGGGTCTGGTGGCTTTCGCCGGGGATGCATTTCTGCAGTGCCCGCTCACACTCGATCGCGGCGTATTCGAGCAGACCCTCGATGCTTTGGACACGACGACGATTTTTCACGGCGGCACCGATGTGGGTCGGGCGATCGATGTAGCCCGCTCGGCGCTTCACAATCAGCCCGCGAATCACAAGCTCTTGGTGTTTCTTACCGACGGCGAGGATCTCGAGAGCCACGCGGTCCAGGAGGCTCGCGCGGCGGCCGCAGATGGCATTCGCATCTACACCGTTGGCGTCGGAACGCCCGGGGGAGAGCTGATTCCCCTCGCGGGAGAGCCCGGCCAGTTCGCTCGCGACGACAAGGGTGGCTTTGTTCGCTCGCAACTTGACGAAAACACCTTGCAAGCAATCGCACGCGTGACCGGTGGCGACTACCGCCGACTGGGACTGGATGGCCGAGGGTTGGAGGCTCTCTACCAGGATGTGCTGGCCAAGTTGCCTCGGGAAGATCTCCACTCGCGCATGCACCAGATTCCCATCGAGCGCTTCCAGTGGCCGCTGGGATTCTCCATTCTATTCCTGGCGCTGGAGCCGCTGGTTGGGGAGCGTCGCAGGCGTCGCGTGCTCGAGGCGGAGCCCGAGAAGCGATGGCCGAAGCTCGCGCTGCTCAGGCGCAGAGTGGTCGTCACACTGGCGATTGCAGCTGTCACCGCAGTCGCGCAAAGTGCGAATGCATCCCCGCGCGACGCCGAGCGGGCGTATCACGAGGGGAAGTTCAAGCAATCAGCAGATGAATATGGGCGTGCGCTGGCTCGCGCACCCAACGACGTGAAGCTGCAGTACAACCTGGGCGTCGCTGCCTACAAGAGCGGTGAATACGCCAAAGCCGGCGACGCCCTCGACCGTTCCCTGCACTCGGATCGCCTCGATTTGCAGGAGAACGCCTACTACGACCTGGGCAATGTTCTTTTCCGAGTCGGGCAGGAGACGGTCGCAAAGCAGCCGGAACAGACGACCGAGAAGTGGAAGAAGTCGATCGCTTCGTACGAGTCGGCTCTCAAGTTGAATGCCAAAGACCAGGACGCCATCTACAACCGGGATCTCGTGAAGCGGAAGCTGGCGGCGCTTGAACAGCAGCAACAGAAGCAGAAGGACGAACAGAAGAAGAAGGAAGAGAAGTCGGGGCAACAGAACAAGCAGAACCAGGCGGGCAAACAGGGTCAGAAGGACCAGCAGGCCAAGAACGAGCAGGGCAAGCAGGACCAGAAGGACCAGCAGGCCAAGAACGAGCAGGGCAAGCAGGACCAGCAGAAGCAGGAGGGTCAGCAGAACAAACAGAACGAGAAGGGCCAACCAGAAAACCAGCAAGCCTCGGCACAGCCGCAGCAGGGGACGGGCCAGCCCAAGCCAGCGACAGCCAAGCCCGAACAACAGACCCCCGGAGCGGCGAGTGCGGGCGACGAATCGGAAAAGGACCAGAAGGAGCCCGAGGTTCCTGGAAAGCTCTCCAAGAATGATGCGAAGGAGCTTCTCGATGCAGTTCGCGGGGACGAGAAGATCATGCCCATGGTGCCCACTGGGCCGAATCGCCCGGCCGCAGACGATGTGGTCAGAAAGGATTGGTGAGTCCCATGCGTTGGAACAAACAAACGCGGTTCAGACTTGCTGCGATTGGCCTGGGTGTGGCGATGGCCTTTGCGCAGAAAGCTGCTGCAGCGGGCGCCAACCCGATGGCCGATATCAGCCCTTCCGAGATCGCCCTCGACCAGGCAGCCGAGCTTCGGGTCGATGCGGCTGGCGGCCACGCGCCCGCGCTGCCTTCGGTCGACGGGTTGCACTTTCAACGGACGGGACAGAGCACGGAGATGACCGCCATCAACGGCGTGGTTTCGCAGCACACCTGGACCCTCTATCAGGTCGACGCCGACCGCCCGGGCTCTTACACCATTCCGATTGGAGGGCGAACGCTGCAACTCAAGGTCCGTCCGGCTGGCGCCCGAGGTGCGTCCGCTGCCTCAGTCCCGATGGCGGCTTTTCGCGCCGAGCCGGATGAATCCTCGCACCAAGGATCGCTGGCACTGCTTCGTGTGGTGCTGCCGAGTAAGAAAATCTTCGTCGGGCAAGCCGTCCCCGTGACGTTCAAAGCGTACTTCCGCGCTGGCACGCAGATCACACTGACCGGGGCGCCCAGCTTGGGAATCTCCGCTTTCACCATCAACCATTTGCAGGACGAACCCCGGCAGAGCGTTGAATCCATCGGTGGGGTTCCCTATCGCGTCGTCACGTGGATCGGACAGGCTTCGGCTGCGATGCCCGGCCATTTCTCGACGCTTGCAACGCTCCCCATCGTAGCGCGATACCGCGAGGCCTCGCGCCGGCCGGCGGCGGATCCTCTTGCGGGCATGCTTGACGACGACGACATGTCTTCGCCTTCGTCGCTGATTCGTTCCTTCATGAAGCAATCGGCATTCGCCAACCTAAACGACATGTTCGGCCAGGAGCATCAGCGGGAGATGACCCTTCACGCCCCCGTTCAGACAGTCGAAGTGCTGTCGCCTCCGACCACCGGCCAGCCCGCCGACTACAACGGCGCTGTCGGCCGCTTCGATGTGCGTGCGACACTGACGCCTACGACCGGGACGACATTCGCGCCGATGAGCCTCAAGATAGAGGTCACAGGGCAGGGGAACCTGGATCGGGTCTCGACCACCGGCCTTCCGTCTTCTGCGAACTGGAAGACCTATCCACCAAGCGCGAAGGTCACCGAGCAGGGGACCAAGGTTTTCGAGCAGGCGGTCGTGCCTCAATCGAGTGGCCGCCTAGAAATCCCCGCTGTTTCGTTCAGCTTCTTCGATCCCGACCGGCACCAGTACCTGACCCGGTCGACCGCGCCGATTAGTGCGGAGATCGCAGCAACTCCAGCCGGAGTTGCGACACCGTCCGCGAACCTGGGAAAGAGCGTCCCCAAAACTGCAGAAGAGCCTGCGACAGGGTTGCGACCCAACCACTTCGATGAGGGACGCTTCGTCGCGACGCTGCTTCCCCCGTACCGGCGTCTTTGGTTCTGGCCGGTCGTGACGGTTCCTTGGCTGGCGCTGACGATCCTGGTGGCGCGGCCGCGCGAGCGCGTAGCCTCCGCACGGATTCGTCGCCGGGCTCTGCGCGAAACCGTCGCGCAGCATCGCATGGCAATGAAACGCGCAGCGGTCGCCAGCGATTCAGTCCGTTTCTACGAGGCTGGCGCGGCCGCACTGCGAGAACGCCTGAGCGAGACCTGGAAGATCGCGCCCGACGAGGTCACGGCTGCCGAAGCAGCAGCCAGACTGGGTCGCGACGAGCCGATTGTCGCGATTTTGGGAACCGCCGAGCGTCTGCGCTTTGCGGCTGCCGAGCCGGATGCTTCCTCACTGGCAAGACTTGAAGAAATCATCGAGCGCAGTCTCGATAAAGAGGAGAGTCGGACATGAGACCCCAATTGTCACCCAAGAGTCGTCGGCTGGGCGCAGTCATTGCCCTGCTGACTGCAATCATCGCGCTTGCCCTGGCCGGCATTGCGCGTGCCGACACCGGCAACACGACTTTCGATGAGGCCAACCGTCTCTTTTCCGGGGGCCGCTACGCCGATGCGGCGGCTGTCTATGAGACGCTCGCGCGCAAGCACGGGTGGTCGGCGCCGCTCCTGTACGATCTCGGCAACGCCTATGCGCAGGAAGGAAACGTCGGTCGCTCGGTCTTGAACTACGAGCGCGCCCACGTGCTGGCTCCGCGCGATCCCGACATTGCGGCCAACCTGGCCTATGTTCGGGCGACGGCTGGTCTGCCGATTCCAGTCCGGCCTTGGCACCAGACCTTTGCGCGGTTCTTCACTGCAACGACATGGACTGGGCTCGCCGTCTTGAGCTTGTGGTTGGCGGGTGCTGGGTTTCTTGCAACCCGAAGGTGGCGATCGCGCCGGCTGGTCTACCCAACGGCTGTCGCTGCGCTGGTTGGCGTGATGAGCGTGGCCGCGATGATGGTTCTCGATCGGGACTTGAATCACGCGGTGGTGGTCGAGACGAAGAGTGCGCCAGTTCGGGTTTCACCGTTCGATACGGCAGCCAGCGAAACCACGGTGAGCGAGGGGCAGGATGTGTCCATCATCGGGCAGCACGGAGACTTCCTGCGCGTACGCGATGGCCAGGGACGCACGGGCTGGGTACAATCCGCTGCGGTGCAGCCTGTCGTCCCGCGGCAATCCTGACCGTTGCTCGATGGTTGCGCCGCGCTCACTATGCGACTTCTCCTGATCGAGGACGACGAAAAGATCGGTGGCTTCATCGCCAAGGGCTTGCGCCAAGAGGGGCATGTCGTCGACTGGAGCCGCAATGGCGAAGAAGGCTTAGGCCTGGCCCTGGATGCCAAGTTGGACGCGGCAATCATCGACCTCATGCTGCCGGGCCGCGACGGACTGAGCGTGATCCGTGAATTGCGCGAGCGCAGGCAGAAGGTGCCGGTCATCATTCTGAGCGCGAAGAGCGATGTGGAGGACCGGGTGAAAGGACTTTCGGTCGGCGCGGACGACTACCTGACCAAGCCCTTCTCATTTGCCGAGCTTCTGGCGCGCCTGCACGCGCTGGTGCGCCGGTCGAGCGGTTCAGGCGAAGTCGCACGGCAACTTTCCTTTGAGGATCTCACCCTCGATCTGGAATCACGGCGGGTGACCCGAGCCGGACAATCGATCGAGCTGCAAGCCCGAGAGTTCGGGCTGCTGGTCTATCTGCTGCGAAACCCCGGCCGGGTTCTGTCCAAGACCATGATCCTCGAGCACGTCTGGAACTACTCGTTCGATCCGCAGACCAACGTGGTCGACGTGCTCGTAAGCCGCTTGCGCCGCAAAATCGATCGCGACTTTCCGATCAAGCTCATCCATACCCTGCGTGGGGTCGGATATGTCCTTCGCAAGGAATAGCCGTTTGCGCTCGCTGAGCTTCAAGCTGACGGTTTGGTACTTCTTGGTTTTCCTTGCCAGCACGCTGCTTCTGGCCACCGCAGCGGAATTCCGAATCCGCTCGTCGATTCGAGAGAAGATCGTCAATACCCTCACAACCAGCCTGAACCGGCACAAGCAGACGTTCGAGGAGCAAGGCATCGATGGCCTGAAGAAGCTGACCGAGGCGACCGAGAACACGCACCGGCCGCCGTACGTTCGCGTGGTCGATCGCACCAACGTCACGCTCTTCCAGAGTTCGAATGGTGAGCTGTCTTTCGCCGCCACCACGATTGCAGTGACGGCTTCGTCCCAGCTTGTGCGGCCGGTGCGAGCCCAGAATGACGGCTCGCTGTGGAACTTGGGCACAATGCCGCTCTCCGAGGGCCGTTGGCTGCAACTGGCGATCAGCGACGAGCAGACACAGGAGGTTGTCGGCCATCTGCGGGCCGGGTTGGTCGCGGTGTGGATTGGAGCCGTCGCATTGGGACTGCTCGGCGGCTTCTTCTTCACTCGCCGCGCGTTGCGTCCGGTGCAGCGCCTGGCAAACACCGCGCGGAAGGTGATCGAATCCGGTG
>Ga0265330_10001837_pt1 | contig 11853 bp, 9 predicted proteins | sample 41919metaG_FD_202083 | JGI IMG/M metagenome (GOLD analysis project Ga0265330, IMG submission 202083) | Rhizosphere microbial communities from Carex aquatilis grown in University of Washington, Seatle, WA, United States - 4-19-19 metaG | ecosystem: Host-associated > Plants > Roots > Rhizosphere >... | reverse complement strand
TCCCATGGGCGTCTTCACTGACCGCACCAGCATGGACCGCATCCTCTACGCGGTCTTCACCCACGAAAACCAGCAGCAGAAGGTATCAACCCTCTTCCTCGTGACACAAAAGTCGTGACATCACCGTCGCTCACCGCGGAGCCAAAGGCCGTCGACGTCAGGGCACAGGGCCGGAGGACATGTAGATGTGGCCCGGGTTGCCCGCGGCGGCGAGCTTGTTGCCGTCCGCTGACGACGCCACACAGGACCAGTTCTGCGAACCACTGCCCGTCTGCTGCGTCCAGGTCGCCCCGGAGTCCGAAGACGTGAAGATAAAGTTGCCGTCAGCTGCGGCGATCAAGTTCTTGCCGTCCGCTGACGACGCCACTGATTGCCAGTTCTGTGAGGTGCCTGTCGCTGTCCAGGTCGCCCCGGAATCCGTCGACCTATAGATGTACCCGCCGTGGACCACAGCGACGAGCTTGGAGCCGTCCGCTGACGACGCCACTGCCTGCCAGTTCCGTGAGATGTCTGTCGGTGTCCAGGTCGCCCCGGAATCCGTCGACACGTAGATGGCGCTCCCGTAGACCACGGCAACCAACTTCGTTCCGTCGGCTGACGACGCCACCGACTGCCAGACCTGCGAGATACCTATTTTCGTCCAGGTCACTCCGGAGTCCGCAGACGTATAGATGCAGCCGGCCTGGCCGTTTGCCTCAGCGACCACGCCGACCAGCTTTGTCCCGTCCGCCGACGACGCCACTGCCTGCCAGGCCTGCCAAATGGGGGTCTTCTGCCCCCAGCTCGCTCCGGAATTTGTCGACGCGAAGATCTTTCCTTCCTGGGTAACAGCGACGAGCTTCGTCCCGTCCGCTGACGACGCCAGAGACTGCCAGTACTGCCAAGTGCCTGTCTGGTTCCACGTCGCCCCACAGTCCGTCGACCAGTATATGTAGCCTGGAGACGTCACGGCGACGAGCGTGCTGCCATCCGCTGACGACACAAGCGACTGCCATGGGAGCGACAAGTCCTGCGGAATCTTCCGGACCCAGGTCGCCCCAGAATCCTTCGAAGTGTAGACGTAGTCTTGGCTGACCGAAACAATGAGCTTTGTGCCGTCCGCCGACGATGCCACCGATACCGGGCCCAGCCAGACCATCGATGTGACTGTCTCGACCCAGGTCGCCCCAGAATCGGTAGATCTGTGCAGGTGCCCGTCCGGGGCCACAGCGATGAGCCTCGTGCCGTCGGCTGACGACGCCACGGACTCCCAAAACTGCGATGTGCCTGTCTGGCTCCAGGTCGCCCCTGAGTCATTCGACGTGTAAATGTACCCGCCTTGGACTACAGCGACGAGTTTCGTGCCGTCTGTTGACGACGCAACGGACTGCCAGTTCTGCAAGGTACCGGTCTGACTCCACGTCGCACCAGAATCTCTCGACGTGTAGATGTACCCGCCCCCGACCGCGGCGACCAGCTTCGTGCCATCCGCTGACGACGCCACCGACGCCCAGTTCTGGGCTGTGCCCGTCTGGCTCCATGTCGCACCAGAGTCCGTCGACGCATAGACGTACCCACCCCCGACCGCGGCGACCAGCTTCGTGCCATCTGCTGACGACGCAACGGACGCCCAGTTGTGCGCTGTGCCTGTCTGGCTCCAGGTCACCCCAGCGTCCATCGACTTGTACATGTACCCTGAAACGATCGCGGCGAGCAGCTTCGTGCCGTCCGCTGACGACGCCACCGAGGCCCAGCGCCACGGCCCCATCCACGAGCTTGTCTTCGTCCAGGTCGCCCCGGAATCCCCTGACGTGTAGACGAACCCGCCGCCGCCCGCAGCAACCAGTTTCGTGCCGTCCGCTGATGACGCAACTGACCACCAAGCGCTTGTCGGTGCCACGCTGGCCTTCGTCCACACCACCCCGGCCATGGGGACGCACCCGTCGGCGCCATCATGGTCACACCCGACATCGCCTGAATCGACCGCATCCACAGCACTGTCCTCAGCCATGTCCCTGGGAGAATCCCCAGGGGCCGACTCACCGACTGGAGCATCCAGCGCGCCGCTGTCCCGTCCATCCACAACGGCTGGCTTGTCCGCGGAAGCATCCGCGACAGGCGAGTCGCGTTCTGGCGCGTCCGCCGGGATGCCGTCCGGTCTGCCCACAGACAAATCCGCAGGCACATCCGGCGTCGCTCGAAGATCCGGACCTGGCAAGTCGAGCCCGCCGTCGTAAACCACACTTTCCGCTACGTCCAAGTTCCATAGCCCGATGTCGGAACTGCTCGGGCCGTGGTCCGTGATTTCCGCCGTGTCGCTCACGAAGCCCCCCGAATCTGAGCTGCCGCTGTCTGCGCCCAAGGGTTCGGCCGAGGCGTCCCCGTGTTGCATCGAAGTCCTTCCGCAACCGCAGAACGCAATAGCAATCGCCAGCATTGTCCATTGCCTTGTCTTCATGGTGCTTACGTCAGCCGCACCATAGCCAGAACCCACCTCAATTCCCACTAACGAATCCGCACCTTTCCGTCGCAGCGGGATGCTTACCCGGCGACGACGAGTTGGAGTAAACTCCCGTCAGACTTGGGACAAGACCCTGAAAGCGAACGGATTGCGGAACCTCGGCCGGAGCACGGCCTGACATGAGCGTGTGCCCCCGCTGCGCCCGCGAACATCTGCCCGGCGAGGCGTTCTGTCACACGTTGCTTTCCCAGCCGGGTGCGCCGGTGCGCGAGCGCGCGGTTGCCACGCGGGTCGATCCTCCGGCGCCAGAGGGTGGGGATACCCTTGCCATCGGAACCGTGATTGGCCCGTGGACCATCACCCGATTCCTGGGAGCCGGTGGAATGGGGGCGGTCTACGAAGCCACACCCCGCACGGGAAATCGCGTGGCCATTAAGGTCCTGCGCCTCGCTCACCCGGGAGGGACAGCCCCGGAAGCCAGGTTCGCGGAGGCCAGAGAACGCTTCCACACCGAGGCCAGAGCCACCTTCCAGCTCAACCAGCACAAGAACGTCGTCCAGATCATCGCGGACGGAGACCTGCCAGACGGCCGGCCCTACTTGGTCATGGAATTCCTAGTCGGATCGACGCTCGACGCCCGATTGCGCGACGACCCGCTTTCCGCCCAGGAACTGCGTCGCCTGCTGTCGCAAGCTTGCGATGGCCTGGCGGCAATCCACGGCGCGGGCATCGTCCATCGTGACCTCAAGCCGGAAAACATGTGGGTCGTGCAGTCTGAGGATGGCGAGACATCCATCAAGCTCCTCGACTTCGGCATCTCCAAGATGGAAGGCGCAAAGAAGCTGACCCAGACCGGCGTCGCAATCGGAACGCCGTACTACATTTCCCCCGAGCACCTGTCCAAGCAGACAGCCGACGCCCGCAGCGATATCTACACCTTCGGCGTGATCCTCTACGAAGTATTCTCGGGACGGCTGCCCTTTTTGGCAGACAGTCCTCTCCCGTTGATGAAGCAGATCGTGTTCGACGATCCGCCACCCATGGTTGCGCGCGAGGGCTACACGATTTCGCCAAGCCTGGACCGCCTGATTCGTGATTGTTTGGCCAAAGAGCCCGCCGACCGACCCCAGACCGCTATGGATCTCAAGCGGCGCCTTCTGGCTGCCCTTGATGGGCCGCCGCTCCCGGAAACGGCCCTGGCCATCGCGGCCATGACTGCGCCCAGCCGACGCGTGGTTTGGGTCGTAGCCGGCTCGTTCGCTGTCGTGCTGGCTGCAGTCATCTTCGTCATTTGGGCGCGCGCGGGTGCAACCGACAAGAGCCCCAACACCATCGCATCGCCGCCTTCGGTGACGGCCGCCCGACCAGCAGCAGCCAGCCCGTCCCCTGCCCCGCCACCGATCGTCGCGCCAAGAGCCGAGGCTCCGGCAGTCGTCCCCACGCCCACCGCCAGCGGAGCCCACGCCGCACGCAAGAATTCGCAGCCGGCCAGCACGATACGTGCCCGCACCCCGGTATCGTCGTTGCCTCATTTCGAAGCGACAGATTTGCAGCCTGGTCCGCCACCCGCCACGCCGGCGCTCGCGCCCGCGCCTCCCACCGATCGGGCACCCTCCCAAGCGACGAACGCACCGTTCCCGCCGATGCGGGCCGCGGTCCCAGCAGTCGAAGCGCCCAAGCCGTCACGCCCCTTGACTCCATCCGAGCGGGATCTGATCACAGACAAGGATATTCTCCTTAGGTAGAAGACATAATGCGCACCACTCTTGTCGCCCTGACCTGCTGTTGCCTCATCACGCCCCTTTCCGCGCTAGCCCAGATTTCGGAACCAGATACTGTGGACGACTTGCCAGCGCCCCTGGTTGCGCGCCTGAAGCTGGCCAACACGCTCTATGACCAGGACAATCTCGCTGCTGCGCTGGTCGAATATCGACGGGTCCAGGTCGAATCGGGCAAGGCGCCGGGGCTGTTCAATGTCGGCCGGATCTGTGCTCGCCTCAATCGGCCCGTAGAGGCCGTTGCCGAATTCGACAAACTGCTGGCTGCGCCCGGCCGCACACCGGAACCAAGGCTGGAAGAGGCGCGCCGGCTCCGCGACGAGCAGCGTGCACGCATCGGGCGCTTGATGATCCAGACCAAGGTGCCGGCGTTCATAGAGGTCGACAACGTGGCCGTGGGCAAGACCGAGGTGAAGGTTTTCGTGGGCGCGCGCGAAGAACCAGCCGGCAACGCCGTACCGGACATGCGTTTCGTGATGGCTCACCCGATCGAGGTGGCCAATGGCCCGCACCTGGTGGCGGCTGTGGCCCCGGGCCACGCTCCCCTGCGCCAGCAGATCGAGATCGGCGGCGGAGTGACCAAGGAGTTTGAACTGGCCCTGGTGCCTGCCAAGGGCGAGCTGGCTCACATTCGCGTGCGGACGCCCGTGCCCGGTGCCGACATTCAGCTCGACGGCGCCTTGGTCGGCCGCACGCCCATCGACGTCACGCTGTCGGTCGAGGCTGGTTCGCACCAATTGGACTTGAAGCGAAGAGGTTATCGAACAGCCAGCCTGCGGCGGGATCTGGTTGAGGGCCAGACCTGGGACGCGGATGTGGCGATGGAAGAAGACCCGACGGAGATGGGCTGGCAATCTGGCGAGCTATTGCTCGAAGGGGAAGAACCGGGTTCGGCGCTTTCGGTCAACGGGAAACTGCACGATTTCCGCGGTGGCGGCGTGAAATTGCCGCCCGGTCCGCACCAGATCGAACTTGCCCACTCGGGCTTTCTGCCCTACCGAGCCGAGGTCGACATTGAATCCGGCAAGGTTCGTCGCTTGCATGTCGAGATGGAAGCCACCGCCGAGGCACGCCACGAGCGGCTCGGCCGGGTTTCCGGCCAACGCTGGCGCGCGTGGAGCACGCTGGCCGCGGGCGCCTTGATTGCAGGCGGGGGTAGCGCGTACCTGGGGTGGGCGATCAAGAACCGGACTCAAGCCAATAACTACTTCGACCAAGTGCAGACCGATTTCACGTCCGGCCACAAATGCTATCAACTGAACGCAACTGACGTGACGACATCCCAGCAGTGCAAAGCGGAACAGGACCAGGCCAACGATGGGCAAAGCAGTGCCAAGTACCACCTTGTTGGCAGCGCTGTGGCGACCGGCGTGGGCGCCGCGGTCTTGGTCGCTGGATTGATTATGGTCTTGACCGTCGACGACACCAGCCGCTACGAAAGCCCGCATAGTTCCCTCGCCTGGCTGGGATGGGCACGGCCGCATGGCGGCGGCGTGGCTGTGGCCGGACGTTTCTGAACGAATGAGAGCACCATGGCTGCACCGACCAGCGCGATCCCAAGCTTCCCAAAGGGCAGCCACGTGCTGCACGTTTTGGTCAGTGGCCCCGATGTTCACGAGGCCATGGCGTTGCCCGAGCGGGGCACGTTGTCGCTCGGTCGTGACGATGACGCCGACATTCGGGTTCCCGACTCGAGCGCGTCCCGCCAGCATGCCCTGCTTCACGTCGGCGCGAACGTCGAGATCGAGGATCTGGGCAGCACCAACGGCACGCACGTAGGCGCCGTGCGCATCCCACCCAGACAACGAGTCCCGCTGGCCGTGGGGCAGTCCGTGGTCATCGGCGGCATCACCCTGGTGCTGCAGCAGCAGCACGTACGTTCCGCAAAACCCCGCGTGCGCAGCCACGGCTATTTCTACGATCGTCTGATCGAAGAATGCGCCCGCGCCGAGGCGGAAGCAACGACCACCCTGGGATTGCTGCGCATTCGCCTGGGTGCCACCGCGGACGAAAGCCGAAGCGTGGATGTCGTGGCCACGGCGATGCGACCCGGAGATCTTTTGGCGGCCTACGCTCCCCGCGAATACGAAGTGTTGCTGCCAGATTCGGGGTCGGAGAAGTGCCAGGACATCGCCGCCAGTATCGAGAAGGCTCTCAAAGAAATCGGCGGCGGCCCGCGCCTGGGCCTGGCCTGCTTTCCCCAGAACGGCGCTTCGCCGGGCGCACTCATGGCCCACGCCTGCGCGCAGGCGCGCGGCAGTGACGATAATGCGCCTGTCGGCGCGGTCGTGTGCGACGCGCAGATGATGGCGCTGTATCAAAAGGCGCGGCAGGCAGCCAAGGCCAACGCCAACGTGCTCATCCTGGGCGAGACCGGGGTGGGCAAGGAGGTACTGGCAAACTACGTCCACAGCGAGTCCCGACGGGCGGACAAGCCCTTTCTCAAGCTCAACTGCGCGGCAGTGGCCGAAACTCTGCTGGACAGCGAGCTCTTTGGGCACGAGCCAGGGGCTTTCACTGGAGCCAACAAAGCGCGCAAGGGGCTCATCCAAGCCGCTGACGGCGGAACCCTGTTCATCGACGAAGTGGGCGAGATGTCGCTGCCCATGCAGGCCAAACTGCTGCGTGCAGCCGGACAGGGTGAAATCACCCGCGTGGGCAGCACAACTGTCATGAAGGTCGACGTGCGTTTTGTCGCAGCCACCAACCGAGACCTGGCGAACGACGTAAAGACCGGTCGTTTTCGCGAGGATCTCTACTATCGCCTCGCCGTGTTCGAGCTGATCGTGCCGCCCCTGTGCGATCGCAAGAGCGAGATCGAGCCGCTGGCGCGCAAGTTTCTGAGTGGCTTTGCCAAGGATTCCGAACGGCAGCCCCCTGACCTCTCGGCCGATGCCCTGGCTCTCTTGCTTCGCTACGACTGGCCGGGAAACATCCGCGAGCTTCGCAACGTGATGGAACGTGCGCTGGCCCTGTGCTCGGGCAGCACCATCACCCCCGAGCACCTGCCGCAGGACAAGCTGGCCGGCGTTCCCGCGGGGGCGCCGCCTGGCGGCGCTGCGCCTGAATCATCCGAAGAGCTGGTGGCCGAGCGTCGGGCGATCGAGGCCGCGCTGGCCAACTGCGCGGGCAACCAGACCAGGGCCGCCGAGCAACTGGGCATCTCCCGCCGCACCCTGATCAACAAGCTGGCCCAGTTCAGGATCCCGCGTCCACGTCGCTGACCAGGCATTTGCACTTCAAGTGCAAGTGGCTGAAATGCGCATTTGCACTTCAAGTGCAAATGACAGGGACTAGCCGGGCGCCAGCACGCGGTTTTCCGCAGGAATTCCCGCGGACTTCCCCAGAAAGAGCGCCACCGGGCACGCGGCACAGGTTCTGCATATCGAAGGGCCAGGCGCCACACAGAGCCCTCTTCGAAATGACAGCAGCCATGCAACGAAGCATCTCCATAGCGCTCGCGACCGCCGCCCTTCTTGTTGGGATCCCACGACCTGCGGCTGCACAGGCAGTGGCAGATATTCGGCAGAACCTGCCGGCCGTCCCGGATGCCCCCGCAGCGGCAGCCGTTGAGCAGAGCCAGCCAGTCGTCCCAGAAGCCCAGGCAGCGATAGATATTCAGCAAGACCTGCCGGCCGTCCCCGTAGCCCAGGCAGCGGCAGCCATTGAGCAGAGCCAGCCGGTCGTCCCAGAAGCTCCAGCAGCGCCAGAAATTCAGCAAGACCGGCCGGTCGTCCAAGAGGCCCCCGCAGTGGCAGCTGTCGAACAGAAACTCCCAGAAGCCCCTGCCCGACCCAAGCGCTTGCCCCTCTTCGGAGTCATGGTTGACGTGGGCGTGCCTGACGGGCTCATCGGCTCGCTGACGATTCGACCGCGAAAATGGGTGCGCGTCTCGGGTGGCGGCGGGAGCAATGGCATCAGCAGCGGCTGGCGCGCCGGCATCACCCTGCTGCCCTTTGGCGCGGGTCCTTCGGCCAGCTTTGAATACGGCGGCTATCGGGACGGGGATGCCAACGCCCTGGCCAAGACGTTCGGCTTCGGCAGCAGCCCGGTCCTGCAAAGGGTTGGCTACCAGTACATGAACGCGCACCTGGGTCTGGATTTCGGCACTCGCCGCTTCGTCTTCTTCCTTCACGGCGGCGTCACCATGTTGCGCGGCCAGATCCACAATCTCGACGCCTTGATCCCCGCCCCGCCCGCCGGCGACGCAAGCGCCACTGGCACAACCGAGGTAACTGTGCGACGCGACCCCAACGCCAAAGCCATGGGACCGTCGCTGAAATTGGGACTGATTGTCTATGTCTGGTGAGGTGATTGGAATGAAATTTCAACTTCTTGTCCCTGTGTTGGCCGCGCTGACTGGCGCCTGTTCGCCTTCATTCGAGGCTGACCTGCCTGACGTCGAGATCACTCAGCACGGGCTCAAAATGGCAGGCGTGCCCGGGGCGGCGCTGCTCGGCGACACTTCGGCAAGCAGCTCATTCACGTTCCCGTCATCCGCCTGGGCCAAGCGCATGAACTCCGAAATCTTGGTGCACAGGGTGACAATCACTGCCAATGGCAGCCTGGCCAACCTCGATTTCATCAAGTCTGCACGCGTGACCGCAGCCGTCTCCGCACTCTCCGAAGGCACGACCCCGATTTTGGACTATGAACGAAGCGCGGATGCGCCATCCACTTCGGCCATCGCAGTCAGTCCGCCGGCACCCATCGACGTCACCAGCCTCTGGTCAGCCGACCAGGTGGTCATCGAACTGCAAGCGGCGGGACAGTTGCCCGAACAGGACTGGACCGTCGACGTGACCCTGAATCTCTCGGGCAACATCACATACAGGTTCTAGCGCGCCCTGTGCTAAAAGCCCCTTCGCGTTGCAATGGCTTGGTGGCACCAAATCTGGAGGATTGAAATGTCCGTATCGCGCGTTCTTGGCTTGATGGCCGTTTCGCTATGGCTTGCCGCTGGCTGCAGCTCGGCGAAGAAGATCGATGTCGGCGGCACCTGCATCCTCAACAGCGACTGCACCGGCTCCCTGGTGTGCACCTCGGGGGTGTGCCACGTCGCCTGCCGGGCGTCGACCGACTGTTCCGCCGGCCAGAGTTGCATGAAGACGAGCGACTCGGCTGTCTGTGTGTTGCCCGCCGAGGTCACTTGCTCTGCAACATCATCGTGCAAGAACAGCCTCTTGTGCGCGCCTGACCAGCACTGTCGGACCGCCTGCATATCCGCCACGAACTGCACCACCAACCAAGTCTGCGCGAGCAACTTCTGCGCTGACCCGAACGATCCCGACCTCGTGAACGGCCAGATACCACCGACGGCAGCCCCGGATGCAGGAACCTTCGATGCCTCTTCGCCGGCTGACTTGCCACCGGCAGTGATCGGTCCCGAGGCCGGCGCGACCTACGATGCTTCCTTGGATGCCCCTGCTGGTCGGGACGCTCCGGCAGCGCTTTTCGACGCCGAGCCCGACGTCAACCCTGATGCTTCCCCATCTGCTGCACCAGACGCGCCCGGCACGGGCAGCGCCGGCTGTCCTGCGGCATGCACGGGCAACACGCCGGTATGCTTGAACGGCAATTGCGTGGCGTGCAGCCCGGGCGATGCCACCGGGTGCGTATCGAACGCGCCTGCGACCTGCAGCACGACAGGGGCCTGGGTGGCTAATGCGTTGGCGTGCGTGAACCAGACCTGTTTGAACGGGTCCTGTCAGGGAAAATGCGCGCCAGGCCAGGCGCTGTGCGTGTCGAGCGTGCAAGCGGCGACGTGCAGCTCGACCGGGACCCTGCAGAACCTGACCGACTGTGGGTCAGGCCAGTGCATCAACGGTACCTGCGAAGCGTCGCCGCCAAGCTGCCCGACCAGCGACGCGGGTATCTCTGGCTGCGGCCCTAGCAGTGAGAGCTGCTGCACGAGCCTGCAGGTGCCGGGCGGCACCTACTACCGGACCTATACCTACGGTGCCGATGGAGGGACAGGCCTGGCCGATCCGGCCACCGTCAGCGGCTTCCGCCTGGACAAGTACCTTGTGACCGTGGGGCGTTTCCGGCAATTCGTGACTGCTTGGAATGGCGGCTGGCGGCCTTCTGCAGGCTCCGGTATCCACACGCACCTCAACGTTGGAAAGGGACTAGCGAGCGCCGGATACCCGGGGACGTATGAAACGGGCTGGAACCCGATTCTGTGGAACCCGAATGTCGTTCCCACGGATGCGAACCTCTTGTCCTGTAATGGCAATTACTCGATCTCGACGTGGTGGAACGCGGCGGGTAGTCAGGAGAACCTGCCGATTAGCTGTGTGAACTGGTACGAGGCATACGCATTCTGCATCTGGGACGGGGGCTTCTTGCCGAGCGAGGCGGAGTGGGAGTATGTGGCGGCAGGAGGCAGCGAGCAGCGTGAGTACCCGTGGGGGGCGGCGGATCCGGGAAGTGGGTGCCAGTACGCAGTCTTCAATAACTGCTACTATCCCGGCGGCATCGCGCCGGTGGGAGCGGCGATGGGGGGTATCGGCCGATGGGGCCAACTCGACCTCGCGGGCGACGTTGAGGAATGGAACCAGGACGGGTACGGTGCATACGCCAATCCATGCACGGATTGTGCGCAGCTGACGGTCATCAACTCCAACTCACGGATACTACGCGGGGGCGCTTGGGCTGAGAATGCGTCGACCCTATTGCCTCCGAATCGCTATCAAGAAGCCCCGACTGACCGCGGTGCCGGCGTTTACGTGGGAGGCTACGGGTTGCGCTGCGCTCGGATACCGTGACCTGAAAGAACGGCGAATCACGTCCGGTACAGACTGGATGAAGTGGTTGGCTCGATTAACATTCCAGGATCTTGAGCCCAAATTGGCGGATCGAGGTATCAGTATCGCGTGTCTCTGGCTCAGACACAGTCCTGGCCGCCTACAAGGCCAACCCAGTGACCAGCCCCGAGCTAGCCTGCAACGACGACGGCCCACCCTGGCCAACGGCGCCTCTTCGATCCCGGTCAAGGTGGTCGCCGGAGACAAGCCCAACCTGGTTGTTTTGGTCGTGACCGTTTCACACATCAGCGGCAAAAAGGGGGTCGAATGCAGGATCGCCCGGGATATCGCCAAGCCATATAGTTGCGGGTCATCTGCGCAAGGCCTGTGACGCCTGGACCGACACCGGCAAGGGGACTTTTGAACTCTTCTACGTGCGCGACAACGAAAAGCGCGAGGTGGACTTTCTCATCACGAGCAACCGCAAGCCTTGGCTCCTCGCCGAGTGCAAGTTGTCGGACAAAGCCCCATCACCGGCGCTTGCTTACTTCGCGCGCGTCCTGCGCCCGGCCTTGACCGTGCAGCTGATGGCAGCGCCCGGCGTGCACGATTTCTTCGACGTCGACGGCGCACCTGTCTACGTAATCAGCGCAGACCGTTTCCTGCGCCTGCTGCCGTGACGGATCCTGCCTTGGGCTGCCACGAGAATTTTCGCCCGTAGCAGAAGAATATCATGCTGCGTGCCCGCCGCGCGCTTCTTCGCGGCGCTGCGGTGATGTACAAAGTCTTGTGTCAGGCGCCGGCCGATAGGCCGTAGCGCTTAGGAAGGAAAGAGGGGTACCACTTTCGGTTGCGAAACCAAAGAAAGGAGTACCCCCCATGCACCTTA
>Ga0265330_10001836_pt1 | contig 11857 bp, 12 predicted proteins | sample 41919metaG_FD_202083 | JGI IMG/M metagenome (GOLD analysis project Ga0265330, IMG submission 202083) | Rhizosphere microbial communities from Carex aquatilis grown in University of Washington, Seatle, WA, United States - 4-19-19 metaG | ecosystem: Host-associated > Plants > Roots > Rhizosphere... | reverse complement strand
TGTCCTTCGGAAGTCGCTGATAGCAAAGAAATCCTCATCATCGCCTGAAGGATGAAGGGTGAAGCCTTCGACTGCAATCTGCGAATCGGGTACGGATACATTCAGTCGTTCAACCCGAAGCTCATACTGTGAGACAGGAAACATAACAACGATGGTGTCGGACTTTATGGTGGCACGACCGAGGGCGCTGGATACAGAACCGTTGCCCAGGAGAAGGTGCAGCCATCCCACCCCGCCAATGGAAAGCCCCGTAACAGCACACCTCATTGTGGAATCTTTCGCCTCCACATGAATGGAGGCACATTCGATACGATTCTCCCAAATCCCGCAATGAACTGTGCCTATCCGAAAAACATACGCGGGAAATGCTTTCTCAAGAGACTGCGTGATGGTACCGTTGAAATAGGTATTAACAATGGAATCCGTGAAAACAACGAGGACGACCGCCGCAACGAGGATCATCGTGGCGAACGACAGAACAGTGTAGATGAGGACCTTCCAAAATGAAAATCCTTTGCGCACTGCCGGCGCTCCCGATTTGCGATGGTGTTCCGTCAACGTCATCCCTCCAGCACCAATGGCAGGCTTTCCATGGCGTTACCGGTCGGACCGACATACCCACGGTCTTTCGCATAGTCATACAGCTTTGAATGGAGGATTTTCCTGCTGCGATGAAGACGCGATCGGACGGTGCCAAGGGGACATCCAACGAAGTGGGCGATTTCCTCATAGGTCATCTTCTCGATATCAGAAAGAATGAGAATTGTGCGAAAATCCCCCCGCAGGACCGACATTGCCCTCAACACAACGTCATCGAGAACGTTATTGAAGACCGTATCCTGCAGATTATTTTCGGGCAGAGAATCATGATGTGCCGATGTCCTGGCCGTCACTTCAAAATATTCCACCATTTCCGGCTCTCGCTGGTTCTTTCTGTGCGTATTGATGAACGTGTTTTTCATGATACGGCAGAGCCATGCACGCAGGTTCGTCCCTTGTTCGAAACTGTCCCAAAACCGGTATGCTTTGAGAAACGTTTCCTGAACGAGATCATCGGCATCTGACACGTTCCGTGTCAGGCTCATGCCAAACCGGAATAGCATGTCGGTATGGACAATTGCCTGTTGTTCAAATGCTTTCTGCTTCTCATTTTTGTGAATCGTCATTTGTTTCTCCCGCTTACCCGTGGAATGGTTCAATGGGCACTTTGTGAAGCACCAGCGTGCCTATGGCTGGGAAGCATGGTGAACATGAACTTCAGAAGTAATATCTTGCACCGACTCCCGCATCCAGGCCGAAGCCTGTTGAGGATGTAAGCTGGAGCGAAGGAACAAGCTCCAGGAAAACGTCCATGGGGGTATTATGCGGCAGCCACGCGATGCCAAACACACCGCGAACTGCCACGGAGCCGTCATATCCGCCACCGCTATTGATGCGGCCGCCGATGCCGTAGTACAACGGAAATCGTTCAGAGGATCGGATGGCGTCAAACGAGTGCCAGAGATAATCCATGTGAACATGGACGCGGCTCCGGCCATCGTACGTTCCGTTGTATTTCCCAATCCGATCTCCACCAATCGACCAGCCGAGACCGAAATCGAACGCATTCATCGGTGATGTCCAGTATTTTGCGCTTATTCCTGTTGGCTCACCGAGAATCACGCCAAGTCCAAAGCCCCGGTCTTGGGCAAGAGAACGCTGAGCAACCGCGATAAGGCAACATAAGAGGATACAAAGAGAAACTGTTTTCAATCAGGTACTCCTTTGAAATGAAAGTATTCCCAACAGAGTGTTGGGTGCTTTCCCTTTTCGATAAGCGCCAGGGGTAATACAGAGCGCGCTTCATGCTCAATCTTCGGTCAACTAATTATTGAACCTGAACGTGTGGGACAACGTGCGACGATACGCTGACGCCCTGCCGTGCTTCCAGGGCAAACATCACGGCAAAGACACAACAATACAGCACGATAAGAAGTGTGTTCCGTTTCGCTGCACTCAATTCTTACAGGACTCCTCTCATGAGGATGCTTTTCCCTCGTTTTGCGCTGTTCTCCATCTGGCGTAAGCGCGTATAGTAGTCGGGGATTTCATTGAGGTGAGCCAGCGCGATCTTACCTGTGATCACCGGATCGTCATGTGTCACATCTGTTTCGGGATTCCTGGTGCCATGTTCGAGCTCAACGTTGAGACCCAGGGCGAATTCCTCAACGCCAAAGACGTCCCAGCGTATTCCCAGTTGGTCGCCTACGTGTCTTGCCTCATTCACGCTAAAGTGCTTCTTTTCGGGAAGCCGTTCCGGCCCGCGGACATAATTTGCCATTTCCTTTTCGGTGAACACAACGCGCCCCTTTTCTGTCTGCGATCAGTCCGTCAATGATTTCTTCTTGTCAAGCACGAAGAGAGCCGCGCCAACGATCAGTACTCCAATTCCGATAGAGGGTTGCACGTTCATAGTATGTTCGATCAATGAGATATCGAATTCCCCGACCATGATCTTCGCGGCAACATATGTATAACACGAATACAGGAACAAAAACGCACCGAGTGTAAGAATGGTTTCGCTTGCCGTTTTCATGCTGATGCCTTCCTGTTGGAAAACGCCCATGATGTATGCTGGATAGACGGACTCTCATAGCGAGACCACTACTTCGCTGCAGCGATGATTCCCTGCCTTGTCAATTCTGACAGGACGAGCTGGACGATCTCAGGCCGCACATTCTGCGCCGTATTCGGTTCAGGAGTCCTGCTTGTCGCGCTCCAAATCATTTGCCCATCGTTTGCGGTCGCCCACACGTCAATTGCGCGAATGTCAACTTTCTCTGAATCAACGTATCCTGCATGCTCGATATCCCGAAAGTACGTCACAAATCTGTCATCGTGACGATCAAAGCGCATATCCTGCTCTCTTGTCGAATATCCCTGCATGTACTCTGTTGTCGTTTCCGAAGGAAGCCGGCGGTTGACCAGGACTCCGTCGTAGCTGTTTGAGCGCACGATCTGAACAACCTGATTGGTGTCGGGCAGTGCGTCCGGGAACAGTCGATACGAAGGAGTTGCCGAGACGTGATGAGTTGAGAGTTCAGCACTGAAGGCATCTTCCCAGATGCGGCGCTGCACAGGGTTCTTGCCAACGGAAATGACAAGGATCTTGGTGAGTGAGGGAGAGTGATAGGAAGAATCGCTCCAGATGTTAACGAGTTCGGATGACGCGCAGCCAGTCACCAGCATAAGGGAGCAGCAGAGAACCACCTCCAAGCAAAACTTCTCATATCTTCCCATAGCAGTGACTTTCTCCGTATCGTGAACGTGACCTTCTGTGTTCGGATGTCAGCTCGGCAATGTCTCATCCAATGGAGAGACGGTCCACTTCGAGCAATGCCATAGTTGTCGGAACAATGATTCTACCGATGGGAAGGAGAATATTCATACGCCTGGTCCTCGCCCAGAGGCGTAGTGCTCGAAAGCCAGGTGATGGCGTCTTCAAACTCCGTAAATCCCTTGACATTGAAACCCCGATTGTGGGCGACATTCTCGAAGAAGGCCGACTGATCGTTTTCCTTGTTCTCCCGGCCAAGCAGGGCTGTTTTCCTGCGAAAGGTGTCTCCGTACTCAACAAGGTTGTTTGCTAGCTCGAAAATGTCAGACGTAGACAACGTGGAGTTCGCATCGCGAAGATCGATGAGGACGTTGTAGCCCCGAAGCTCAGCGCCGATCGCAGCAATTTGTACGAGCCCCTCAACGCTTGCCTTCAAGTCAAGCACTCCGGAAGCTGTGCTTTTTATGAGATCCCCGCCTTTGATGATCTGAAGCTTGAGGTTTCCCTGAGATTGGCCGGATAGGGCGTGCTCCACGAAGTTCAGGATATACGTTGAGTTGTACGGTCTTGAGATATACTCTCGCGCACCAGGAACTGCATTTCTGACAGTAGTCTCGCCTTTGGCTGTTCCCGTCAACACAATGACCTTGGTGGCGAGATGATTCTCCTTAAGAAACTCAAGGACCCGGAAGCCGTTTCTGTCAGGCGGCGTAATGTTGAGCAGGATCAAGTCGAACCGTTCGTTGGCAAGAAGGAAAAGGGTGCGCTCAGCGCCTGCTGCTTCAACGACCGAATAGTTGCCTGAAGTCAAGATCAGCCCAACAGCTGCTCTTCGTTCCTTGTCTTCGTCAATGAGCAATACCCTTGCAGCCACAATACCTCCACTGGCTTCTCGCTGTGAATCATTTCACTTTCTTTGTTCGGGCTGTCTTGCGTGACAGCTTTCGTGCGCGCACGCTCTTTCTTCCAGCCTGCTGTTTGCTATGCAGTTGCTTTTGCATTTGAACCAACTTGCCGTTGGATTTCTTGAGCTGCTCGACTGTCTTCTTAAAGTCGTTGACCTGGCCACTGGCTTCTTCTTTGGCTATCCCGTATCTTTCCTGAAGCTTTCCCACCAGCTCTTCATACTTGCCGGCTATTGCTGCAAGCTCATCGTTCATTATCTTTCCCCAATGGCTCATAGCCTTCCCGCGTTGTTGCTTCCATTGTCCTTCCACTCGATCCCAGCTCATTGGATAAGTTCCTTTCGTCTCAGATAGTCAGTCAGAATCTCCATTTGCGGCTCTTGTACGGGGGTGTCTTTACCGATCATGGGCATGAAGCAGTATGCCACAGTATGCCAATGATTGGCATCGAAGGGAATCGGCCGAAGGGTTGAAAGAGTAGTTAATTCCCTCAAATGAGAGACCCGGAGTAACTCCGGGTCCCTGTGCCCCGCATGAATTGGTGTTTCAAGAACAAGAGGTGAACCGAAAACCCGCGCCATTTGTCCATTATCTTTTTGGGTATCGACAATTGTGGGGTTTTCGGTCATGCCTCTATTTCGTTGCATGCGCAACAATAATTTCTACTCGTCGATTGTTCGCCCGCCCTTCGGCGCTGGAATTGTCCGCTACAGGTCTGTCCATTCCTATGCCGTGTGCCTCAATCAAATCACCCGGATAGCCGCGCGAGATGATATAGGAACGTACTGCGTCCGCACGTTGCTGCGATAACGTCTGGTTATGGCTGGACGAGCCCCGCGAGTCGGTATGACCTTCCACGGTAAGTGATCGTTCTTTCGTTTGCATGAGGGCCTCCGCAACCTGGTTCAGCCTGTTCTGTGCGGCCGGCAGGAGTGTGGATTTGTCCGAAGCGAATAGGACGCTTCCCGAAAGTGTAATCACGAGACCGCGAGTTTCCTCCTTCACTGCTGCAAGTTTGGCGAGAGCTGAATCTGCATCTGCCGCCCTTTTATCCGCGTCGACGCGAGCTTTTTGCTCGTTCGCAAGCAAACCCGCCTGGACGGCAAGGTCTTCCTTCGCGTTCTTTACGATTTCTGTCTGGCCTGTCTGGAACTCCTTATTGGCCTTGGCCGTGGTTGCGTTCTCAGCCGCCGTGGCAGCGAGTGCTTCAGCCATCTTGGCCTTGCGATCTGCAACATAAGCAAGATCCCGGGTCTGGAACGATTTCGGCTTATCTTGGAACGACTTCTCGGCGGCAGCAAGCGCCTCTTGCGCCTTGTGCAACTCCGCCGGTACAAGCTGTGCTGCCTGTCCCGCGCTCGCATGCTGGAATGCCTGACGTGCATTAATGAGCTCTGGCGGAGGGAGAGTTGCGGCACAACTGGCCAGCAACCCTGCGCATGCAATAATGATGAGAGTTGATATGAGCTTCATGAGTTATTTCCTTTCCTGCGGTAGTTGATTGTCCTGTCGGAGCTTTTGCACCCGTTCAACTGCCTGAGTGGCCTCTGTCTTGTCTGCGTCACTGCGGGAGAGCGCCACGGCCAATTCGCCATCTGCCTGCGACCGTGTCAGCATGGATTCTGACTGTTCTTTGTCGCCCTTTGTTGCCAGTCCTTTGGCTTTCTCCAACTCCTCCTTTGCAAGCTGCAAATAGAGGGACGCGCTGGGGACGCTGGACGCGCCGACTTCCTCAGCGGCACGGATCGCCGATGTTGAAGCCTCGTTGTTGACTGCGCGGTTGCTTGCGCAACCCGCCATCGCTGCCGCGAGCAACACGCTCCCGGTCAGCGCTGCCATGGTTACCTTGTTCATCGAAACCTCCGCTTTATGATGTTCGAAAACTTACACTCTTCATGTTCCCCTTACCCCAAGTCTACTGATGCGATGCTCAACAACCAATCGGCTAAAGGGTTGAAAGAGTAGCTAACTACATTGTGAGAGAGCGATTCCTTGGATCAGGCTGTCGGCCTGGATAACAGAACGCCGACTTCTCTCGGCGCTCTGAACTCAGATGTTCTGGTTGGTTGGGGTTACGATGAGTGGAAGGAAAGACAGCGGTACGAGCGTTGCCATTGCTGGATGTTCGTGCCCCATGGAGACAGGACTTATCCCAGCACCTCCGACACAATCTTGAGCAGCATCTTCGCCCCATAGGGTTTTGTCAGGAATGCCGCGACGTTGAAACCCGGCGGGGTTGCAGCATGCTCCTTAGGGGTCAGCCCGCTGGATGCAATGACCTTCACATTCGGATCAATCTTGCGCAACTCGAGAATTGTTGCAGGGCCATCCATGACCGGCATCATCATGTCTGTGATCACAAGTGTGATCGTCGCTTTATACTTGGCGAAGACAGCAACTCCCTCCTCGCCGTTGCATGCAGCCACGACTTTGTAGCCGTTGGCTTTAAGGGTTTGCAACGCAACGGTCCGGATTGCCTCTTCATCATCGATAACAAGGATCAGCTCACCATTGCCCTTGGGGGAAACCACTGATGCGTTTGCCGCTGTTACAACTGAGGCTGTTCCTGTTGCAGGGATATAGACATTGAAGGTCGTCCCTTTCCCCAATTCACTGTGCAGATCGATAAACCCATTGTGGCTTCTTACGATAGCGAGCGTGGTTGAAAGTCCCAGGCCGGTCCCCAATCCGATATCCTTCGTCGTGAAGAAGGGCTCAAAGATCTTGTCGAGAAACTCGGCAGGAATCCCTGTGCCGGTATCGGCGATCATTATGCATGCATAGGCCCCTGGTTTCGCCTCAAAATGAAGAAGCGAACTCTCTTTGTCGATGTTGACATTCTTTGCCGAAATGGTAAGCGTCCCTCCGTGGGGCATGGCATCCCGGGCGTTCACAACCATGTTCAGGACTACCTGGTGCATTTGTGTAGGATCGGCCAAGACTGTCCACAGATCACGTGGCATATCTGAATTGATTTCTATTGCTTTTGAAAACGTCTCGCCGGCAATCTTCACCACGTCGTTGACGACATGTTTGAGTTGAACGAGAACGCGTTTCCCTTCGATGCCGCGTCCAAATGCCAGCACCTGCTTGACGATGTCTGAGCCGCGCTTCGCTGAAGTCTCAATCGTGTCGAGGATATTCGCCCCGTCCTTGCCGGGAAGAAAGCTTCGCAGGATCTCAATCGATAGCATGATCGGTGTGAAGATGTTGTTGAGATCGTGAGCGATGCCGCTGGCCAGCGTACCGATACTCTCCAAGCGCTGCGCCCGCAGGAACTGTGCTGCCAGATTCCTTTCTTCGGTCACATCACGGGAAACTACGATCACCTGGGAAACGCTGCCTTGACTGTCTTTGATTACGCTCCCTTTTGAATCAATGATGCGCACGGAGCCATCTTTGTGTGAGAGACGGTATTCAATCCGGCGTCCGACACCGGTCGTGACTGTTTCTTGAAACACATTCTTTACCATGTCCCTGTCTTCGGGTCGAACATCCTGAAAACTATCCGTACCCTTCAGAAGCTCCGCATTTCCCAGAATACTTGCGTATGAAGGGCTGTTGTAGATCCGCCGGCCGTTGGGATCCAGAACCGCGATCATGTCTCCGACATTATCGGCGATCAAACGGAACTGTTCCTCACTCTTTCTGAGGTTGTCCTTTGCCAGTTGGCGGTCTGCAATGTTTCGCGTAATTGAGAGCATCGCCACTGGAGTTCCTGACTCATCACTTACCATCGAGGTCCAGAGCTCAACAGGAAGATCGGTTCCATCCTTCCTCCGATCCAGTATCTCGCCATGCCATCCCCCGCCCCGGGTATCGTGGTGGATCTGGTTTCTCATTGCCGTCAGAGTATGGTGCGCTCTCAGCATGGAGACATTTTGTCCAAGCAAATCCTCACTAGTGTATCCATAGTTCACTTGGAAGGCGTTATTGGTAAAAAGTATCCGGCCATCGAGATCGGTAATCGCGACACAGTCTTGCATTGATGTGATCGTCTGTGCCATGAATTTGAGCGTCCGTTCGTCGTTCTTGCGTTTCGTGATGTCCTGTTTGATAGCAATATAGTTCGTTATCTCGCCGTTCTGATCCATCAAAGGAGTGATCGTCATCTCCTCTGCATACATACCGCCGTTCTTCTTTCTATTGACAAGTTCACCGTTCCATACTTTTCCCTCTGATATGGTATCCCAAAGGGTCTTGTAGAAGGAACCGTCTTGTTTCCCGGATTTGAGAATTCTCAGGTTTTGTCCCAGCACTTCCGCCGGAGGATAGCCTGTCATTTTCGTAAAGGCCTTGTTTACCCACAGGATGTTGCCCTTGATGTCACTGATGGCGACGCCGTTCGCCGTTGATTCGAGAGCCGTAGTGAGCAACCGCCTCAATTCCTCGGACTTCTTGCGTTCTGTTATGTCGCGGTCAATGCCAATAGTGTATGACTTTCCCTGCCACGTGATCGGCATGCCCACATACTCATTAACATTTTCCTTTCCGTCCGGTCGAATCCACGAGAAGAAACCCGAGTATGCCGTTTCGGTGGCGAGGGATTTCAAACGAGTGGTGTTTGAAGTGTCTCCGAGCGGTATCTGGAATCCAAGTGTTGTTCCGTGTTGGAGCAGTTCTTCGCGAGATCGTCCCGCCATGGACGCGTACCGATTATTGCACTCGACGAGTCTGCGTTTCCGGGGATCGGGATCCTCGCTGTAAATGCTGATGCCGTCAAACGCATTTTCGAACACCATTCGAAAACGCCCTTCGGATTCCCGAACCGCCTCCTGCTCCCGCTTGCGTTCCGAGATATCGCGAATATTGCACAGGATGACGATTCGATGATTCTCTTCGTACATGGTACCGACAATTTCCACATCAAAATGCCGGCCATCGGCGCACTCCAAGGATCGGTCCTGATACTGAATGTAACCGGCTTGCTGGAGTTTCAGAAAGTCCTTCTTGTTGTCAAACATCTCGTTCAAAAAACCCAACTCCCAAACGGTCACCCCGAGAAGATGACTCCGCGAGTAGCCAAGCATCTTCGTTGCCGAGAGATTTATATCGACAATTTTGCCGGTCTCGGCTTCGATCATCACAATGCCGTCTCTTGCCGCTTCGAAAAGGCGACGGTAACGCAGTTCCGAGGCGATGATCGCCTCATCCGTCTGCTTGCGCCCCGTGATATCGCGCGCAGTGACAAGCACGCCGCGGGACCCATGCCAGTCGACAGGATAAGAATGCACGTCCACATCAACCACCGTGCCGTCGTGTCGCAGGAATTTCTCCTCGAGGGGAGGGGTGGGATGGCTGGCAAGGGTTAACTTCAAACGCTCACGGACTTTCTCATGATAGTCGGGATGAATGATCGTATACACCGACTTCCCAATCAACTCCAAAGGATCGTCGATTCCGAGCAGTTGGCAAAGAGCCGGGTTGACGAGTGTGATGCGCTCGCCGACCTCGATGTAGATGGCGTCCGGCAACGATGTGAGCAAGGCATGGTAGAGCCTTTCATCGACATACAACGATTCATTGGCAGGCTTTCCGTTTTTCCCCCTTGTAAGTGCCCGCGTTATGGCTGATGGGAGGGTTGTCGCAAAATCCCTTGCAATGACATCGCCTGCGCCCTGCTGCTTGAGTGTCACAGCAGCGTGATCTCCGACTGGTCCGGAAACGCAAATGAACGAAACGCCCGGGGCAATCTCTGCAACCAACTGCAGGGCTTCGAATGCGTCACACCCTGTTAACTTGAAGTCGCTGATGATGACATCATACCTGCCTGTGCGAAGCAAGGAGGCAAACTCCATCTTCTGCGCAGTACAGTCCATACTCAGATCGTATCCTTCTCCCAGCAGCACCTTTCGTATGATCCTGGTATCTCGTGGCGAGTCCGAAAGCCTCAGGACTTTCAGCGAGGTGTTAGCCACCTTTGTTGATTTCATCGTCTCTCGTCCTTTTGGGGCGACACTGTGTCGACCACTGAGTAAGAAACGCCACGGCAGATCATCACATAAGCAAGACCGTGGAAATTTACAGACCCGGCGACATGCCCGGGAACTCCCTTCAATAATAACGGGTACTGGGTGAAAATGAAGATGGAAACTGTTGATGCAATAAACTCACGGGGAGAGAGGGTAAGAAACTGAGGTGTGGGAGGATGCCCCCCCCAGGTTGAGGTGTTGACCGGATCACTCGGCTGGCTAGAGCGTCATACTTTCGGCCAAATGAAATGCCTTCAGCTTCAACTGTTCCCCATAGCCAAACCAGATTGATTCCAGACGTTTTGCGGGATCGACATCGACCATCAGATGATCGGTGTATTCGGTGACGCTGTTGAATGCTCCCCACAAGGTGCCGCGTGCGAGATTTGAACCCCGTCCGGATTCATGCACTGTAAGAACGGCGTTCCGAATGTCTGAGGTCCGTGCTGTGTCCTCCGCTTCTTCGTTGTCAGGGACAAGCGCCCTGACATAATCGAGCAATTCTTTTTCTGTGATGGTCTTGAGCGCCATCCGGTTGAATGTTACATCGAGTTGATCGAAGACGGAATTTGCCAGTCGGAGCAAGTCGTGTGCTTTTGCGACAGCTTCCTTCTCGTCCTGCGTGAATTGGATCAGGATTTCCCCTGTTCCATGCAATTCCGGGGTGAGGGTATTGTTGCAGACGAGTCGAATGGGAGAAATCTTCACGCGCACATTTGAACTCCCGTCATGGCAGTTCGTGAGCATGATATACTTGCTGACAATATCGTTGCCGTGAACTCTTAAATATCCCGGTAGCTTTGCCAGAAGCCAGACATGTTCACCCCGGCCGAGTAATCCTGCGGTCTCATAGATCGCTTCGTCTTCGCGTATGAGGGTATCGAAGAACGAGAATGCGTCCCTGTTTTGTATCGGCTCGTGAGCCTCGTCAATGATCCCCAGGATATGTCCGGTATCTGTTCGGACGATGGCGGAATCGTGAAACCGTGATAACAACGGTCCGTAGGTGCTTAATGCCTTCTTCGCGACGGTGAAATTCAAGCCGGCCGCCTCGATCGCTTCGCGCGCCGTCGAAGGATGGTCCAGCTCGGTACCCAAATCATGCCAGGGCGTTGATCCTGGATCAGGATACGGGGAAGGCGTCCGGGGGACTTGAAGGTGCATTTTGCGCAGAGTGGCATCACTTACTGTCGAGTGCAACAGCGGGTGATCTGCCTTGACGACGGTGTAAAGAGGAAAGAGTTCTCCGTGATAGGTATCTTGCCAGCCAAGGTATACCGCATCCTCGCCTGGAAGAACTCGTTGTGGGAAGTCTCTCGTTGGAAGATTCGTGTTCGGCATGCTTTCCTCGATTCACCTAACGCCATGAGCGTGGGTTTTGCTTCTTCGACCCAGGAAGTATCACTACAGTCTGCGGAAGCCCTCGATCACGCAAACACAGCTATGAGATTCAGCATACCAGTCATAGAACAACGGGGATGCCCAGAGGCCACGGAGGATTCTTGCTAATAAGGTACAAGAAAGGGTGTTCGGGGGAATCACCTAAGAGGATTAAAAAGGGATTAGATCCATCGGGCTAGCTAGGATGCCTATGCCTTGGGACCCTGAATTGTCGGCTAGGAGGGGCTCAGCGGTGGAAACAGGCAAGGAGTAAGAAGTAAGCA
>Ga0265330_10001835_pt1 | contig 11858 bp, 14 predicted proteins | sample 41919metaG_FD_202083 | JGI IMG/M metagenome (GOLD analysis project Ga0265330, IMG submission 202083) | Rhizosphere microbial communities from Carex aquatilis grown in University of Washington, Seatle, WA, United States - 4-19-19 metaG | ecosystem: Host-associated > Plants > Roots > Rhizosphere... | reverse complement strand
CGCGCTTCGGCTCCTACGCCGCCTACTGGATTCGCGCCTGCATCCTGCGCTTCCTGATGACCAACTCGCGTCTCATCCACGTGGGTAACACCCGCGCCGGACGCAAGCTGTTCTTCCGGCTGGAAAAAGAACGCCAGAAGCTCCTGGCCGAAGGCATCGATCCCACGCCGAAGCTGCTGGCCGCTCGACTGGAGGTCGACGAGGGTGACCTCGCCGAGGTGTCCGCGCACCTTGCCTCGCGCGAGGTTTCCTTGGAACCGCGGCCCGACGAAGAAGGCGTGCCCTTGGCCGAGAAGATCTCGCTTCACCAGGCGTCGCCCGAGCAGCAAGCCGAGCGGAGCGAACTGTCGTCAGCCGTGCGCCGGCTCATGGAGAACTTCGAGAGCGCGTTGGACGACGAGCGCGCGCAGGCGGTGTGGCGGGAACACCTGGCTGCCACCGGCGAGGCGGTTTCGCTTTCGGCTCTGGGCGCGCGCTATGGTGTTTCCAAACAGCGCATGGGCCAGATCGCCGAGAAGCTAAAGGCGCAATTCCGCGAGCGGGTCATTGCAGAACTGGGCAGTGATATCCAAATGTCGTGGCAGCGCGACGACTGAACTCAGTCACGTGGGGAGCCGGCGAGCTTTGCTCGCCGCGGACCATCGCGGGAGGGTTTGGGAACCCTCCCAGGGTTCCCATTTGAAACACGTGGGGAGCCGGCGAGCTCCCCCTTCGGGGACTTCGGGACGGACAGCCCACCCCGCCCGCTTCGCGCGCCCTCGTTACTCGCCGCGGAGGCACCCGCCGGCGGATCTATTGCGCCTCTTGCGCGGCCTCCTGGCGCTTGACATTCATGGCTTGCAAACCCTTCGGCCCCTTGGTGATGTCAAACTCCACTGTCTGGCCCTGGGCCAATGAACGATAGCCCTCTGCCGTGATCGCCGTGTAGTGGACGAAAACGTCCTCCTCCCCGTCCCGCGCGATGAATCCATAGCCCTTGGAATCGCTGAACCATTTCACCTTTCCGGTTGCCATGCACTGCCTCCTCGAACTGTACTGAACTCCGCCACGCCCCAACGGAATTGTCTGGGGCGCACAGTCAGAAGCGTACGGTTCTGCGAAGGCCTGTCAAGACCTTAGGTTGCTGTTCGAACGCAGATTGAAAGCAGTCGGGCTAGCGTCCCTGCGCTGTCGTCGACGGCCATTACAGCACGAATCGCGGCGATTCCGTAAGCGCCCACACGAATACAACTCTCAGCGTTGCTATTGTCGATTCCACCGAGCGCAATGACCGGGATTGCGCTGGCACAGGCTCGTTCCAATCCCTGGAGGCCTTTGGGCGGTCCGTACACGCGCTTTGATGGCGTGTCGAACACCGGGCCGAAGACCACGAAATCTGCACCCGCCTGCGCGGCCGACTCGACCTGGGAGAGATCGTGAGTTGAAACTGCGATGCAAAGATGAGGGGCAATACGGCGTACGTCCGACACTGACAGGGCGGAAACGGGCAAATGGACCCCATCCGCGTTCGCGGCAAGTGCCACGTCCACTCGCTCGTTGACGAAGAACGCCGCGCCCGCAGCGCTGACGATCGCGCGCAGTTCGCAAGCCAGTTGGAGCAACGCGCGCCCCGACAGGTCCTTCTCTCGCAGCTGCACCGCCACTTGCGCAGCAGCTGGGCCGGCACCACGCAAGGCCGTGGCGACCACGTCGGCCAGTCTTCGGCCGCCGGTCGCCTGACGATCGGTAATCAGGTACACGCGGGGAACCAAGACCCCCCTACTCGATCAGCCCGGCCAGCGGCGACGAGGCTGTCGCATACAGCTTGCGCGGGATGCGGCCGGCACAGAACGCCTTGCGGCCGGCAATCACGCCGTCGCGCATGGCCTCGGCCATGAGCACCGGATCCTTGGCACCGGCAATGGCCGTGTTCATCAGCACGCCGTCGCAACCCAGCTCCATGGCCACCGCGGCGTCCGAGGCTGTGCCCACGCCTGCGTCCACAATGATGGGCACCTTGGCGTTTTCCATGATGATGCGCAGGTTGTAGGGATTGCGAATCCCCAGCCCTGAACCGATAGGCGCCGCCAGCGGCATGACGGCCGCGCACCCCGCCTCTTCCAGCTTCTTGGCCAGGATGGGATCGTCGAGGCAATAGGGCAACACGACGAAGCCCTCCTTGACCAGGACCTTGGCCGCCTCCAACGTGGCCGCTCCGTCGGGAAACAGCGTCTTCTGGTCGCCGATGACTTCCAGCTTGACCATGTCGGCCATGCCCAGTTCGCGCGCCAGACGGCAGGTCCGGATGGCCTCTTCCGCCGTGTAGCAGCCCGCGGTGTTGGGCAGAAGGGTGTGCGTCTTGCGGTCGATGGCATCCAGCACGGTGGCCGTCCCTGGCGCCAGGTCCACCCGTCGCAAGGCCACGGTCACAATCTCGGCGCCAGACGCCTCGATGGCCTTGCGGGTTTCCTCTATGGATCGATACTTCCCTGTCCCCACCAGCAGACGGGAACGAAATGTTTTGCCCCCGATCGACAGCACATCTCCGGACCCACCGCCCATGAATGCCACCACCTCAATCCGGTCGTCTTGCTGGATCGCCGTCTCGGGCCATGTCTTACGCGGGACGACCTCGTCGTTTCTCTCCACCGCGACATGGCCGAGGTTTACGCCCATCTCTTGCAGCAGGGACGCAATCGACAGGCCGGTCGAAACGCTGCGTGGCTTTCCGTTGACTGTGATTCGTACTTCGCTCATGGGGTGGTAGACAATACCTGGACCCTGGACCATGCGCTGCCCTTTCTGCTCCGCCACCGAAGACAAAGTCGTGGACACCCGTCCCAGCGAGGACGAGCAGATCGTGAGGCGTCGGCGCGAATGTGCCGGGTGCGGCAAACGTTTCACCACCTACGAGCGGGTCGAGGAACTGCTTCCCTCGGTGGTCAAGAAGGACGCGCGGCGCGAGCCGTTCGACCGCGCCAAGCTGCTGGCGGGCGTCACCAAGGCCTGCGAGAAGCGGCCGGTTCCCATGGCCGCTCTGGAGCAACTCGCCGACTCGATCGAGCGGTCGCTGCGCGACACCGGCGAGAAGGAGATCGCCTCGTCGCGGCTCGGCGATGCCGTGCTGAGCCGGCTGCGTGAGATCGACGACGTGGCCTACCTGCGCTTCGCCACCGTGTACATGCATTTCAAGGACGCGACCGAACTGCTGAGCGAAGTCCAGCGGCTTCTGCGCTGGAAAGGCCAGGACTCGTGAGCAAAGTCTTCTCCGAAGCCGACCTGCGCTTCATGCGCGAGGCGCTGGCGCTGGCCGAACGCGGCCGCGGCCAGACCCGCCCCAATCCAGTGGTAGGCGCCGTACTGGTGCGCGGCGGCCGGGTGCTGGCGCGGGGCTATCACCGCCGCGCCGGCCTACCTCACGCCGAGATCGAAGCAATTTCCCACAAGGGCGTCCGCTCCGATGGCGCGACCTTGTATGTGACGCTCGAACCCTGCTGCCACCAGGGTCGCACCGGCCCCTGCACCGAGGCCATCGTGCGCGCCGGCATTCGCCGCGTGGTCATCGGGTGCTGCGACGAGAATCCACTGGTCAGCGGTCGCGGCGTCCTGCATCTGCGCCGGGCCGGAATTCGAGTCGACGTGGGCTGTCTCGACCGCGAGTGCCGAAGACAAAACCGCGCGTTCTTCGTCTGGGTCCGGGCTCGCCGGCCCTGGGTCACGCTCAAGGTCGCGAGCACGCTCGACGGATTCATTGCAAGCAACCAGACCAAACTGTGCAGCCCCAACGCTCGCTTTGTCACGGGCCCGGCCGCGCGCGCGCACGGCCATCTGCTGCGCAGCCAGCACGACGCGGTTCTGGTCGGGGTGGGCACCGTGTTGGCCGACAACCCCCGCCTCACCGTGCGCCTGCCCGGCGCTGGCAAAGCCGGCCCCTTGCGGGTGGTCCTCGACGGACATCTGCGCACGCCGCCCTCAGCCCGACTCATCCGGCAACTGGGTGCGTCCCCGGCGCTGATCGTCGGAGCCCAACCACGCAGGGGTGCCAGCGACGCCCGCGTACGGCTGGCTCGCGAGCGGGCCTTGCGCCGGGCTGGGGCTGAAGTGCTTCTCCTGCCCGCCGATCGCGCCGGCCGCATCCCGATCCCGTTTCTGCTGCGAGCCCTCGCCGAAGGCGGGGTGCAATCGCTTCTCGTCGAGGGCGGCAGTCGGGTCCACGGCGCCTTCATTTCGGCGTGTCGGGTGGACTCGGTCGCGTTCTTCTTCGCGCCGCGCCTTGTGGGCGCAGGCCGGCCCATCGTAGACGGCCCGGGGCTCGACTGGCTCACTCCCCTGAGGCTCGGGCCGCTCGAAGTTCGCGCCATCGGCGAGGATGTCCTGGTCGAGGCCGATGTACTCGGTCCCAAATTGCGTCGGCGATCCTAGACTGCACCGCGAGTGGAAATTGTTCACCGGCATAGTTGAAGCAATCGGCAGAGTGGAATCGTTGCGCACCGGATCGGGTGGCGCGCGCCGCCTGGCGGTTGCCACGGATCTCGACGTGGCTTCCCTTCCGCTGGGCGCCAGCATCGCAGTCAACGGTGCCTGCCTGACCATCGTGGCCCGGCGGGCACGGCGCTTCGAAGCCGACCTGGGACCCGAGACCCTGGCGTGCACGACCCTGGGCTCGCTCAAGGCCAGCGACCGGGTTCACCTGGAACGCCCCCTGCGGCTGGGGGACATGCTGGGCGGCCACCTGGTCACCGGGCACGTGGATGGCGTCGGCAAAGTGGAATCGGCGCGCAAGCAGGGCGACACCCTGGCCCTGCGCCTGGCCGTTCCCGAAACGGTCGCGTCTTTTCTGGTGAAGAAAGGTTCCATCGCCATCGACGGCGTGAGCCTCACCATCAACCAGGTGGAAGGTCTTAGCATGGAGGTCTGGCTGATCCCCCACACCCTGTCCGTCACCCTGCTGGGCGGGCTTCGCACGGGCGATCGTGTCAACATGGAAGCAGATATGATTGCCAAGCAAGTCGCTCGCTTCGTGGAAAGAACTCGTGTCCCCTAACTCTCATGTCGACGTCGAGAAGGCCCTGGCGGACATCCGCGCCGGCCGGCAGGTGATCGTGGTCGACGACGAGAAGCGCGAGAACGAGGGCGATTTGACCATGGCTGCCGACCTGGTCACGCCGGAGACCGTGAACTTCATGGCCGGCCAGGGCCGCGGCCTCATCTGTCTCGCGCTTTCCGAGGAGAAGGTAGCCAGCCTGCGCCTCCCCATGATGACCCAGGACAACCGCTCGCCTCACAACACGGCGTTCACGGTCAGCGTCGACGCACGCCACGGCATCAGCACCGGCATCTCGGCGCGCGAACGCGCCCACACCATTCGCGTTGCGGTTGCGCCCGACGCCGCGCCCGACGATCTGGTGACCCCGGGGCATGTATTTCCCCTGCGGGCCAAGCGGGGCGGCGTGCTGGTGCGCACCGGCCATACCGAGGCTTCGGTCGACCTGGCCCGCCTGGCCGGCCGCACACCCGCGGGCGTGATCTGCGAGATCATGCGCCCCGACGGCGAAATGGCGCGCATGCCGGATCTCGAGGCGTTTGCGGCCGAGCACGGGCTGGGCATCGTGCATATCTCCGATCTCGTCCAGTATCGCCTGGCGCGCGAAGTACTCGTCCATCTGGTGACCGAGACCACCTTGCGCCCCACCGGGGCCGGGCTGCACGCGAGCTACCGAGCCTGCCTGTACGAGGCCGACGTGGCCGACGCGGAGTACCTTGCGCTTGTGCTGGGTGACGTGACCTCGGGCGAGCCTGTCCTGGTGCGAGTGCAAACTGCCAGTCTGTTGCGAGACGTGTTCACCGTGACCCAGCCGGGCGAGATGATCCAACCCACGCAATGGCTGCGCGCCATCGAACGGGAAGGACGAGGCGTGCTCCTCTACATCCTGCCGCTTGGTCGCCGGCACATCGCAACCGCACTGGATAGCGTGACCGCGAGCGCTGCCAGGGAGGAGCGCACGATCTCCCGCGGAGCCCGCGAACCCGAGCCCTCCCCTGTGCCTCTGCGTGACATCGGCCTCGGCTCGCAGGTACTGGTCCAGCTGGGGGTGCGCTCCATCCGACTCCTGACCAACAATCCACGCCGCCTCGCCGCCCTGGAAGGATACGGTATACAGGTGGTTGACTGCGTTCCCAGCGGCCCCCCTGCCGAGGTGGTGCCGTTCAACGAAAGAGAGGCCAAGTAATGCCGAAAATCCATCAAGGTAGCTGGACAGCCCAGGGCAAGCGCTTCGCGATCGTTGCCTCGCGCTGGAACGAATTCGTGGCAGGCAAGCTGATCGACGGCGCGGTCGATGCCTTGGGCAAGACGGGCGCACGCGACGAGGACATCGAAATCTTCCGGTGTCCGGGCGCCTTCGAGCTGCCCGGGCTGGCCCGCCGCGTGGCCGATTCGGAGAACTTCGACGCCATCGTATGTCTGGGCGTGGTGATCCGCGGCGCGACCCCGCACTTCGATGTGGTGGTCAACCAGACCACGCGCGGCATCGCCCAGATCGCCGCCGAGGCCAAGCTCGCGGTGGGGTTCGGCGTGCTCACCTGCGACACGATCGAGCAGGCCATCGAGCGTGCGGGAAGCAAGGGCGGAAACCGGGGCGCGGATGCGGCCATGGCCGCCATCGAGATGGCCAACCTGTACGACAAGCTGGCGGGCCGGGCCGACGGCGCGTCCGCCCAGACCCGCCGTCGCAAATGACTGGGACCCTGCCAAGATGACACCGCGGCGCCGAGCCCGCGCGGTGGCCCTCCAGGTTCTGTACGCCATGGACGCCGCAGGCGACGCGGATCCAGGCGCGGCGCTGGCGGCGCATCTGCGCGAGTTCGGCGCGGTCGACGAGGACGGCGAGAGCGACCCGCCCGAGCAGCGCACTTTTGACGAGACCTTGGCCGCCACATTGGTCGGCGGCGTGTGGGCTCACCGGGTCGAGTTGGATGAGATGCTGACCCGGCTATCCCAGAACTGGCGGGTCGAGCGGCTGGCGCGCGTGGATCGGAACGTCCTGCGCATCTCTCTGTACGAACTTGCCCACTGCCAGACCGACGTTCCCGCACGGGTCGCCATCAACGAAGCGGTGGAGCTGGCCAAACGCTACGGCTCCGAAGAAGCGCCCGCGTTTGTCAACGGGCTGCTCGACTCGGCCCTCGACCTGCTTGGCATCAAGCCCTGAGATGCTCGCCACCAGCCAAATTGCCTTTCTCCCGATCGACCTGGCCCGCTGGGATCGCTGCCCGGGCGGGGACGCTCTGGTCGTGCCGGTTTGGGCCGACGTGCGCCCTCTGCGCGGGGCGGCTGGTCTTCTCGACTGGCGACTCAACGGGCGGCTCTCCCAGCTTCTGCGCGAGGGCCGATTGGATGGCGCGATAGGGGAGAAGCTACTTTTCTTCACCACGCGCGTTCCCTGGCGCCGCGTGTTGACCATCGGCCTGGGCCCGACTACCAGCTTCTCCGAGGACGCCTTCCGGGCCAGTCTGGGCGCCGTCCTCGATGCTTTTCGCGGGCTGGGCCTCCGATCGGCGGGCCTGGCACCGCCCGGGCGCGACCTGGACCGCATCACGCCGGAGCGAGCCCTTCGCGTGCTCGTATCGGTTGCCGAGCAACGCGAAGAGCAATACCCGGGCACTGCCTTGAGCGCGCTGACCGTCATCGACGTGCCGTCCGCCATCAAGGCCATGACTGAAACCGTACGCGCCATCGAACGATCGATCGCTCGCTGACCGCTTCACCCTTCGCTTGAGCCGTCGATCGCAGTCCTGCGGTCTGCTACTGCGGCGGGATGGTGACGAAGCGGAAGGTGTCGCCGTGGCGGATCCGCAAGAGGTGGCCCGACCGACCAGCCGCGCGCAGGGCGCTCACCGCTTCTTCGGCGCTGGTGACCGGCTTGCGGTCGATCTCGACGATGACATCTTCGGCGCGCAGACCAGCCTTGGCAGCTCGGCCGTCTGGTTCGACCCCACTGATCACCGCGCCCTTGGTCCCCTGATCCATGCCCAACATCCGCGCCATGTCGGGTGTCAGGGTCTGCAACTGTACGCCAATCCTGTCCTTCTCGACTTGCGCCTCGGGCTCCTCGCCGGGCCGCGCCGGCAACTCGCCCAGGGTAACCTGCACCGTGCCGGGACGGCCGTCGCGCAGGAACGCGAGCTTGACCTTGTCGCCCACTTTCTGCCCGGACACGTAGTCCACCACGTCGGCCGCGCCTTCGATCTTCTGCTTGTCGATCTGGGTCACCACATCGCCGACGTGGACGCCGGCCTGACTGGCCGGGCCGTGGGGCAGAACCTGGCTGACCCAGGCGGCGCGCGCGGGACCGGCCTTCGCCGTCTGATCCTTCTGTCCGGGCTCACCATCCATGCCCAGCTTCACGCCGTCCTTGACGTCGCCGATGGCCACGCCCAGCCAGGCGTGGCGCACGTGACCGTCACGAACGATCATCTGGGCAACCCGACGCGCTTGACTGATGGGGATAGCAAAACCGTAGGCGCCACCCGGCCCGACATTGATGAGGGTGTTGATGCCGATCACCTCACCCTGCAAATTCACCAACGGGCCGCCCGAGTTGCCCGGGTTGATCTTTGCGTCCGTCTGAATGTACTCGCGCATGCGCTCGCCCGACATGTGCACGTTGCGTGTGACCTTGCCCTTGCCGCTGATGATCCCGGCGGTGACGCTCTGATCGAGGCCGAGCGGGCTGCCGATGGCCAGAACCCACTCGCCCACTTCGAGGGCGTTGGAATCGCCCAGACGGGCGGCGACCAGGCCGGGCGGCGGATTCTGCAGGCGGATCACGGCCACGTCGGTCTTGGGATCGGCGCCCACGACCTTGGCGGGGAACTCGCGTCCGTCGGCGAAGGTGACCGTGACCTTGGTCGCCTTTTCCGCCACGTGGCTGTTGGTGATGATGTTGCCTGCGCCGTCGATGACCACCCCCGACCCGGTGCCATGCCCGGGGCCAGGCGTGGGAAGTCCTTCGGACCCGTCACCGAAGCGGAAGAAGTGCTCGAAGAAGTGCTCCATGTCCGGTGGCATGTCGTCGCGCTGGAAGTTGCCGCGGGAAAGCTTGGGCCGTTCGATCTCCACATCGATACGCACCACGCTGGGCCGCAAGGCCCGGGCCGTAGCCGCGAACGCCTGCGACAGGGAGCGCGCCTCCTGGGGAACCTGGGTCTTGGGGGTTATGGCCGCAGGCGGCACGGCCGACTCTGCGACGGCACGCGAAGCGAAACGCGCGCCTAGTCCCAACCCGACGACCAGGGCTGACGCCGCCAATGTCACCGAAACAACCACGGTTCCTTTTCGCATAGTGTGCCTTTCCTGTTCCTTGCTTGCCTGACAGGGCGGCCCGCGCTGCCGCGAACCATCCTACGCGAACAACCCCCCACAGGACTCGTTTCTTCCCGACTTATCTCCAGTCTTTACAAACAGGCTGCTCATGCGGCAAAAGGCTGGCCAGCCCTTGTACTGGAATCAAGCGATCGTCCGCCTCACGGCCCGACCCCGGGGCTTCCATCTCGTTACCAACGAGATCGTGTCCCAGGTCCCCGAACTGGCGTCGGTGCGGGTTGGTATGCTGCATTTGATTCTGCAACACACATCAGCGTCGCTCTTTCTCAACGAGAACGCGGATCCTGAGGTGCGGGCTGATTTCGCCCGCTGGAGCGATTGCGTCGTCCCGGACGGCGCTCCCTACTTCGTGCACACACTGGAGGGTACCGACGACATGCCGGCCCATGTAAAGTCCGGCCTGCTCGGGGTGACGCTGACCTTGCCTGTCTCGGACGGGCGCCTGCAACTCGGCACCTGGCAGGGCATCTACCTGGGTGAGCACCGTTCGGACGGCGACCGCAGGACGATTGTTGCAACGCTGTGGGGCGAGCTGAAGCCGGAGCAAAAGTGACACTACCGCGGACCCTTTCACGGGCGTATATCTTCGCTGCGTGCGGCGAGGGAGGTTGATCATGGCTGATGGACCCGACAGCAAGAAGGCGAAGGCGGGACTGACCTACCGCGACGCTGGCGTCGATATCGACGCGGGCGACTCGCTGGTCGAACGCATCAAGGGGCACGTGAAGCGCACCATGCGGCCCGAGGTGTTGACCGATCTCGGCGGTTTCGCCGGCCTGTGCGCGCTGCCCAAGAACTACAAGCACCCGTTGCTGGTGGCCTGCACCGACGGCGTGGGCACCAAGCTGAAGCTGGCTTTCCTCATGGGCAAGCACGACACGGTCGGCGTCGATCTGGTCGCCATGAATGTGAACGACCTGGTGGTGTGCGGGGCCGAACCGCTGCTCTTCCTCGACTACTTTGCTTCCGGTCATCTCGAAGTGGGAGTGGCCGAGCAGGTCATTTCCGGCATCGCCGACGGCTGCAAACAGGCGGGCTGCGCGCTCATCGGCGGTGAAACCGCGGAGCTGCCCGGTTTCTACCAGCCGGGCGAATACGACCTTGCCGGTTTCTGCGTGGGCGTGGTGGACAGGGCCGCTGTCATCGACGGCAAAACCATCGCGGCGGGCGACGTGCTGCTGGGCCTGGCGGCGTCCGGCTTCCACTCCAACGGCTACTCGCTGGTGCGCCACGTGTTCCTCGATCGCGCCCGGCTCGATCTGGCCGCCAAGCCAGCGGGGCTCGACGAGCCGCTGGGGCAGGCGCTGTTGCGACCGACCCGCATCTACGTTCGGGCCCTGCGCATGCTGGCTGCCGCCGGCTTGATGAAGGGCGCGGCCCACATCACCGGCGGAGGTCTGGTCGACAACCCGCCGCGCATGTTGCCCCCGGGCGCGCTTCTGGCGCTGCAGATCGACCTGAGTTCCTGGACGCCGCCGCCCGTGTTCGGCCTGCTGCAAGAGCTCGGCAAGGTGGAGCCCGAAGAGATGCGGCGCACGTTCAACATGGGCATCGGTATGGTGGTGGCCGTGCCGGCTGGCGCGGCCGACGCGGCCCAGTCGATCTTGGAAGCCGAGGGCGAGAAGGCTACCATCATCGGCCAGGTCGTGGTGGCCGACCGGCCCGACGCGCCGGTGGAGTTCATCCCGTGAAAGTCGGCGTGCTCGCCTCGGGCGGCGGCACCAACCTGCAGGCTCTCATCGACGCTGGCAAACGCGGCGAACTCGGCCCGGCGCGTATCGTGGTCGTGGGGGCCAACGTGCCTGGCTGTGGCGCCCTGGAGCGGGCAACTCAGGCCGGCATCCCCACCTTCCTGCGCTCGCACAAAGATTTCGCCACGCGCGAAGATTTCGATCGCGCACTTCTGGACGAACTGCGCCGGCATGGCGTAGGGCTACTGGCTTTGGCCGGCTTCATGCGCATCCTGACGCCCGCCCTGCTCGAAGCCTTCCCCCACCGGGTGGTCAACATTCACCCGGCTCTCTTGCCGTCCTTTCCCGGCGTGCACGCGCAAAAGCAGGCCTTTGACCACGGCGTACGTTTCTCGGGCTGCACCGTGCACTTCGTCGACGCAGGCACCGACACCGGCCCGATTGTCGCCCAGGCCGTCGTGCCGGTACTCGATGGCGACGATGAAGAGGCCCTGCGCCTGCGCATCCTGGCCCAGGAACACCGGCTCTATCCTGCCGCGATCCGCGCCGTCGCCGAGGGCCGCGTGAGCGTGGATGGGCGGCGCGTGCACGTGCGCGGCGCCCCGGTCGGCCTGGCCGGCAGCCGACTGCGCAGCTTGTAGAAAATCCTAGGATCCAGAAGGGTACACGACCTGAATGCCATTGATCGGCGCGCGCACAGTCGAATGCAGCGACGTTCCTGGTGTCGCAGTCAGGGTGAAGCTGGTTCCGGTCACGTTCCTAAACACGACATAGTTGCCCGCGCCTGCTTCAGGCGCCAGCGT
>Ga0265330_10001830_pt1 | contig 11873 bp, 9 predicted proteins | sample 41919metaG_FD_202083 | JGI IMG/M metagenome (GOLD analysis project Ga0265330, IMG submission 202083) | Rhizosphere microbial communities from Carex aquatilis grown in University of Washington, Seatle, WA, United States - 4-19-19 metaG | ecosystem: Host-associated > Plants > Roots > Rhizosphere >... | reverse complement strand
GCACGCCGCGTGCGCAGCCAGGATTCCAAATCGAAGGTGCTCACTCGTTGTCTTCTCGATCTGGTGGAGGGGCAAGGGGCGCGGTACGCAGACCGTCGCCGGTGGCCAAGAGGACTTCCACGCGTTTCTCCGCTTGGTCGAGAAGCTGGGCGCCGCGCCCGCACAGGCGCATGCCTTCTTCGAAGCAGCCGAGCCCTTCTTCGAGAGGGAGGTTGCCCCCTTCCAGGCGTTCGACCAGAAAGCGCAGGCGCGCAAGGATTTCGTCGAACTTGACTGGATCAGGGTTTTGAGGGCTGGCGCTCGGGGCCATTTGAATATTCATTCTAGCAAGTTGCGCGGCACTGGGAGTCTATTTCGGAGCCGTCGCCGGTGGCCGGATCCGATGGGCGGCGGCCGGTTCCGACTCCGGTTCCGGATCCCCCTTCGGGGACTTCGGGACCCGCCACCCGCCCGCCCACCCCGCGCGCTTCGCGCGCGCCCTCGCCGTCCACCGGTTCTGGCTCCGGTGAAAGTGCTATCGTGGATGCCAGCGTGACCAACCAGGGCGTCGCCAAACCCGACAGCAAGCGCAGGAGCCGGTTCGGCCTGCGCGCCCAGATCTTGCTCGGCCTGGCCGCGGTTACACTCATCGCGATCCTGACCACCGGGTTTCTAGCCCTGTGGGCAGCGGGCAACACCCTTCGTGCTCATCGCGAGACCGAGGCCGTGACCTTGGCATCGGCCGCGGCGAGGATGGTGTCGGCGCTTGTGGATCGCCAAAGCGAGATGATCTCGCCGGAAAGTCGGGAGCAGATTCGGGCGGCGTTGTCTTCATTGTCGGAGCGATCAGGCGGCATCGGGTTCTCCGTGCTGGCGGCCGGTCGCGGTGTCATCGCGGCCTGGCCGCCACGCTCGGCCCACGACGTGGATTCGCCCATCGCCAACAGTGTGGTGGCCGGGATCCCACCGGTGCTGCAGTACCGCCATTCCCCAGGCGACGGCGCCACGCAGTTGCTTGCGTATGCAGGAATCGAGGTCAAGGGACGAGTCGTGGGCGCGGCCCGCGTGGTCCTGGATGCGCCGGCGCCCGTTCATGTCGTTTTGCGACGCTCGGGCTGGCTGCTCTTGGGTCTGGTCTGCGCCGATGCGCTCCTGGTCCTGGCCTTGGGCTACTTCGTGTTGACCCAGATGGTGGTTCGGCCGCTGCGCCAGATGGAGCGGGCCACCGCGCAGGTCGGCGTGGGCGATTGGGACCAGCACATCGAGCTGCCTGGCCCGCCTGAGTTGAGCGCATTGGCGCGCGCCTTTAACCAGATGACCTCGTCGCTGGCCACCCAGCGCGAGCAGTTGATTCGTTCGGAGAAGCTCGCGTCGGTCGGGCAGCTGGCAGCGGGTGTGGCGCACGAGATCGGCAATCCCTTGGCTGCTATTTTGGGCTACGTCGACATTCTGCGCGCCGATGCGGCGGGCGCGGGACGGTTGCCGGATGAGGAACGGCGGGATGCCCTCGACCGGGTCAAGGCCGAAACCCAGCGGATCAATCGCATCATTCGCGACTTGCTCGAGTACTCACGCCCCAGCCACGAGGAGCCGTCGCTCATCGATCCCCTTCTCGTGGTGCGCTCGGCGCAGGCGCTGCTGGCTCCTCAGTCGCGTTTTCGCGAAGTGCGCATTGCGGTCACACCCGACGGAGCGGCTTGGCCCGAGGTCATGGTGTCGCAGGGACGCATCACCCAAGTGCTGGTCAATCTTCTGCTCAACGCGGCCGATGCGATGGGCGGCAAGGGCCAGGTGACGGTTACCTGCGAGAGCGCGGGTGGGCGGGTGCGCATTGCCGTCGCCGACGAGGGGCCAGGCATCGGGCGCGAACTTCGTCGCAAGGTTTTCGACCCCTTCTTCACCACCAAGCCGCCCGGCCAGGGCACCGGGCTCGGGCTTTCCATCTCGCGATCGATCGTGGAAAGCTACGGCGGCACGCTTGAGCTGGACCCGGAGGCGGCGAGGGGAGCCAGATTCATCATTGACCTGCCCGCGGCCCCTAGTTCATCCGGCACTCAAGAACCAGCACCGTGATGTTGTCAGGGCCGCCGGCGTTGTTGGCGGCGGCAACCAGCTTGTGGGCGGCGTCGTCCAGGTCAACGCCGACCTTGAGCAGGTCGCGCAGGGTCGGCGTTTCCACGGGGCCCGACAGCCCATCCGAGCAGAGCAGAAAGATGTCGCCGTCTTTGATTTCGGCGGCCGAGATGTCGACCTGCACCGAGTCTTTCATGCCCAGTGCCCGCGTGATCACGTTTCGGTGCGGGAATTTTTTCTGCTCATCCTCGGTCATTCCCGGCCGCGCTTCCTTGTAGTCCTCGAGCAGCGAGTGGTCGCGTGTCATCTGTTCGACTACGCCTTCCCGCACGCGATAGCAGCGCGAATCCCCGACGTGGGCGATGTAGAACTTGTCGTCGCAGATCTGTCCGATGACCACGGTGGTCCCCATGCCGGTCATGCGCACGTCACGGGTGGCGGCTTCGTGGATCTTGTGGTTGGCGTGCTTGATGGCCACCACCAGCCGATTCTCCAAGTACGACAGCGCCCGGTCCATCTTGTACGGCCAGGTGGCGTCGTCGTCCTTGGAGCGGTCGAAGAATTCGCGGATGGCGTCGGCGGCCATTTTTGACGCAACTTCGCCGCTGGCGTGGCCACCCATGCCGTCGGCGACCAAGAAAAGCTGCTCGTCCTCGATGAGGCAGAAGTAGTCCTCGTTGTGGTTGCGTTTCAGCCCGGGATCGGTCTTGGCGGCATAGCGGATGTGCATTGTCAGCCGGTACAGTTGAGCGTTGTCGGTCGCTCCTGTCAACCTCGGAGCGCGGTCATACTTAAGAGAAGCATTTTCCGTTGTTGACGGTCTGTCGTCCCGTGGATAAGGTACTGAACGAATGTCTATCCCTCCACGGGGCAAGGGGCGCAGGGCTGCGGCCCAGAAACCTGCAAGCAAGAAACCTGCACCCGCAAGACCAGCAGCCGCCCATCCCTCCGACGCTCGCGCGTCGGCGCCATCCTCTGTGGCGCCTCACACTGCGGCCATCTTGGCCATAGGTGACGAGGTCTTGCGCGGCGAGATCGCCAACACCAACGCGACCTTCCTGTCCGAGCGCCTGTTCGATGCGGGCATGGATGTTTGCGAGCAGCGGGTGGTGGCTGACCAGGGGCCGGCCATGCGACGGGCTCTGGAAGAACTGGCGCAGCGCGCGGCGGTGGTCGTGGTAACCGGGGGGTTGGGGCCGACTGAAGACGATCGCACGGTTGATGTCGTGGCGGATCTGTTGGGGGTCGAGGCCGGGCCGCACGCCGCCTCGCTCGATGCGATGAAGAAGCGCTTCGCCGCGCACGGATTCGAGCTGACGCCCAACAACCTGCGCCAGGTACGCGTGCCCCGCGGCGCCGAGGCGCTCCCCAACGAGGCCGGAATCGCGCCTGGCTTTTTGGTTCGCATTGCGGGCCATGCGGTCTATTTCTTGCCCGGCATCCCGCGCGAGATGGAGCGCATCTATCTCGACCACGTGGCGCCCCGGCTGCGGGCCCACCTGGCCGCGCACGGGGCACCGGTGGCGGCGGTGCGCACCTGGCACGTCTACGGTATGGGCGAATCGCACATTGATCACCGCCTGGCCAAGCTGCTGGAAAACATCCCGCACGCGACCCTGCACTTTCGCACCGACTCGCCCGAGAACCACGTCAAGGTCGTCATCCGCGGTCCTGACACGGCCAAGAACCAGGAGCTACTGGAGCAGGTGGATCGCGATCTGCGCAAACGCATCGGCCCTGGGATCTACGGTGTCGACGGCGAAAATTTTCCGATGGTCGTGGGTCAAGCCCTGCGCGCAGCCGGCACCACCCTGGCCCTGGCCGAATCGTGCACCGGCGGCGAGGCCGGTCAGATGATCACCGTCGAGCCCGGTGCCAGCGACTTCTTCTTGGGCAGCGTGGTGGCCTACTCCAACGACGTGAAGGTCAATGTCTTGGGCGTGAAGGCCGCCACCATCGCCGAATCCGGGGCGGTCAGCGAGCCCTGCGCCAAGGAGATGGCCGAAGGGGCCAGGCGCGTGACGGGCGCCGCCATCGCGGTGTCCATCACCGGCGTCGCTGGTCCCGCGAAAGAGCGCGACCCATCCGGGTCGAGCACCAGCGAGAAGCCGGTGGGCACCGTCTGTTTTGCCCTGGCCGGCGCTAAGTCGACCAAGGCTGTCAGCAAACTTTTCAGCGGCGACCGCGAGCGCATCCGGCGGGCAGCGGCCTACTTCGCTCTCGATCTCGCACGCCGCCACTCTCAGTGATGCAGGAGACTCGCATGGTTTCGCCCGAGAAGAAGGAAGAGCACAGCAAGCCCGAATCTGCCAAGCCTGCGCCGGCAGCGCGTGAACGGGATCCGGCCCGCGACAAGGCCATCGAGTTGGCCGTATCCACCATCGAAAAGCAGTTTGGCAAGGGCAGCATCATGCGCCTGGGCGACGAGATCCCTGCGCCCGAGGTGCGGGTGGTGCCGACCGGCTCTCTGGGCTTGGACATTGCCCTCGGGGTCGGCGGGCTGCCGCGTGGTCGCGTGGTCGAGATCTACGGTCCCGAGTCCTCCGGCAAGACCACGCTGGCGCTGCACGTGGTGGCGCAGGCGCAGAAATTGGGCGGCATTTGCGCGTTTGTCGACGCAGAACACGCGCTGGACGTCTCCTATGCGCGCCGCCTGGGCGTGCGCACCGACGACCTTCTGGTGTCGCAGCCGGATTGCGGCGAGCAGGCGCTCGATATTACCGAGATGCTGGTCCGATCCGGGGCGGTGGACGTTGTGGTGGTGGATTCAGTCGCGGCGCTGACCCCACGCGCGGAACTGGAAGGCGAGATGGGCGATTCGCACATGGGCCTGCAGGCGCGCCTGATGAGCCAGGCCTTGCGCAAGTTGACCGGCACCATTTCCAAGTCGCACACTCTGGTCATCTTCATCAACCAGATTCGCATGAAGATCGGCGTGATGTTCGGCAACCCCGAGACCACCACGGGCGGAAACGCGCTCAAATTTTACGCCAGCGTTCGCCTGGACATCCGGCGCGTGGGCGCACTGAAGGACGGCGAGAAGGTGGTGGGCAACCGCACGCGGGTCAAGGTCGTCAAGAACAAGATGGCGCCGCCGTTTCGCGAGGTGGAGTTCGACATCCTCTATGGCGAGGGCATCAGCCGCGAGGGCGATCTGGTCGACCTGGCCGCCGAATGCGACGTGGTCGAGAAATCGGGCGCCTGGTTCAGCTTCGAGGGCGAGCGCATCGGACAGGGCCGCGACAACGCGCGCCTGTATCTGCGCGAGCACGTGGACGTGGCCAAGAAGATCGAAGCCAAGCTGCTCGCACATCATGGGGTCAAGCGCGAGGTGGGGCCGCCGGGGCTGTCCACCGGACCGGCGGCTGGTGGGCCTGCTGGCACGGTGCGCCCCATGGTTCCCCAGCCCAAGGCTCAGATTCCCGACAAGCGGCGCTAGCGACGGTTTGTCGACAAATTCTGGGCTCCGGGCGACGGATCGCGAGCCGCGGGTCGCGTGGGGTGACGCCGCTTGAGCCTCGGCGACAGATTTCCGGACAGGACGGGGTCCGTTCCCTTTCGCTTCCGCAGGTCACCAAATGCAAAGACCAGCCTCAACGGTCGCGCTAGTGTGGCTCCACGAGCTTTCACGAAAGGAGCCTTCACTACCATGACCAATTTTCGTATCCGCGGGTTTCGCGCGTGTTTCGTCTCTTGTGCAGTCATTCTCGGGGCATGCTCAAGCTCCTCGTCGAATGGCAATCTGGGTGGGCAGGGTGCCGGTGGCCAGGCAGGCAGCAGCGCGCCGGCCGGCACAGGCGGAACCGGCGGCAGCGTTGGTTCTGGCGGCAGCATCCCATCGGGCTCGGGGGGCGCGTCGGCGACCGGCGGTATTTCGGGTGGCGGCGCATATGATGCTGGTTACGCCGACGTTGCCGCCCCAAACGACACCGCGACCGGCGGGACCTCGGGCGGCGGCACAGTCGGGATTGACGGTAGCAATGGGTCTGGCGGCAGCGCCCCACAGGGTTCGGGGGGCTCGACCGCAACCGGCGGGAGATCGGGTGGGGACGGACCCATCGACGCCCAATCCTCAGAGGTTCCCGTGCCCACGGACACAGGTGTCACCGGCAGCACCCTGAGCGTATCCGGAACCTATGTCACGGCGGGTTCGCTCCACGGCTATGGCTGGGTGAGGCGGGCCCCCGGCACCGCCATCTCACAGGCCAACACTTCCAATGCCCTCTGCATGACTGGCACTGTTGGTGCTGACCCCACCCTCGAAACCTTCGTCGCCATTGGCTTCAACTTGAACGAGCTAGCGGGGGGGTACAAGGGGAGCGTGGCGGCGCCTTCCAGTATCACCGTCGTTGCCACGGTCGACACCGGCTCGGGCGGCCAGGGCGCGCGCATTCAACTCAATCCCTCACTACCTGCAGGTTCTGTTGGGCTCGCACCCCTCAACTACTGCGTAGACGCAGGCGATTGGACGTCCGGCACCGCGATTCCAATCACCAGCTTCAACACCGGGAAGTGCATGGATCAAACTTCGAACGCAGAATTGGCTGCCGGCACGCAAATCGAGGCGATTAGCCTCGTCGTCCAGAGCGCTGCTACGGCGATCTCGTTCTCGGTCTGCCTCAGCGGCGTTACGTTCAACTGATTGAGCCAGCCCGAATCTCTTCGCCGCAAGTAGAGGGGGCAGAGCCTAGGACGTTCAATTTGTTCGCCGGTCCGGTCGGAGCATGGTCGGAACAAGCGCCATTTTTCATGCGCCGAATCGCATCTGCCAAAGCCGCCGATAACAGATCCTACGTAAACTACATTCGCCCACGCGTCCAAACTGTCCCTATGCCGCTGAACTGTCTCCTTCCCGTGATCGCGCCTATGCCGCGACGTTCCTGGGCATGCTCAACAACTACGTCGCCCTCGCCCTCAACGGCTACACCGCACTCAACGACTCGCTGGTGCACCAGTCGGTGCACCAGTTCATGCACGGCATCTTCTCGTGAGGTGAACATGGGCCGAGACGCTCTTGCATGTAGTTTCGTGTCCTTGGATTATACCGTTCGGTACACTCCCGGGAGGAGGCCATTGGGCCGCTGATGCGGTCTTCTGCCAAGCGCGAACGGCTGAGCCAGGCCGGCATCTCTGTTCCAGCCGGCATCATCTTTGTGTCGGTGGATTTCGAGCGTGAGACGATCCTCGAAGCGCTTGGACGAGCCCACTTCGATGGTGCCATGCCAGCGTTCTTTGCATGGCTCGGGGTCACGCCCTATCTCGCTCGAGAGGTCGTCATCGCGACGCTCAAGGGCATCGCGAAGGGCGTGAGCGTCGGCAGTGAGATCGTGTTCGACTTCACGACGCCTCCCGATGATCCGCGCGCCAAGGCTCTTCAGGAGGCTCTCGCCGCTCATCTCGACGCGGCCGGCGAGCCGCTCAAGAGTGCCTTCGACCCTGGTGCGTTGACAACGGAGGTTCGGGCGCTCGGCTTCCGTTGCGTCGAGGTCACGGATAGTGCCGCGCTTAACGCCCGCTACTTCGACCGGCGCAACGATGGTCTGGTTCTGCTCGGCGTACACCCGGCTGACTCGCGTTCGCCCACGCGCAAAGCCGCCGATCCGCCGATTGGCTGAAAACACTGGTTTCGGCGGTGCAACATCGCGCTAGCCACAGGGCGCCATTCATGCTATTGGGTGGCGCTCGGTTGAACCTGCAAGCATAGAAAGGGGCGCCCATGAACAAGTCTCGCTGGAACGGTCGGTTGTTGTTGGTATTGATGGTCAGTGGTTGCGGGTCGGAGGGCCAGGATGTCGAATCGTCGCGAAGCGAGATAAGTCTCGCGGCAATAAGTCCGACATCGGTCTACCAAATCAAGAGTGCGGCGACCGGTAAATGCATTGGCGTCGCCGGCAATAGCAAATCAAACAACGCCAATATTGAGGAGCGTGCCTGCAATGGCTCTGTCGGCCAGAACTTCACGATTGCGAGTGTTGCAACTGGCTACTACGCCATCAAGAACACCAACAGCGCCAAGTGTCTGGACGTTACTGGCAAATCAACAAGTGATGGCGTCGACATCATCCAGTACACGTGCACCAGCAGTGCCACCAATCAGCAATGGGCCATCGCCGACACCTCGGGGGGCGCCGTCCGTCTGACTGCCCATCACAGCGGTAAGGTGGCGGGGCTCAACAAAGGCGCCACGGCGGACGGTACCCTGGTGGTGCAAGAAACCTGGAATGGCGCCACCTATCAGCAGTTCAAGCTGTCCACGGGCACCGGAGGAGCGGGTGGCTCGGGGGGAAGTGGCGGCAGCAGCGGAACCTGCACGGCTGGCGCGTCCTGCCAGCCCGCCAACCCCTGCCAGATCGGGACGATCTCGTGTTCCACCGGCAGCCCGGTGTGCGTCGTGGCCGGAAACAAAGCCGCCGGAGTGCTGTGCGGGGCACCTGCCTCGTGCAACCCATCGACAAATATGGCGACCCCGGCCCAGGTATGCGATGGCAGTGGAAACTGCCCCGCCGCGCCGCCTGTGATGTGCCCGTCCGGCTGCAACGGCGTGGTTTGCGCTAGCGCCAAACCCCAGGGTGCAGCGTGCACGTCGAGCCCGGAATGCGTAACCGGGAATTGCACAGACGGCGTTTGCTGCAATGTGGCCTCCTGCGGAACATGCATGGCGTGCAATTTAAATGGCGCGGGAACCTGTTCAGCCAAGGCCGCCAATGCGTCAGACAGCGCATGCCCAGCCTCCACGGCCAACTGTATGGCGGGCGGCTGTAACGGTTACGGGAACTGCACTGCTCTTGCCGCTGGCACGTCGTGTGGTTCTGACGTATGCACGAACGGTCCGGAGGATCCCCTCATTCTCGGCCAATACACTGCGTCCACGTACCAGCGTCGGCTCTGTGATGGCGGATCGGGTGCCTCTCACTGCGTGCTCGGCGCCAACCAAGGCTGCGTGAACAATCTGACCTGCGCCAGCGCCACCGCCTGTCGCGCGTCCTGTACCCGCGACGCCGACTGTGTCGCCAGCTACCTCGGTGGTGCGTTCTATTGCAACGGCGGGACATGCGCGCTGAGAAAAGGCACTGGGGTCGCATGCACGACTCACAATCAGTGTCTTTCGCGCGTATGCGCCCAGGGAACTTGTGCCGAGTGCACGGGGGACGACGATTGTCCAAATACCCGCCCGAGCTGTTGCGGTGGTTCATGTAAGGCTGCTGGAGTTTGCGATGACTATGCTTCCAATTCGGACGGCTCCGTCATGTGCAACTACGCGGGCGTCTGCGGAAGCCGCCACTCCGTGTGTACTGGCACTAACTGTGGGTGTGGTTCTGTCGTGGATTGTCCGATCGGAACAGTCTGTAACCCAAGCAACCAAAAGTGTCTGGTCAATGGCGGCCAGCCATGCGTGCAGAGTTCCGACTGTCTATCCAACAACTGCGGCACCGACGGTCTTTGCACACTATCTCTGCCGGGCAGCATTTGCTCCGCAGATACCTACAGTACCGGCCGTCCCACAGGGTGCAGCAGTGCCTCGTTGCACTGCGACGACAAAGCCACGCAAATTCTCAACAGCATTTGCTACTGACTCGGGTTTCGCCCTTTTCGATCCATCGCGTCGTGAACTTCGCCAAGCGGACGCGGCGAGGTTCACGACGTGCAGCGAACTACCCCGTTATACCAGGTGGTTGAGAGACTCGTGAGGTCGATGAAGGGGACAGGCGGGTTCGCGAGCGCCGCGGCCTGTTGCGACGCAACTGCGTGAAGGTTCGTCTGATCAGCTATCGGGATACTTGTCACGCGCGCTGCAGGCGGGATGAGAACTGCGTTGACACCTGCGGCTTGTGCATCGGCGACATATTGGGCCAGATTGGCCTGAACGGCGGCATCGCTCGCGCTTCCTTCACCGTAACCAAATTGAAAAAGGACCCAGTCACCCGCCGTCCAGTGTGATTTGACGCTGCTCCATAGCACGCCGGGGCCATAGAAGGAGGCGGAGCTTTGTCCGTCGTTGGCATAGTTGGCAATTCCGACCGGCGGCCAAAAATATTCGGGCAACATCTGGCCTCACCCTGTCCGGTGTGGCCAGCGACGGTGCGGGCAACCTCTTCGTCGCCGATAGCGACTCCACGATTCGCAAGCTCGTCATCGCCACGGGAGCCGTCACCACCTTGGCAGGTTCCCTGTACAATCTTGGAAGCAACGACGGAGCGGGCGCTGCCGCCTCGTTCAGTTTCCCGTCCGGTGTTGCGAGCGACGGCGAGGGCAACCTCTTCGTCGCCGACTCCAGCAACAGCACGATACGACAGGTTGTTATCACCACGGCGGCTGTGACAACGCTGGCAGGCTCACCGGACAAACAATTCAGCAGCGGCACGGGCGACGGGACGGGCGCCGCCGCCTGGTTCGCCAGCCCGCAAGGCGTGGCGAGCGACGGTGCGGGCAATCTCTTCGTCGCCGATGACTGGCGCTCGACCATACGAAAGGTCGTCGTTGCCACAGGGGCCGTCACCACCTTGGCAGGCTCTAGGGATACCGGCATCGACGACAGCACAAGCTCACCGGGCAATTTCCATGGCAACGACGGCACAGGATCAGCCGCGCGTTTCCTTCAATTGTCGGGCATAACCAGCGATGGTGCGGGTAATCTCTTCGTCGCGGACGAGAACTGCATACGCAAGATCGTCATCGCCACCGCGGCCGTCACCACTTTCGCAGGGGATCCGGGATGGGCGGGCAGGGCCGATGGCACAGGGACTGTCGCACGGTTCTACGCCCCTGCTGGTCTGACGAGCGACGGCGCAGGCAACCTCTTTGTCGCCGACTCGGGCAGTAGCACGATACGAAAGATTGCCATCGCAACCGAAATCGTCACCACGCTCGCGGGCTCCCCGGAAAACCCTGGCAGCGCCGACGGCACGGGCGCGGCGGCGCTGTTCGACCACCCCCTGGGCGTGGCGCTGGACGGTGCGGGCAACCTCTTCGTAGCTGACACGGGCAACTCTACGATACGAAAGATCGTCCTCGCCACCGGGGCCGTCACCACGGTCGTCGGCTCTCACGGCCACACGGGAGTTGTGCTGGGACCGCTGCCAGCAGGACTCTCCGGCCCCAAGGATCTGATCTTTGGGTCCACAAAAGAGCTCTTCATCTTGGACGAAAACGCGGTTCTGGTTGCGCATTTCTGATCGCGGTTGGTGCCAAGAGCCCAACCGAGGGTAACTTGGGGTGAGCACCACTGAGCCCGATTGTGGGCGTCCGAGCTCAATAGCAGTCCGACGCGGCCACCTGCGTGACGCGGGTCGTGGGGTCGTAGAGCGACACCACGAAGCTTCCGTTCAAGGTCGTCAGCCCGACGATGTCGCTGGGCTACGGGGCGGACGCCTCGTAATTGACGGAACATTCATATATCGGACATTTTGCAGATGCGATTCGGTGAAGGAAAAATGGCGCTTCAAATGACCATGCTCTGCTCCGCAAATCTCGCTGGATCGAGGCCAAGCTGCTGGCACACCATGGGGTCAAGCGCGAGGTGGGGCCGCCGGCGCTGTCCACCGGACCGGCGGCTGGTGGGCCTGCTGGCACAGTGCGCCCCATGGTTCCCCAGCCCAAGGCTCAGGTTCCCGACAAGCGGCGCTAGCTGCTTGCCCGGGGAATCCATGCAAATCCGCCCGTTCGCCGTCTCCCCGGGAGGAGCCGCGGAGACCGAGCTGAAAAGACTTCGACGGAAATCTTGTCGCGTCGGGGGCCGGTGCATACTACGATTTGTGCAATGGCTGCCAAGAAGACCGGTCCTGAGGGCCCCATCGAGATCCCTGACATCATCGCAGTGCTCC